>Ga0182024_10008799_pt1 | contig 21116 bp, 4 predicted proteins | sample P32metaG_FD_120480 | JGI IMG/M metagenome (GOLD analysis project Ga0182024, IMG submission 120480) | Permafrost microbial communities from Stordalen Mire, Sweden - P3-2 metaG (Illumina Assembly) | ecosystem: Environmental > Terrestrial > Soil > Wetlands > Permafrost | place: Sweden: Stordalen...
GCATTGGCATCGTGACCAGCGATCCGTTCACCCACTGCCGCCCTCAATAGCCGGGGAGATGCATTCCATGCGAAGTAACTTGCTGATCAGTCGCCGAACCTGCTTGCGAGGCCTCGGTGTCGCACTCGCGCTCCCCTTGATGGAGACGATGGGCTGGGCCGATCAACCCAAAGGCACGGCGTACAAACCACCCGTGCGGCTCGGTTTCATGTACATGCCGCATGGCGTGATCATGGAGCGGTTCTGGCCGAGCGATCCGTCCACTTTCTTATCGTCGCCACCGCCGATCCTGCAACCGCTGCAAGGGGTGCTCGATCAATGCCTGTTGATGAAGGGCATCACCGGCGTGCCGAACGCTCCGTTCAATGGCGCGCCGCATGCGCTGGAACTATCGACCTGGCTCACCGCTACGCTGCCGGATGCGGACCGGCGAGACGTCGTGAACATCGCGATTTCGGCCGATCAGATCGCGGCCAATTCCATCGGGGCTTTCACGCCGCTTCCGTCGCTCGAACTGGCGACGATGCCGCAGACGCACAAGGAGAACCAGGAGGGGCTCAACGAAGCGTATTACTCGCATTGCAGCTACCGCGGGCCCACGCAGCCGCTGCCGGCGGAAATCAATCCGCGCGTCGTTCTCAAGCGGCTCTTCCAATGCCGGGAGCAGGCCAAGGCCGGGAGTCCGACAACCGCGGCCGACGCGCTGGATCGCTTGATGCTCGATCTGGTGCTGGGCGGCGCCAAGGATCTGCGCGGAACGCTGAGTTATTCCGATCAGCGCAAGCTCGACGAATACCTCGACAGCGTGCGGTCGGTTGAACGGCGCATCGCCGCGATCCAGCTCCGACAAATTGAGGCAACCAAGTCTGCCGCGGGAGTTCGCGCCGCCAGCCGCGCCTTCAGCGACTCGGCGCCGATCGCAATCAAGATTCCGGAAGGAGACAAGCGCAGCGAGTACATGCAGGTGATGTGCGATCTGAACGTTCTGGCATTCCAGACCGATCTCACGCGGGTGAGCACTTACATCGGATCGACACCCAACGGCGTGTCCTATCCGGAACTCGGTTTTCGCGACGAGCACCATTCGGTCACCCATCACAACTATGAACCGACGAAGTTGAATAAGGTCGCCAAGATCAACGCATTCAATGTCGCGCAATTTGGGTACATGGTCAAACGCCTGCAAAGCCTGCGTGAAGGGGACGGAACCCTGCTCGACAACTGCATCATGATGTGGGGTTCAGGGCTCGAAGACGGTAACAAGCATGCCCGGGTGAATCTGCCGTTCATCATCGCCGGGAAGGGTGGCGGCACGATCAACACCGGACGTTTCCTGCCCGACGTCAAGGGCAACCAGGGGGACCTGCTCGGCACGCTCCTCACCTGCGCCGGCGTCCCGCTCGACCGCCCGATCGGCATCGCAACCAGGCAGTTGACAGAGATCATCGCTGCTTGAGATCCGTCAGCGCCAAATCACCGACGCGTCGATGTCCGCGAGCGAAGCGCGACCGCACAGCGCCATGGCGATCTCGAATTCGCGGCGAAGGATGTTGACGACGCGCGTCACGCCCCGCGCGCCATCGACCGCCAGGCCGTACACGTATGGCCGGCCGATGAGCACGGCCGTCGCGCCAAAGGCGATCGCCTTCAGCACATCGGTTCCGCGACGGATTCCACCATCGATCAGCACGGGTATTTTGCCGCCGACCTTTGCGACTACATCCGGCAGCTCCTCGATTGTCGCCGGAGCCGTGTCGAGATCGCGCGCACCGTGATTCGACACGATGATGCCCGCGACGCCAGCCGAGACCGCGCGGGCGGCGTCGCCGGAATTCTGGATGCCCTTGAGCAGGATGGGCAGTTTGGTGATCGACTTGAACCAGTCGAGATCCTTCCAGGTGAGTGTCGGGTCGAGCGTTGCACTGAAGATGCTCTGCTCGGTCGGGTGGTAACTCCCACTGGCGGCGGCAGTGCCGCGGAGGTTCGCGCGCTCGAGACCGGGCGGAAGCTTAAAGTTCGCCCGCAGCTCACGGTATCGCGGACCAAGCACGGGTGCGTCCACGGTTATTACGAGCGCTTGATAGCCCGCGGCCTCGGCCCGCCGAACGAGCTGGCGCGTCAGCTCACGGTCCGGTTGAACGTAGAGCTGGAACCACAGCGGCCGCGTTGCCACTGCCGCCACGTCTTCCATCGTTACATTCGACATCGTGCTGAGCACCATGGTCGTGTCGGCGGCGCCTGCGCCCCTCGCTGTTGCCAGTTCCCCGTCGGGGTGTGAGAGTTTTTGATAGGCCGTCGGCGCCAGGAGGATCGGGAATGCCAACTCGCGTCCAAGCAGCCGCACCCGGGTGTCGAGCCGCGACACATCGACGAGTGCGCGCGGCTTGAGGCGGATGTGTTCGTAGGCCTCGTGATTCCACCGCAGCGTGATCTCGTCGGCCGCGCCTCCCGAGACATACTCCCACGCCATGGGGGACATCACGCTCTTGGCCGCGAATTCAAAATCCGGGATGTCATGCAGATCCGTTGGATTGCCCGCCGCCGCGCCCGGATTGCTGGGTGCTTTGACTTGCGCGCACCCTCCTGTTGTCGAGATGAGCGCGGCTGCGCCTGCAAGCACTCCCGCTGAACGAAGCAGGTTTCGGCGTGACATGGCCATAGTTCGACCTCGTTTCCCGACTTGTCGCCGCGTTCTTGAAAGCCTTCGAAAGCTTAGCGAACTACTGGACGTCACGATCCTGTTTTTTGTCTGGCGCCTTGCCGGCGGCGTTCAGCTTTTACATGCGCCAGAACTACATTGCTATCCACCCACTTCCATGTGATAGCTGCCGGATGAAATTGTTCAACGAGGCAACTGGTCAACGAGTAAATTAAGGCGTTGCATAGAAGGCTTGCAAATCGTGTTTGTTAACGGGCGATCTAATCCTGCAAGTTCGTAATTTTTCTCTTGTATTTCGCTCGTCGTGTTAATAGTTTATTGCTCGTGCATCTCGGGGTGGTTGGGCTTGGGTTGAAGGGAAGGGTTGCGGATGGGGAAGGTCAAGGCGCGCGGTGAGCGGCTGCGCGCTTGCAAAAATTCGAGGGAGAGTCATCGTCGCGCGGTGCTGGCGAGAGCTGTAGAATCGCTTGAATCGCGCGTGTTGCTCAGCGCGTACGTGGGTACGCAATTCGGCCTGACAGGCACGGCGCTGAGTTACAATAATCCAACGCCCGCCACCGCGACCGTTGCAGATGGTGATTCAATCACCGGCACGAGTGAGACCACGGTTTCGGTCAGTCAATCTCCCGGCGATGTTTCGATTTCGTTCTCAACCTTAGCCATCGGGTCGATTTCGCTGGGTTACAACAATATTGAGCAGATCACCGCCACGGGCCAGTCGTCTAACACGTCCAACACGTTGATCGTAAACGGCACCGGCAACGCCGAGTCGTTTTTGGTGGCCGGCTCCGTGATTCAGATTTCAGGAACATCGTTCCCGGCTGGGTTGACGATTCTGTACTCGGGGTTTTCCGCCGTTTCGATCAACGGCGGTGGCGGCGGTGATACGTTCGCGGTCGCTTCCGACAGTGTTCCAACCACGATCAGTTCGGGCAGCGGCGCATCGACGACGGTTGGCGATGGCAGCGGCAATCCGCTGGCGGGAATCGCGGCGGCGCTGGACGTCACCGGCGGCGCGCTGACAATCGCTGACTCAACTGCCAGCGCCGGCCAAAGTGGCGCTCTTTCGGCATCAGCCGTGACGGGGCTGGGACTCGGCGCTTCGAGCGGGGTTCAGTATTCAGGACTTAGCGGGCTTGATGTCGAACTCGGACCCGACGGGAACACCTTCTCGATCAACGACGACTCGGTTCCGACGACGTTGAACGCCGGCACTGGCTCGGACGACCTCACCCTCGTGCAGGATCATGCGCAGACAAACATCAGCACCGGAAGCGGCACGGTTTCCATCCAGGGAACCGGCGCTACGACAACCGTTGCCACCGGTGGCGCCAACACGCTTTTGGTCGGCAGCGGCGGGACGCTGAGCGGCATCGCCGGCGGCACGCTTCACATTGCCGGCAGCGGAAGCGATGCCTTGAGTTTGATCGATTCCGTCGACGCTTCCGCTCACGCAAGCGCCGTCGTAACAAGCTCCGATGTCAGCGGGTTGAGTGACTCGGACATCAGTTACTCGGGGCTCGGCTCGTTATCGATCGATCTGGGGACCGGCGGTGATGGCCTGACCGTGCAGTCGACCCACAGCGGTGTCTCGACGGCCATCTCCTCCGCGGCCGGCGCCACCAACTCCATCACGGTCGGCAACATCGGCGCACTTTCCCAAATCAGTGGCGCGCTGAGTTTTGCCGGCAACGGGAGCGATCATCTCACGCTCGACAATTCGGCCAGCCTGTCGGGTTCCGGGACGCTCAGCAACTCCTCGCTCAGCGGTTTGTCCACTTCACCGATCAATTACGGCGGCATCGGATCGCTCCAGGTAAATCTTGGCGCAAACTCGCTAAACATTTCCTCGACCAGCGCTTCGGCCACCAGCGTCAACGTGCCGACGGGCAGCAACACGGTGAACGTGACGGGGATTAGTTCGCCGACGACTATTACGACTCACGGCTCGGCTACCGTCAACGTGGGCAGCACCGCGCCGGCATTGGGCGGGGTGGTAAGCGGAATCGCCGGATTGCTTTCAGTCAGCGGCGTGAGCGGCGATTCGCTGGTGGTTGACGACAGCGGCAGCACCAGCTCGACAAACAGCATCTCGATTTCGAGCGGTGCCGTTGCCATTCGCTCGTCGACCATTGACTACAGCGGCGCAATCAACCTGGCCGTCCACATCGGCAGCGGGGGCGGTACCGCGAACATCTCCGGTGACTCCACCGCCAGCACCACAATCACCGATGCCGGCGGCAACACTATATATAATGTAAGCGGTGACGGCGGCGCGACCTCGATCCTGGCCGGCAACGGTAACGATACGATCAACGTTCGCGGAACCGGCGCCGGTGGTTCCACTGCGATTGCCACGGGAACCGGCGTTGACGCAGTTAATCTCGGAAGCAACGCTCCCGGCTCGGGCGGCACGTTGGCTCCCCTGGCCGGTTCGATCTCGGTGAGCGGACCTGCCAGTTCCAGTCACACCGGCATGACGCTTGACGACACCGGCGACTTGACCGCGGCCACGTTCAGCATCAGTGGGAGTTCTATCGCTGGACCCGGCGGGGCGATTACGTATGCGCACGTCTCAAGTCTTCTGGTCAGCCTGGGTGCTCACGGCAATATCGTTTCAATTTCAGGAACCTCGGCTCCGACAACGCTCAACAGCGGCTCGGGCAACGACGTCGTCACTCTTACGGGGAACTCCTCCAGCACGCTCATCAACACTGGGCTCGGCAACGACCAGGTCAACGCGCAGTCGATCGGCGCGGCCACGACGATCACCGCCGGCAGTGGAACCGATGTTGTGACCGTCGGCGCATCGACTCATAACCTCGCCGGAATCGGCGCTGCTCTGACGATCAGCGGCCAAAGCTCTACGACGCTGGCTGTCGACGATTCGGCAAATGCGTCAACGACCACCGGAACGCTTGCCGCTGGCGGGGTCAGCGGACTTGATTTGGGCGTGGGCGGATCGATCAGTTACACGGGTGTTGGAGCCGTCAGCGTCAATCTTGGCAGCGGGACCAACACCTTCACGGTCACCGGCACGAGCGCCGCTCTGAATACGGTTGACAGCAACTCGGGCCATGACACAATCGCCGTACAAGCAACCGGTGGAAGCACTACAACGAACTTGGTTGATGCCGCAATCACGGGAAGCAATGCGTTCAACGTCGGCACCGGCAGGCTCGGCGCATTGTTGGGAGGCGTCAACATTCAGGGCGTTTCCCACGACGCGTTGACGCTATCCGATACCGCCAATTCCGCGGCCGTCAGCGGAACGGTGTTGGCCGGCTCCGTTACTGGGTTTGGTGGCTCGGGGCCGGGCGTGAGCTACAGTGGTGTTTCGACGCTCACGCTCAACCTTGCCCATAACGACACTGTCGCTGTTGCCAGCACGAGTCCGACCGTCACCACCAGCATTGTCACGAGCGGCGGGACCAGCCACTTCAATATTCAAGGAATCGGCGGACCGACCAACATCAACACTGGCGCCGGGACCAACGATACCTTCGATATCGGCAGCACTGCTCCCTCGGCGGGCGGTGTGGTTAGCGGAATCGCAAGTGGCGAGCTGACACTCACCGGCGCGTCCAACGATTCGCTGACTGTTGACGACGGCGGCGATAGCTCTCCCGGAACCGTCGTTGCCGGGCCACCGAGTATCTCGATCGGATCTAACACGGTCGTCCAAAACTACAGCGGCTTCTCGCTGGTTACGATCATTCCGGGATCGAACGCGAGTGTGGTGGTGCATCCAACCCTGAATACGCTCGTGCTCACGGCGCCGATCGCAACCCAGGTTGTTGTCAGCGTCAATGCCGCGGCGTCTACTGTAACGATCGGCGGGGCGACGACTTCGTTCGCCTCCTACACGAACGTCACGCTTACCGGTCAGTTCTTCGGCGGCGGCTATGACCCGCTTGTCATCAACGGCACGACCGGGGCCGACAACATCAGCATCACCGGCACAAGCGTGGCATTCCTCGGCGGCAAGACGATCCATTACAGCGGCTTCGATTCCCTGTGGGTTTATGGCGGGGGCGGTAACGATACCATCACGGATAGCCTGACGGGGGTGATGGACTCTGCCACGCTGGTCGACGGAACGCTAACCAACTTTGCCAGCGGGACGTTCGTCCCTGGCAACGGGACAACGGCTTTCGTCGTCAACGGCAGCAACGTTCCTACCACGATTTACGGTGGTGGCAACAGCGACTCGTATACGGTAAACGGCAACAGCGCGGCTTTGACCATCAACGGCGGAACTGGCGCGGGTGTCTTCAACGTCAACGGCAATGCCGGCAGTATGGTGTTGAACAGCGGCGGTGGGTTGAACACCTTCAATATCCACGGCAACAGCGCCATGCTAACCGTCAACGGCGGAGGCACTGGCGACAACGTGACCGTCACCAGCAACAGCGCCACGCTGAACCTGAACGGCGGCAACGGAACTGACAGCTTCGCCATTACAAACACCACCGGCCCGGTCAACCTTCAAGCCGGCAACGGTACGACCAGCATCAGCGTCACGGCGCCGGCTGCCGCCCCCGTTACAATCACCGGCGGCACGTCCGGATCCGCCACTTTGACTTATAACGGGTCGCCGCTAAGCGATACACTCACGATCACCAGCACATCAGTCCAGGGGCTGGGGCCGAACAACATCAGCTTCAGTCATCTGGCTGGCCTGATCGTCAACGGCAACGGCGGCAGCGACACGTTCTTCGTCAGTGGCGATTCAACGCCGACGACATTAAATGGCGGGTCATCGCCCGATCAGTTTTTTGTGAATTCTTTAGCCGGCCAACTTGCGATCAACACGGTGACCGCGAGCCTCATCGACATTGGCAGCGCCGACGGGCCTTTTGCTCCGGACCCGGCCGCGGGAAGTGTGCTGGGCGCGGTCTCTGGAACCGTGACGATTACCGGCGCTGGCTCAGACGTGCTGAATTTAGACGACAGCGGCAATGCCAACCCGGCTACGGCAAGTCTCGGGGCCGGCGGATTCTCACAAGGCCCGCTGAGCGTTGTTTATTCCCATCTGGGCACCCTCAATCTGACGATGGGGTCCGGCGGCAATACGCTGACCGTAACCGGCTCGCCTCTGGGTGCGACTACCAACATCAACACCGGCGCCGGGAATGACAAGGCGTATGTCCAGGGAACGGGCGGGACGACCAACATTAACACCGGCGGCGGGAGCAACACATTGGCCGTTGGCAGCACCGCCGGCAGCCTTCCGGCAGTTCCGGGAACATTAAACAACATCGTTGGGCCGTTGAGTTTCACTGACAACGTCACCGACTCGCTGGTCATTGATGATTCCGGCGGTTCGACCCCGCGCACCGGCGCGCTCAACCCCCTCAGCCTTAATCTGACCGGGGTGGGACTTATCTCGTGGACGGCCGTGACGAGCCTTGGCGTTAACCTCGGCGGCGGCAATAATACACTGACGATCACGAACACCGGCGTCTCGACGCCGACCACCGTTACCAACGCCGGAACTGGCAGCGACGCAATCACACTGGTCGCCGATTCGAGCCCGACGACGATTGTCACCAGCGCGGGCTCGAGCAGCGTTTATGTGCAATCGACGGCGGCCGATACCAGCGTCGCGCCCGCATCCGGCGGAACCGTCGCTGTCTTCGTCGGCAGCACCGCCGCTCCGGGGAACTCAACGCCGGGGATTCTGGATCACATCCAAGGCAAGCTGACGGTGAACGTCGGCGTCAACGGGAGTCTCTCGCTCGACGACACCGGCAGCGCCGGGGCAAAAACCGACGGCAAGCTCACCAGCTCGGCCATCACCGGGCTGGGAATGGGAACCAGCGGAATTCTGTACAGCGGCATCGCAACCCTGAACATCAATCTCGGTTCTGGCGCGGACACTTTCACAATTGCCAGCACTGGCGCCGCCACGACGAACCTGACCTCCGCGGCGACGACCAACGGGGACACGATCAACGTCCTGAACGATTCGGGCGCGACCAACATCACGACCGGCGGCGGAAACGACGTTGTCAACGTTCAGGCGACTGGCGCTGGCGGAATAACCAGCATTAACACCGCCGGTGGTTCAGATGTGGTCAACCTCGGCAGTGCAGCGCCGGCGACGGGCGGCTTCGTTGACAGCCTCAAGGGCGCGATTTCCATCACAGGATCGGGCACGCTCGCCGTCAATGTCGACGACACCGGCGCGACGATCTCAAAGACCGACGGCGTGTTAACATCGGGTTCATTGCTGGGTCTGGGCACGGGTGGGATCACCTACAGCAACGTCAGCCTGCTCAATATCAACCTCGGCGCTCAAGGCAACATCTTCACGATCCGGTCGACTAACGCCTCGACTACGACGAACCTAAACAGCGGCGCTGGCAACGATACCGTATACGTTCAAAGCACGGCTGGCGCGACCAATATCGACACCGGCGCCGGAACCAATACCTTGAACGTTGGAAGCCTGGACAGTTCGTCGGCTTACGAGCCAAACGTCAGCAGCGTCCTGGACAATATTCACGGGACGCTCAGCATCACCGGCCACAGTTCCGACACGTTGAACCTCGACGACGCCGGAAGCACATCCACCAAGAACGGCCAGTTGACGCCGACAGCAGTCACGGGCCTAAGCCCCGCACCGATCGACTACGCTGGGATCGCGACACTCAATGTTCACCTCGGCAGCGGCGTAAACGTATTTACGATCTTCAATACAGGCGCTGCCACGACCAACCTGACGTCCAGCGCGACGATCAATCCGCTGACAGTCAATGTGCAAAACGATTCGGGAACGACCAACATCACTACCGGCGGCGCTGCCGACACAGTCAACATCCAGCGCACCGGTGGAGCAACGACTGTCACCAACCCCGGTGGAATCGATACCGACAACCTGGGCAGCAATGCTCCGGCCACGGGCGGCGTGCTCGATAACCTTGCCGATCCCATCACGATCAACGGCAATGGCGCCGACAACCTTAACCTCGACGATACTGGCAGCACTGCTTCCAAGACCGATGGCGTGCTGACGTCCGCCAGCCTGACTGGTTTGGGAACCGCCGGCGTGACGTACCACGGCGTCGGCGTGATGGACATCAATCTGGGCAGCGGCGGCGATACGTTCGTCGTTCAGAACACCGGCGCCACGACGACCAATATCACAACCCATAGCACGGCCGGTTCCGCGCCGGAGTCAATAACCGTTCAGAACGACTCCGGAACGACGAACATCGCCACCGGCAATGGAACGGAGCAGGTCAATATCCGCAGTACCGGTGTTTTGAGTTCGACAACTGTCACCGCCGGCAGCGGCAGCAATACATTCAACCTCGGTTCCCGTGCCCCGGCCACCGGCGGATCGCTTGACAACCTGCAAGGCGCAATCGTCCTGACCGGAAACGGCAGCCAGACGGTCGCCAATCTCGACGACACGGGCACCGCCGTCGCCAACAAGACCGGTCAGCTTAATGCGACCTCGATCACAGGACTTGGCACTGGCGGCGTCACATACACTGGCATCGGTGTCCTGAACATCAGCCTGGGCAATCACTCGAACACATTCACGATTGCAGCCACGAGCGGCAGCACGACGACCACGATTACCGGCGGCACCGGCGGCGACACGTTCTACGTCCAATCCACCGCGGCAGGTCCGTCCACCACCATCGACACCGGTTCCGGAACGAACTTCGTGGATGTCAGCAGCGCCGCCCCGTCGCACGGTAATGTCAACGGGATTCAGGGTCCGTTGATCGTCAACGGCGGCGGGGGCGACACTCTGACCGTTGACGATTCCGCCAGCACCACCGCCAAGACCGGCACGCTGACCAATTCGGCCGTCACCGGTCTGGGTATGGGCTCGGCGGGTGTGGCTTATCATGCGATTCACACACTCAATATCGAACTTGGCTCCGGCGCCGACACGATGAACGTGCGGTCCACGGCATCTTCCGCCACCACCACAATCGATACCGGCCCAGGCGCTAACGTCGTCAATCTCGGCAGCAATTCACCAGCGACAGCGGGCATTTTGGATGGCTTGGCTGGACCCTTAATCGTCGTCGGTCACGGATCAGACACGTTGAACTTGGACGACACCGGTAGCGCCACGGCGAAAACGGGCACGCTGACCAGCTCCAGCATCACTGGACTTGCAACCGCCGGAATTACCTACAGCGGTGTGAGCAGCCTCAACATCCACCTTGGCGCCGGCGGCGACACGTTGGCGGTGCAGTCCACCAGCGCCGCCGCGACCACCAATATCACGACCGCCGGCGGCGCCAACACGATCGACGTAGGCAGCAACGACACGCCCACCGGCGCTCAGCCTGCCACCGGCAGCGTCCTCGCCGCTATCGCGGGAGCGCTGAATTTCACTGGCGACGGCTCGGATATTCTTAATGTTGATGATGTCGGAAACACTGCCGGGAATACCGGCCAACTGACGTCGACGTCAATCACCGGCCTCAGCCCCGGCGCTATTGGTTACGGCGGTGTCGCGAAGCTCACCGTGAATCTCGGCAGCGGCGCTGACACGCTCACGGTTCTTTCAACTGATCACGCGACGACAAACATCAACAGCGGCGCCGGCAACGATGCAATCACCGTTCAGTCCGACTCCGGACCGACCAACATTAACACCGGCCCGGGCAACGATGTGGTGAACGTGCTCGCGACGAGTGCGGCGACCTCCATCAACACCGGCGGCAGTGGCGCAGACACAATTAATGTTGGCAGCAATGCTCCGACTATCACGGGCGGCACATTGGCCGGCGTTCAAGGAGTCGTCACCGTAACCGGCGACGGTTCCGACACGCTCAACGCGGACGATAGCGGCGTCAGCACCGGCATCACACTCAGCGTGTCGGGCACTGTTGTCTCGGCTTCCAATGCGAACATTGATTACGGCGGGCTATCTCATCTGAACATCAATCTGGGTGGCGGCAATAACACCATCAGCGTTACCGGAACCTCCGCGACGGCGGGCACGTCCATCACCGCGGGCAATGGCAACGATACCTTCACAGTCGTTCCCTCGACCAACACGCCCACGGCTGGGCTGCTGACGCTCGCCGGTCCGATTACCTTGAGCCCGGGCTTGGGAACCAACTCGCTGACGGTCAACGATTCGATTGATCCGGTAGTTCGTACGGTCGGTGTCACCGGGTCAACGATCACCGGCCTGGGCGGCCCGATCAATTACGTCAACTTCCAGAACTTGACACTGCTGCTGGGCACGGCCTCAGGTAACGCGGTCAACGTCACAGGGCCGTTGCCGCTGAACACCACGATCCAGAACGGCAGCACAACCGGTGGAACGGCCACCGTCACCTACACCGGCGACTTTACCGGCAACCTGACGCTGGTGAATTTCGCAAATGGATCCATGAGTGTCGGCGGCAATTTCCTTGGCAACCTGACGGCAACCGCGCTCGGGTCGATCACGATCGGCGGATCGCTGGACACGGGGATGATCACCGTTGGCGCGATCAACACGATCTGGGCGCCGCACCTGACGTCGGCCGCTTCGAACAATGGCGTTGTGTTGCAGGTCACGCAGGGTGGCTCGCTGCGGCAGATTTCGGCCGGCATTCCAGCCGCTGGTGGCGGGGCACTTTCCAGCTATTACACCGCCGTTCCATCTACCGTCACGTTCGCAGTTGCATACGACGGCGCGAGCCTGTCGACCGCCCCACAGGCGGCAATACGCGTTGCCAACGCCTCGCCGCAGGTTCGGTTCGATCTCCTGCTCTCCAGCCCGGTTGGGACGAACTTCGATCTGTCGCGGGTGGACACAGCCAATGGCGCCGCCGCGGACCTCCGCAACGTCACTGTCGAAGGGGATGTGCTGGCGACAATCAGCAATCCGGAAGCATCGCTTCTGGCTCTGACGGTGGGCTCAGTTGGCGGCGTATATCTGCCCGCCGACAACCTGGCGTCGTTGGCGACCTGGGGCAATCTCCCTGCCGGCGTCATTCGCACGACCGGAATTGAGGGCATTGCCTTCGCCACGCTCACAGATACGTCGAAAGTCGTTCATACGGCCGCCTCGCTATCCAGCGAATCGGTTGAGCCGACTCTGCTTCAGCCGCTGGCGATCAATCCCTCAACCAAGAAATACTATGAGGCGGTCAATCTGCCGACCGAAACGCTACGAGTTATCTTTAACACGACGAATACGGTCGGCCTGTTCGTGGACGGAACTCAGGGCAACGACGATTCCAGTGGTGCTAACCCCACAACCAACAACGGTGACTTTGAAGAGCACGGAATTCAGTTCACCGACGAAGCCGCCTCGGCTTCGCTCCCCACGAACCAGTCAATCACGGCCTTCAGTACCTTCGCATCGGACACGAGTTCGAATCACCGCTCATGGGTGACACAGCTCTCGTTTGTCGGAGACGGCGCATCGGTGAACTCGACGACGGTGATCCAGAACATCACCAGCACTGGGCTGCTGGGTGATCTGACGCTTCAGGGCGACAGCCGCGGCGCATCGTCTAATCTGCTTACCAACCTGACCGCGCCCGGCGTGTTCGGAAACATCGAACTGGAAGGTGGAACGATCACGGGAACGTTCCAGACAACGGGTGTTCGCATCGACCCGGTCACGGGCGCCACGTCGGCGGTCAGTGCCGATATCGGTTCAACGATCATCAGCAGCGGCAAGGTCACTGGCGTCACTTACCTCCATGCCAACATCGCCGCCGGGGCGCGGCTGGTGAGCCGGGGAAATCTGACGGCGTCTCTCACCGCGTCTTCGACGATTGCCGGTGTGATCGGCGTGCAGGGCAACATCGGCGTCGGAGTCGTCAGCGGAACCACACTGACCCGTTTCGGTGGCATCACGGCGGCGGGGCTAGCCTCCACGGCCGACATCGTCGCCCTGGGCAACATCTTTGGCGACGTCAACATCAGCGGAACCTTCGCCGGCCGCATCACGGCCGAGGGAACCGCCGTCTCCGGGCTTTCATCGAGTCAGACCGGCATCCTCGGCAATGTCACGATCAGCACTTTCTCCAGCACTGGCGCGGTGATCTCCGGCGGAATGATCAGCGACAGCGCACAGGGCACGACGATCAACATCACCTCGTCGTTCTCCGGATTCCTCGCGGCGATCAACGCAATCAATTTGAATTCCAAGAGTAAGACCAGTTCATCGCGGACGTTTGCCAATCAGACGGGCAACAATGCAGCCGCTATCACCAGGATATGGAGCGGCGTGCCGAATCTCGACACGTTCAATTCAAGCACGGGAAGCCTGATTGGATTGACGCAATTGGTCTCGGAAATGAACAAGCTAACTGTGAGCGGGTCAACTCTCACCGGAACTTGATGGGACGTTTGTTGGATTTGTGCAAAGTATGGCTTTGATAGTTTGGGGCTCTTTAGGGACGTGTAGGGAAACAGCAGAGATTTGAGGCTTGTAAGTTTGATTGTGTGACGCTGCGCCAGCGGTTGCGGTCGCGCGGAGCGTGGTTGTCGGGATGTATCGGGAGTTCTAGTTTGAGTCTGATGGGCGGCATCTTCTCCCCGATTCGGCGCTTGCTAAGCAGGTCCGATGAAGCGCGAGCGCTATCTCGCGCCCGGAGCCACGATTTGCGCCGCCCGTGGGTTGAAGCGCTCGAGGAGCGGCAGCTGCTTTCTTCCTCCGGAACCTTCGGCGGATTGACGTTCAACAGTCCCGGCACGACGGATTTCAACGACCTGTTCGCCCACACCAATAGTGTCAACAGCGTCGCTTACAGCGGCTCCATCTCAACCAGTAACCAGAGCGTCTCGGGTACCTTCTCTATTAACTATGTAAACAGCTCAAGCTTTTCCGTCACCGCCAGTGGCTTGACCCAGAGCCAGGGCGGCGGCGTGGTAAGTGTTAACAACGGATCGGCCTCCCTGACTCTCACCAGCTCCGGTCTCACCGGGACGTTTTCGAGCGTCAATGTCGGCGTCAGCTCCAGCATTCCCTATACGACGACCGATCCAAGCAACGGAACGACAACGACTAACAACGACCCCGTTTCGCTGAGTTCGGGAACGGGTTACTCCTTCAATTGGAATACTGTCAGCGGCAACGACAATAACCTTCAGGTTGGCGTCAACGGCGCAACCCTCACGGTGCTGCCAGGTCAGGCGATGATCGGCAACTTCGTCTTCGAGCAGCAGGATTCCAGCACGGCGCAAGCCACCGTCAGCAGCATCAATATCTCGCTTTCAAATGGCCTGGTGAGCCTGGCTAATTCCGCCGGTGTGCTGCACATCAAGAGTGGCAGCATCACCGGCAACAATAACGGCGTCTCGTCCGGAAGCATCAGCGCCAGTAGTTCGGGAACCACTTTCGCGGCGACAGCGTCGTCGGTGCTGGGGTTTGCGATTGATACCACCGCCAGCGACCAGAACCTCCAGATCACCGGCACTAACCTCGCAGTCACGGCCAACGGGTTTCAGTTCACGGCCGACGCCCAGTTTGAGCAGGATTCACCCAGCCTGGTGGGTACCGCGCTGAGGGTCGACTCGCTCTCGTTTGGCGATGGGACCAATACGCTAGTGACTGTGGGGCCGAACGGCTCTGCGCCGAATAATTCGTACGGGCCGTTCACATTCCAGACGAATCAATTTGCTGGGATCGCGGATATCAGCGCAACCGTTACCGGCGACAACAGCTTGGTCAGCGCGAGCGGGAACGGCGTGCTGGAAATCAATACGGCGTCCACGCCATTGACCTTCCCAGACCCGGCCAACCCGACTACTAAGATATCCATCCCTGCAGAGCCAATTGTCGACGTTCACCTCTCGCCGATCACCCTGAACGTGCCCGGCTCCGTGGCACTGACCAACGGAACGTTCGACTTCACGCAGGGAGCGTCGTCAGTTTCGGTCTCGGCCGGTGGAATCAGCGCGACGTTCGGTTCGGCCTCGATGTCCAATGCGGGCGGCGTGTTGACGTTCAGCGGTGGGTCGTTGTCCGGATCGATTTCCGGGTCCGCGACGCTCAGCACAACGGCGGCATCCATCCCGGCGGTCGGTGGCGGATCATTTACTGTGACGTTTTCGTCGACTGCATCTTCAGTTTCCGCCACCAATGTTGTCGTTGACGTCGCCGGCGCTGCGCTCACCGGAAACTACTCCATCGTCTACGTTAACAGTCCGACACCCTCAACCACTTTTACCGCAACCGATGGCCAGATCGATTACGGCAACGGGTTAATTAGCGTCACCGGACTTTCGGGCCAGGTGACCGTCGCCGGAAATTCCATCGCCAGCGGCAGCACCGTCACTGGAACGGTTTCGAGCCAGATTGGGCTTGCGAGTTTCGGCGGAACCGTGTCGGCCGACTTTACGTCGTCCAGCTTGTTGCTGGTTGGCGCCAACGACACCGTGACCGTGGGGGACCAATCGATTACCGGCAACTTCACGTTCTCGCTCTCTTCAGGAAATGTGTCGATTGCCGCAACGTCGGTCTCTGCTTCCCTGGGCAATGGAGTCGTCAGCATCAGCGGGGCTTCGGGCAACGTCATCATTTCGGGCACCACCGCATTCACCGGCACACTTAACACGGGCACACTCGCCGCCGGCTCAAATCTGGCGGGCAGCGGCGTTTCGTTTGGGTCGTCATCACTTTCAATCACCGTCGGACCGCAGGGCATTACCGCCAGCGGCACGGGCGACACCGTTACAATCGGATCCAGCCCAACGATCACCGGCAATTTCTCGTTCTCTGAGGACAGCGCCGGGCTGGAACTCTCGATCAGCAGCGTTTCCATCAACGCCAATGCGCTGATTGTGTCCGGCGCGAGCGGCAGTGTGCTGGTCTCGTCCACGGGTCTAAGCGGGTCGATTTCCGGCGCCTTTACTTCTACGGTGACGAACCTGAGCGGAAACCTCGGCGTCATCTTTACCACCGGGCCGCCGGCATCGCTTCAGATCACAGCGTCCAATACGCATTTCGTGGTTGGCACCGGCGCGAGCGCCGCGCAGGTTAACGGCGACTTTGCCGTGACGGTCAGCGGATCGAACGTCAGTTTGTCCACCACCGACCTGACCGCGTCTCTCGGCAATGGACTTGTAACGGTTGGTCCTCAGCCCGGCGCGACCACCGGCGCGACCGGCTCATTGACGATTACGGGTGGGACAAGTCTTTCAGGCAGCTTCAGCGGCTTCATCGCTGTTGGTTCGGCGACAGGCGTTTCCTTCAGCGGGCCGGTGACCTTAAGCGTCTCTAACTCCGCGATCACCGCCTCCGGAACCAACGACACGATCACCATCGCCGGCCAGAGCGTGACGGCGAGTTTCACCGTCGCATTTGGCGGCGGCCAGCTTCAGCTACAGAACGTCAGCGTAAGCAGTTTCTCACTCGGCGGGGTGGTCACTCTCTCCAGCCTCACCGGAAACCTCAACATCAGCGGCACCGGCATCAGTGGATCGCTGACCGCCAGCGGGGGATTCACCTCCAGCATTGCGAATCTGGCGGGAACGTTCACCCTCGCCTTCTCGCCCGGCTCGCTCTCTATCAGCGGAACCGGCGCCAGCCTCACGGTTGAGGGACAGACCGTGTCCGGCTCGTTCAGCTTCACCCAGGACACCAACGGCGTTCACCTGTCCGCGACGAATTTCGGAGCCAGCTTCGCCGGTGGGCTTGTCACTATAAATAATGGCACCGGCTCCCTGAACATCAGCTCGGCCGGAGCCGTCAGCGGATCGTTCAGCGGAACGCTCGCGGTCAGCAGCCTTTCATCGGGCGTGGCCGGGCACGCGGTATTTGAAGGGCCAATTTCCGTTTCCGCGTCGGGGGCGCTGATCAGCGCTTCTGGAACGGGCGATACGCTCAATCTCGCCGGCCAGACTTTCACGAACGTCGGCTTCAATTTCTCGCTCAGCGGAAGCACGCTGAATCTATCCGTCGCCGGGCTCAGTCTTGCGATTCCCGGAATCGTCGCGGTCAACAACGCGTCCGGGACGCTCACGATCTCCAGCGCCGGCGTGAGCGGAACCGCCTCCGGCGCGCTTTCATCCACGCTTGCCGGTTTAAGCGGTGGGCTTGCGGTGAGCTTTGCACCGGGAATGGTTCAGATCAGCGGAACCGGCGACACGCTGGCCGTCGGTGACCAGTCGATATCCGGCAACTTCAATTTCGTGACCAGCGGCGGCTCGACCCAGTTGACGGCCTCTGATTTTAACGCATCGCTCGGCGGCGGGCTGGTGAGTATTTCGAACGGCTCCGGGAGCCTGAGCGTTACCGGCAGTCAGGTAAGCGGCACATTCACGGGAACCATCGCCGCCGGCAGCGCGCAGGCAGTGGCTTTCAGCGGACCGATCACGGTCAGCGTCACCACCGGCTCATCGGGGGCAATCACGGCGTCGGGCGTTGGCGATACGCTTACAGTCGCGGGCCAGCAGATCACTGGCAACTTCAGCTTCTCCGAAAATCCGACGAGCCATCAACTGTCGGTCACCGTCAGCAACGTTACGGGCTTCTCGCTGGGCGGAGCGTTTACTGTCAGCAGCCTGAGCGGCAGTCTTACGATCGGCAGCTCCGGCGTCAGCGGATCGCTGTCGGCATCGGTGACGGCAAATATCACCGGCCTAAGCGCCGGCGGCACGTTCAGTGTCGTCTTCTCGCCGGGCAATCTGCAAGTTACCGTTACGGGGGCGACGATCACTGTTGGCGGCCAGTCGATCGCTGGATCGTTCGACTTCGTTCAGGATAGCACCGGCCTGCACGTAACAGCGACCGACTTCTCCGCGTCACTGGGCGGCGGATTGGTCATGGTGACCGCTGGTTCAGGAACCCTCAACGTTGCCAGCGGCCAGGTCACGGGAACCTTTACTGGAACTGTGTCGGCGGGTAGCGCCGAAACAGGCGCGTCGTTCGCTGGACCCATTACCGTGTCGGTGACGCCAACATCTATTAGTGCGGGGACACCGGCCGGGCAGGTCGACACGCTGACGATCGCCGGCCAGCAGGTCACCGGGGCGCTGAGCTTCTCCTGGAATGGCACAACCCTCTCGGCGTCGATCAGCGGTCTCAACTTTTCGCTCGGCACGGCGATTTCGATCACCGGAGCAAGCGGCTCATTGCAAGTCAGCCCCTCGGGCGTGAGTGGCTCGGCAAGCAGCGGAATGGTCTCGGCCAACTTCAGCGGCTTTACGTTCACCGGCGGCCTGAGCGTGGCCTTCGCGCCCGGAACGATTTCCGTTAGTGGAACCAACGACAGCCTGACCGCGGGTGATGAGTCGATCTCCGGCAGCTTCTCCTTTACTCAGGACAGCACCGGCATTCACCTGTCTTCAACGGGTCTTAATGCGTCGCTGGCGAATGGCTTGGTTGCGGTGACCGGCGGCAGTGCAAGCCTCAGCCTGGCCAACGGCCAGATCACCGGCAGCTTCTCCGGAAATGTGTCGGCCGGCAGCGGGTTGACCGGGGCATCGTTCAGCGGGCCGGTCAATGTCGCGCTCGCGCCTGGAGCGTTCTCGATCTCCACACCCGCGGGCCAGAGCGATACGCTCACTGTCGCTGGTCAACCTTTCTCCGCCGGCTTCAGCTTCACCGAAGATTCCAACGGGTTGGAACTGACGCTGAGCAACCTGAACTTCAGTCTCCCGGCGGGCTCGTCAAGTCCTCTGCTGTCGTTGACGAACGCCGGTGGAATGCTTCACGTCGCCAGCAGTGGAGTGAGCGGGTCGGTTTCGGGGACTGTTGCCGCCAACTTCCCCGGCGTCACGCTCGCCGGGTCGCTTTCCGTCTCGTTCGCGCCCAATTCGTTCCAGATCTCTGGAACCGGCGACACGCTGACTGTCTTCGACCAGACGATCTCCGGAAATTTCTCATTCACCAGCAGCGGCAGCGGGCTGCAGTTGTCGGCCACCAATCTGACGGCCAGTCTGGCCGGCGGTCTTGTGACCATCGGCCCGCCCGCCGGCAATCCACCGAACGGCGCGACGGCGACGTTTGCGATCAGTAGCGCTGGCGCCATAACCGGCTCGTTTACGGGAACCGTTGCCGTCGGCACTGCCCAGGCCGTCTCGTTCAGCGGGCCGATTACCGTGTCGATTGGCGGCGGGAGCATCACGGCGGCCACACCCACGTCGCCGCCCGGCCAGACTGACACGTTGACGGTCCTCGGCCAGAGTGTCTCGGCGGCGTTCAGTTTCGCGGAAAACTCGACCAACCATCAGTTGATGCTCACCGTCAGTGGGGTGAGCTTCTCGCTGGCCGGTGGCGCTGTAACCGTCACCAACGCCGGTGGATCGTTGCTGGTCAGCAGCAGCGGCATCAGCGGGTCGATCAGCGGCGGCATTTCCTCAACCATCTCCGGCGTCAGCTTCGGCACGCAGCGGGCTTCCGGTTCGCAGCCCGCCGGGCAGTTCTCGATCGCGTTCACCCCCGGCAGCCTGCAGATTTCCGGGACCAATGTTTTTCTGACCTTCAGCGGCCAGCAGATCAACGGCAACTTCACGTTTAGCCAAACCGGCGGGACGACGACCCTCAGCATCAGCAATCTGAATATGTCGATCGGCGGGATTGTGAACGTCACCGCCGGCAGCGGTAGCTTCACTTTCCCCAGCGGCGGCGGGATCAGTGGCACGGCGTCGGGCACCATCGCGATCGCCAGCGGGTCCAGCAACATCCAGTTCACCGGCTCATTCCAGGTGTCGGTCTCGCCGAGCGGGGTGTCAGTCAGCGGAACCGGCGACACCCTCGCGTTTTTTGGCCAGACGATCAGCGGCAACTTCAGCTTCACCCAATCCGGCACAAGCGCCGACCTCCACATCGACAGCCTGAATATGTCGCTGGGCGGCGGTCTGGTGATGGTGACGGGCGGCGCTGCGGACTTTACCGTCGCCGGCGGCAACATCACCGGAACCGCCACCGGCGCGTTGAGCATCGGCAGTGCCACCGGCCTGTCCCTGTCGGGAACAGTGACCGTCACGCTCTCCGCCACTGGAGTGAGCGTGGCCGGTACGGGCATCTCCGTCACGGTTGGCAGCCTGCCGGCTCTGACCGGCGATCTGACTTTCACCCGGGATTCCACCACCGGCGCGATTGACGTTTCCGTCGCAAACATGAGCGTTCAGGGCGCGTCCGGCCCGGTGACCGTCAGTGGCAGCCTGACCGTGGCGCCCACAGGCCTGAGCGGGACATTGACCGGTGGCATTGGGCCTGCCAGCGTTACGGTCACATTCGGCAACGGCACATTTACTATCAGTGCGGCTGTCAGCACTTCATTCCACGATACGATCGGCCCGGTCTCCATATCCGGCACCATTAATGGCAACGTTTCCAGCAACGGTACCGGAAGCATCAGCCTGACCAATGTGGACTTATCGCTTGCCAATGGATTGGTGACGGTCACGGGTGGCACGGCCTCTTTGATGGAGACCGGCGGGCACATCACGTCGGGGAGCTTTGGTGGAACGGTTTCCCTGGGCGGCGGGGTGAGCGGGGTCTCGGTGGGCGGCCGCGTGTAGC
>Ga0182024_10008800_pt1 | contig 21115 bp, 17 predicted proteins | sample P32metaG_FD_120480 | JGI IMG/M metagenome (GOLD analysis project Ga0182024, IMG submission 120480) | Permafrost microbial communities from Stordalen Mire, Sweden - P3-2 metaG (Illumina Assembly) | ecosystem: Environmental > Terrestrial > Soil > Wetlands > Permafrost | place: Sweden: Stordalen...
CCGGCTCCCTACGACCCGGTATTTCCAAGCACGGAATTTCTCGGTGTCGCGGGGCAAATCAACATCGGCATTCCAGACACCGATCCAATCTGGCCCTTGGAAAAAGCAATTTACAAAGAATGCCCAATGTTGCAACGGGCGCGGATCAAGATCTACGGGTGGTGCAATCCCGGCATGGATTACAGCACATCGCACCACTCGAACATTCCGATGTCTTATTCCATAGTGCCAAACAAGCCGCAGCTAGATCAACAGATCTTCCGCATCGAGCGAGTGCCTGACACCGTTCAAACGGAGCACAACGACTGGGGCTTCCGGGCTACGATGCTTTATGGCATTGATTATCGGTGGACGACGGCGGAGGGTTGGTACCCAGCTAGCCATGAGCTTCTTCACCAGAACAGTCTATACGGATTGGATCCAGTCGAACTTTATGGACTGTACTACATTCACAATGTCGCTCAAGGACTGATGCTCAAATACGGTCGATTCATTTCGCCCTCTGACATCGAAGCACAGTTGGCACCAGATAATTATCTGTGGACGCACTCGTTAATGTTCACGTACGACAACTACACTCAAACCGGTCTTCTCGCCAGCATAAAGCTCAACGATCACTGGATGCTTCAAGCTGGCATACATGCAGGCGCCGACATCGCGCCATGGGCCAAGGCGGCGATCCCGACTGGCGAATTTAATATCCGTTGGATCAATAAGAAGAACACCGATTCGCTCTACGCTTGCATGAACTCCATAAACAACGGCAAGTTCAGGTATAGCGGGATGCACGATAACCTGCAAGAGTTCACCCTTGACTGGAGTCACGCCTTCTCACGCCGGTTCCACACGGTTTCAGAAGTGTATTGGCTATATGAGTTTGATGACCTCAGAGGTGGAACGGTCGTGTCCCCCCCTAATATACCGGCATTTTCGGGGACTGGTGCTGGCGCTCGAATTCATGGAATGGCATACGCAATTGGTGTGGTTAATTACACCAACTTCAAAGTTACAGATCGCGATTACCTTTCGTTGCGCCCGATCGACTACTTAATCGATCCCAGAGCGATGCGCACCGGTTTCAACACGACCGTAACGAGTTGGACGCTCGGCTGGATCCATCACTTTTCCGACTTGACGACGATCAGACCCGAAATTAGATATGAGCGCGCGATCGCCGGACAGGGTCCATACGACAACGGAACCAGACGCCACCAGTTCACTGTAGGTTTCGACGTAATTCAACGGTTCTAACCAAACTGCGCATGCAAATGGCACCGCATATAGTGCGGACGCGGACCTTCCCGCCTTTAGTGCTATCAATCGCGGTTCTGTTTCAACTCGCCAAGGCTGAACTGATCCTTGCTGAACGGCTTGTCGGTGTTTCTGAAGGCATTGATGGCGCCATCGAAGGGAGCCTCACAAACGCCAGTAACAACTGCAAATGGGAACCACAGCGTGCCTAACGTGGCCCGGGCTAATTTGTTGTCACTATCGCCGACCATGCCGTGCACTGCATACCAATCTTCGTACTTAGACCTGCGCACCATGCATACGGGAACACCCACCACCGTTCCCGCAAGGAAACTAACGAACTTTTTGTGAAAAGGAACGTTGGCAGGAGTCTTCTTCGCTGGAACGTTCGAAGTCACAGCTGTCGGCTGCACTGGCGCCTGACGCAATTGCGGAGTCTGTGAATTTTCAGCTTCGCTTTTTTCTGCTGCAGGCAAATCAGCAAGAGTTTCTCCAGACGATGGCGTATCAGCCGCAAACACGGCTGGCGATTGAACGTTTAAAAGGAGCGAGCAAAGAAGAAAAGGCGCCCACGAAAATTTCATGCGTAACTTCACCCCACTATTCATCGAGCACTCCCAGACTGAATGCATCTTTGCTGAAGGGTTTGTTAGTCAAGGCATGCTTTGCACCGCCTATACAACCTTTAATTGTTCCTGCGACAACTGCAACGGGAATCGAAGAAAACGCTCCCATGATTTTCCATGACATATTGTCGTCGTTGTATTGATCAAGCAAAACCTTGTAGTTATGCGGAATTTCGCGTGTCACTGCAATCGGCGTACCCACAACGACACTGACTGCGCGCACTGGTATCAGGCAAAAATTGCTTTCATCAGCGAACACTGGTAATCCCGCACCAACGCTAAGCACCAACGCGCTGAGTATTGCAGGAAGATTCTTGTCCATACGTTTCTTTCTTCGCAGAAGATTTTGTGGTCGGCAGATTTCGCGGTGTTCGCAATCTCATTAAAGGTAAATGCAACGCCCCAAGGCTCAAATATAGCAGTTCGCCTGAATTCGCTGTATCAAGAAAGTTATCAATCCAATCCGTTACCAACTTCGCGGCGCCTGTCAAGACCAGCTGGCGGATGCATCTGCTGTAAACTCAGTGCCGTTCACCCGGATTGTCGTATAACTGCTTCTTTTTCTGAGGCAGCATCGACAAAAAACGCCTTGAAGCTGTCGAACAGCTCTCGCATATTCTCTTCGCCTACACCAGTTTCAACCTTATTCTTTGTAGACAAGTTTTCGTACGTGAGCGGTTTCAATTTCGCGGCGATTTCCTGAACCTGTTCATGGGTCAAGTAGCACTCTCCAAAATCCCCAAAGGATGGGCTATCTCCATCAACTGTTCGGCCGGCAATGATAGCTGTCGAAAAGATATCGCCAGATTCTTTGCGCAGTTTTACTCTATCTAAAGCGTATTCGCCTGTGAGCAGCTTATGGAGTTCATTCCATTCCCTTGAGGTGTCAAGGCAGAAATGTAACCCGTACTTTCTGACTGCCTGTTTGAGATCACTTTCGGACACTTTCATTTTGGTGGCTTCTTCCGCCACATTAGACCATTCGGACCCGTTGGCGTACTTATAAGCTAAACGTGCAATGGCTTCGACCTGTCCGTTTTGGTCCCTCGGAAGAGAACGGATGCTTGGCTCCAAGCTGTCGCACTCAATCTCGCCATCGAGCAGCTGCTTTAGCTTGCGCTGATCAACTCTAACAAATTTGACGTCGATGCCCATATGATCTCACCTCTTCCCTATTTGCGCTTGCAAGAGGGTACAAGCATGACAACGATTTCTCAATAAGTTCTCAGCAGAGTTAGAGTGGCAAAACATTTGTTCGCCGTATTGCCAACGCCTAGCGACGATGGCAGTCTGTGCAACTTCAATTTCGACGAGTCCGCGTTTGGGCAACTCGCACTCCCTGACCAAACGATGCCCATCGTGCTATAAGTCACGATAGTGAGGTCAACACGACGAGTGAAATCGAAACGCATATCGTGCGCGGTGTTAGCCACTATTTTTATAGGCGTGGGAATTTTCCATTTCGTCAGGCCGCTACCGTTTGTTGCTATTGTGCCTGACTATTTGCCGCAGCCGTTGCTCCTGGTGAGGATCAGCGGCGTGTTCGAGATTGCAGGCGGCCTAGGGCTGCTCTGGGAGCGAACGAGAACGCTCGCAGGATGGGGTCTCATCTGCTTGTTGCTCGCGGTTTTTCCAGCCAACGTCAATATGGCGGTCAATCAAATGACATTCAATGGTGCGATACCGGTTGCCGCGCTGTGGCTGCGCCTGCCTTTGCAATTCGCCTTGATCGCCTGGGTCTGGTGGAGCGCATCAAAAGAAACCAAGAAATCATCGGCATAAGAAAGACGGTGGCGGCTTCATCAGTACGTCAATTTTCAAATCGGTACGGCAAGCTTTCAATGAGCCGGCTGCTGATCGCGAGATGGCACCGCATCTGATCGCTCTTTCTGGTCGCGCTTCAGAATCAGATCAAATGCGGGATCGGAAAGAAACCGCACCGGCAGTATCGGATCAAACAAAGTGGTGCCGAAGCCGAGCAAGCCGGTGCCGTAGTGATTCGTTTTCACGCCCATGCGTTTGTATAGCTCGACACATGCGCCAATGCAGGTCCAGCGGTCTGGGGCGATCCGACCCATAAATGTGCCGAACCAGTCATATCCGGTAGCGTGCAACGCTTTCACAAGCCTGTCTTTCCATGTTTGTGGTATCGGCAGTAAACCGACGGTTTTGGCGATCTTGATATTTTCGCGTGCAGCCCATTGCTGGTTGACATACACCATATCAACGGCTTTTTGAAAAGCCGCTGCTTGTTGCTCCTCCGTCCACGGCTGGTGCAAATGCAAACCGACGTAATGCCCGCGAAAACCGTCGCCGGTCACTTCCTCAATTGGATTGAGACAAGCACCTTTTACCATGTATGAGCTGAACAAATACCATTTGTCATCCGGAGACTTAAGCACCATTTCTGCATGGCCCACACTTTCATGCAGATTCTTAGCGACGTTGCCGCTGGTAAGCAGGAGATCTCCTGGAAATAGCACACGCAGCGGCGGTTTGATCCAAGTATCCTGCGGCACCGGACCATAACCCTGCTTCTTAAACAGCGCCTTGTTTCTTCTGTAGAGAATCCAGATGTAGAGCCAGCCGAAGATCTCGGCCAGTGCAACATAACGACAATAGGGATGCGAGTGCGTCAGTGTTGCGACAAAGCTCATAGTGATGCCGACGATAACGGGAAACTGGACCTCAAGGCGGGAGAGAATGTCGAAATATGTTTGTAAAAGGTGGTCGATCTTAATGCGCGTGAGAATCAGCCAGCAGCCACTGATCAGGACGCATCCTGTGGCTAATTGCCAATCGAGATTATGATCCAAAAATCGTCCGGTCAGCCACAGCAACGAGAAGTAGCCAATTGTGTTCGCCGCTTTTACTAACGCGAAATAGGCTGGACTGGTTTGGAGCTGGACGCTGGAGTCGTCTGGATGATATGACATTCGTTCACATATTCCGTTAAGACAATACACTAAAGCGAACAGGCAAATGGCGCAAGAGCTTGCGTGGCAGACTGGACCGGGTTAAATCAACCTCGATACAGCTCAGAAAGAGACTGCAGGTCAATGTGGTCTGTTCCCGACGTGTAGACTGATATACTTCGTAGATTGAAAAATTTATGCAAACCGCCGGGCCTCATCTTGGCGGTGTTGGCCCCAATTTAGAGGGAACGCGTATGAGCACTTCCACTTCTGACGTCCGAATCGTTGCCACTACGCCCTTTAGTGACCAGAGACCTGGAACTTCAGGAATTCGCAAATCTGTGGCGGAATTTCAACAACCAAATTACCTTGAGAACTTCATTCAATCCATCTTCGACAGTCTGGAAGATTGTGAAGGACGCACGCTGGTTCTCGGCGGCGACGGCAGATACTACAATCGCCAGGCGATTCAAATCATTTTGAGAATGGCTGCAGCTAATGGTTTCCGGCATGTAAAAGTGGGGCAGCATGGCATACTGTCTACGCCGGCTGTATCGTGCGTCATTCGCAAATATAAAACCGACTGCGGCATCATCCTTTCCGCCAGCCACAACCCCGGCGGACCCAAAGGCGACTTTGGAGTGAAATTCAACGTCGAGAATGGCGGTCCGTCCCCGGAAAAGGTGACCGAAGCGATTTTCAGCCTCAGCAAAGCGATCACTCAGTACAAGATCATGGATGCGGCTGAGGTTGACATCGATAAGCTCGGCGAAACTAAGTTGGGTAGCATGGTGGTCGAGGTGATCGACTCAGTGGCCGATCATCAGCAATTGCTCGAATCACTTTTCGATTTCGATCTGATTCACAAACTTTTGACGTCAGGCAAGTTCCGCATGTGTTTCGACGCACTACATGCGGTGACAGGACCATATGCGCTTTCGATTTTTGAGAAACGCCTGGGCGCACTCGCCGGTACAGTCAGAGCGGGCATTCCATTGGAAGATTTTGGTGGCCACCATCCGGATCCTAATCTGGTCTATGCACACGAGTTGGTTGAGATATTGTTCGGTAAAGAAGCGCCGGACTTCGGAGCAGCCTCCGATGGCGACGGCGACAGAAACATGATTCTCGGCCGCAACTTCTTTGTCACACCCAGCGACAGTCTGGCTGTAATGGTGGCAAATCACAAACTGGTCAAAGCGTACAGCAGCGGCATCGCCGGTGTGGCACGTTCAATGCCCACCTCGCGCGCTGCCGACCGAGTGGCGGAGAATCTCAAGATCGGGCATTACGAAACGCCCACCGGTTGGAAGTTCTTCGGCAATCTGCTCGACGCCGGCAAGATCACATTGTGTGGCGAAGAAAGTTTCGGCACCGGCGCAGATCACATCCGGGAAAAAGATGGCATCTGGTCGGTGCTTTTTTGGCTCAGCATAATTGCAGCACAAGGAAAGTCGGTCGATCAAATTGTGCGCGACCACTGGAGCACGTACGGAAGAAACTATTATTCGCGCCACGACTATGAGGAGATCGAAAGCGACAAAGCGCATGCGTTATTCGACAAACTCAATCAGCAATTGCCATCACTGAAGGGCAAGAAACTCGGCAGTTACGAAGTCGATGGTGCAGACGATTTCAGCTACACAGATCCCCTTGACGGAAGCGTTTCCGACAACCAAGGCATTCGCATCCACTTCACCGACCACTCGCGAATCGTCTATAGACTCTCAGGAACCGGCACCCACGGCGCCACTCTGCGCGTATATCTCGAACGCCTGGAACTCGACAACGCCAAGCAAAACAGCGATCCACAACAAGCGCTGGCCGATCTGATCAAAATAGCAAACGACCTCGCCCAGATTCAACCGCTCACCGGTCGGGACAAACCGACTGTGATCACTTAACCTGGGAGCGCCGCCATCCTGGCGGCATTTGCCAGGATTGGATGATGTGGGGTCATTGCCGGCTTGCAGCAGAGTCTCCCAGGAGCCGCTCTGTAACCGGCTTAAGGAGATTTTTCAGCTTGAGGAATCTGCTTGGCTAGAGTTGCAGGCACAGCGGCACCTAATCGCGAAGTCTTGGCTGATTTGAAGTGGCGCCAAAGCTGGGTGCAGGCAATCGATATGGTCCACGGGATCAGTGCGAGGCAGAAAGTGAAGCCGACAACGATCCATGTCAGTCCGAAAACGATAGGCTTCCAGCTGCCTTCGCGTTTCGCTTTAATACCGACTACCCCTTTGACTATGAAGAACAGGCCCAGGGCGAGAGTACCGAAGTCGAGCAATTTAGCTAACCCTTCAAGTAGAGATAGATTGTTCACTCTTACGGTTCCGGCCTTATTCCCTGCACCGCCCAAGCCGCTGGAATCAATGCCTTGCGGGCCGATGGTACCATTGGTAGCGCCTTGCAATTGTGGTGCCGGCGATGCCATAGGTGCTTTCACGTATGGGCTGGCTTTGCCTGCGGAAAATCTCGCCTTTGCCCGCGTTGGCGCAGCCGGAGAAGGAGAAGGAATCATGCGTGGTCGCGGCTGCGCCACAGGTGTAGGCACCGGCACCTGTTGTCTTTTGATCAGTTGGTACTGAGTGGCAGGCACGGTTGCCGATTTATCCGAAGAGAACAGATCCGAACTTGGTGACTCCCTGAAGTCCTTAGTAACAGGAGCTTCGCTGACAAATTCGATATCGGTAACTTGCTTGAACTTTTCGGACTCCGATTCACCACCAAACAGATTGGCATCGCGGACAGAAGACTCAAGCCAGTTTATTGTCGATCCCCAAGATCCAAATGGTACCGAGCTCGCATTACTCGGTACTGGGACTGAGCTTGAACTGGACGTATTCGACGCTGAGCTAGAACTGGAACTCGAATTACTCAATGCCGGCCCCTGCCAAACGTTGATGGTCGAATTTGTATCTTCAATTAGACGGCCGCGCATCATGTCTTCAAAAGCATGATCGCCCTCGCTAAACAGTCCTTTCAGTGACACACCTTCCGGCATATCGACCGGTACCTCGGTCTTAACCGGCATGCCGGGAGACGTCTTCGATTTTTCGTCTACTGCCACAAAAGAAGTAAATTGCGTCATGATGTGAAACTTCAAAGCAAGTTCAGTCACGTCGTCCTTGAGTTTTTTGTCGAACGCATTATTGTTCGCGCCAAACCAATCAAGTGCCAGTAGCTCATCAACAGCGGATCTCGCCCAGATCTGAGCGATTTCACTATGGGCAGGCTGCAAATCCGGAAGTGAAATTGGAATGTCTTGGTTGTAAGGTTTGCCGCCGGCAAATCCATGCAAATGTGCCACACCTTTTCCGCCCTTCGAATAGCGAGCCTTGATGTACACCGGCCGCTCTGCCCAGACATCCGAGACCTGGCGCGGCAGAACATCTTCGACTTGGACGCCGGTGAAGTCGACGTGAACGTCTGTCAACACCGGGCTAGAAATCAGTTTGTAGAAATGTTCGGCAACTTCGGCGCCTGGTCGATTAAGAAGAATGTAGTCGGCCTCACCGCCGCCTTCTCTGGCGATGCCGTCAATGAGAAACCGATTGACGGAGTCGCCGGTGCCGAAGCTGAACCAGCGCGAATTGCCGCGATATTTTCGGATTAACCCAAGTATCTCTTCGTCGTTGCCGATTTCACCATCGGTCATAAACGTCACGATTCGCAGTCTATGCTGATCTTCGGGAGCCGCGCATATTTTTGCCACCGCCGGTCCCATCCATGTGCCACCATCAGCAGTGAGGTGCTGGATATATTCTTCCGCTCGCGCCCGCGTGAAGGCATTGATCTGCTTTGGTTTATCAAAGAGCACTTCGACGTTATCGGCGAAAGACATAATCTGGAATGTGTCGTTAGGATTGATGTGCTTCAAGATGTAGAGCATTGTTTCCTTTGCTTTATCCAGAGGCGGTCCGTCTTGCGACCCCGAGCGGTCGATCATGAAGACCATTTCCTTCGGTGCGGCAGTGGCGCTGGTAACTCGCTTCGGAGGCACGAGCATCATAGTGAGGAATCCGTTCTTACCAGTTTTGTGAGTCAAATAACCGCTTTTTACCGCGTCACCACCGACGCTCCAGGAGAGAACAAAATCCTTGTTAGGAATCGATTGTTGATTGACTAACTCGATGTGAGCTTGCGTCGGGCTAGCGGGACTGATCTTGATGGCGTGCAGTGGGCAGCAAAGCGAATCCACCGGTAACCCGGCATCAAGATCCATAGATATGGAAATATCGTGCCCAGATCGTGTGCCCTCTGGAGCGATGAGCGGATTTACATTCGCGGCGTCGGTCGTTCCGGAAGAGGCATGAGAAGACTGACCAGGGCTCGGCTTAGCCGCGGCCGGGGCTGGCGGATTGAAACGCGGACCGACGACGGTGGGAAATACAAAAGAGTACGAGCCGGCCTCGAACGGCAACAGATCAACGTAGTGGATTGTCACATCGATATCCTTTCCAGGGTCGATGTTGGCGACTGACTCCGTAAATATGTTGGCACGCTCCTGATCGAGCACAGAAGCCACGTCGCCGTTTTCCTTTGCCGCCTCGTAAATCTCATGAGCTTCTTTCCGTCGCTTAATCGTTCCATGTATTAACCGGCTGCCCACGCGCATCGTCATATCATCTACAGCGGCCGAATCCGAGAGCGGGAAAGTATAGACTGCCTCAATTTTCTTGGAGAACGGATTATGAAAACTCTGTTTCACATCAACGCTGGCCATGTAGCCTGAAACATGCACGGCCACGTCGGTATGTTTGAGGGCGCATGTTCCCAAAGTCTTGCCTTTGGAGTCCACTGCTTGCAATGAACCAGAGTCCTTCGTCTTCAACGGCGGCAACGCGCTGGCCGTCAAATTGTTCACCTGCTTGAAGTATTGGCTCATGTCTTGCCGCGGTGGTTGAGCCTGGGTGCCGCTAAACGGCCACTGCGCCTGCACTGGCGCAGCGGATGAAACGGCAGTCGCGGCACACGTCGTCAGCGTTAGCAAATAACCAACAGACGAAGTTCTACGAGGGCTCATTACACACCTCCATCCATACTAAACCGCAAGCGAATGCGGCACCATAAATGGTGCTATTCAGCCAATCAGTATTTTCTCGCTCTAGCCAAATCAATGCGTGGCTGTGCCCAAACTAGTGGACTGCAGGCGCCGGCAGTTACTGACTCAATGAGCTTACACCGCGACAGGATGCAGCGCACCTTGAATTGTCCTGGCAAAAATTCAGGGGAATCCCTACGTTAAATTATGACTGTAACTAACAATCCCCGACTGATGGGCTCGTCAAAGAATATATATATAACCGCCGGAGAAGCTTGACCGATAAACCATCGTTCGCATGATGCCAGCCTCAGCCAAAGTTTTGCACAGCCGATCGAGTTTACTAGGCAGGAAGTTGGAGCCTAGTATAATCGACGCTCTCGACACTCCGAGGATGTCACAAACAAATGCGACGCAAGCGACGGCTACTGAATCTCCTGAATGCGTTGTTGTCGTTGTGCCTGTTTGGAGTCACACCTGTGGCTGGACAGCGGGCAATCGCGCAAGAAGCATTCGATTCGTTCCCTTACATAGGTTTGAAGACTGATAGGAGCATGAGAATCGTTGAAGTTGAGCGGGGATCACCGTCACAAAGATCAGATCTTCTACCAGGCGATCAGATTGTCGCAATCAATGGCATGCCGACAGCAGGAGTGTCCCATGATGCTCTGCTGTCAAACATGCAGGGAGCGCTTGGCACACGAATCGATCTGGTAATTTCGCGCGATTCCAAGCAATACTCAGTGTCGATGACACGCGCTGCCGATTGGAGGATGACGCGCAACGATAAGCCTCCAACTACATTTGTACAGCCTGCGATCCAGCCGGTTGAGCAGGTCATCCCGGAAAATTCAGATGAACTGGACAACCGCCTGATATCGGTAAAGGAGCACACTCCCAACACCGATCAAGTATACCGCTCAGTGGTTCGAGGGTTGGCTTTTCTTCCAAAGTCAATAAAACAGTTTTTCGTGGCAAACGGCGTAACCGTGGCAATTACTCCTACCGCCGAAGAACTCGGGATACCAGCCGCAGGCAGTGAGTACGACATCGCGAACAAACGAGTGATTATCTGCGAGCGCAACCCTGACGGCACCACATCTGACATTTCACGGCTTGATATAACCACTCTTCATGAGCTTGGTCATGCATTCGATCGGTTGCACGGCTATCCATCCGGCGATGATGAATTCCAGCAAGCCTATTCCCTCGAAGCTCCGCTTGTTCCTCAAAAGTATCGCAAAATCCTTTCCCACTTTTTGCAGCCGGGTCTCCACGGACCGCGCGAATGTTTCGCATCGTTGTTCGCCTGCAAATACTACAGAGGCAATGATGCGCGCCTGACTGCTTTGAAAGCCTCCTTCCCTAAAACGTTCGCGCTTGTTGACCATGTGAAGGAATGAACTGGCAAACAGTTTCGTAGACCGCCAGTCCTGGTTTTTGACCATGCCTTTGATCGAATACATAATTGCTATTCTCAGACGGTCCAGCAAAGCAGCAAATCACGCCGTCGACAAGGATGGTTTCAATATGAGGAAGCTATAGCCCCCGAGATTGGTTACTCGCACTATTGTCAGAGCGACAAAATTCTATAAGTGACGACTAAGTAGTTGTAGTCAGCCTTTTGCGTCGGGCTAATGGACTGCTTTTCATAACCGATGCTGCTACTTCTGGCTCCGAGGCGGCCGGCTTTATCTCGTTAATCAACTCAGGATGGTTGTCCAAAATTTTCAGCAATTGCACAAGCGCAAGAGATGGCTTCGTTTTCCCGTTTTCATAGCGAGAAAATGCATTTGGTCCGCCGCCGAATATTTCGGCGGCTTTCTGTTGATCTAGATTCAATTTCTTGCGCATCTTGGTGATAAATGCTGGATCTATGCTTGCTCCGTTAACCTCTTTGTTGAATTCCAGCATCGCTGCATTCAATCGTTGCGACTCTTCTGCCTTGTGAAGAGACTCGTCGCAAACCGGACAGAAATCACCAGTCACGCCTTGAATGGTCGTGGTTTGACCTTTGTAGGTGTACAACACATCGCGAGTATCGTGCACCATTTTTGCTTTTCCGCACGCTACACACTTCATACTCGCTCCTTGAATGAAACAATCAACACATCACCAATCACAGATAGCTTCAGATAAATATCGCCGGCTTCTTCGCTGGGAAAGAGGTACACATCCTGCCAAATCGTGTGATCGTTATAACTGGTCATGCTTTTGTAGAGATCTCCCGTTTCGAGATTCGTGATTACCTCTTTCATTGCCTCGAAGTCCAAGCCTAAAGCGGCTGCTCCTGCCAATGCGGTTTTTGTAGCCGACACACGATTCTCTGCGACCAGTGCTTTGACGTCTGGCAGCCGATAGTGTGCAGTTTTCTTCTCCATGTCTCACTTTAACCTAATGGGTGGTTTTTGGCAAGTGGGTTAATTTGGCAAATGGGTTAACTTAACGAAGCGGAGTTCAGGTGCCTGCATACAATTGTTTCGGACTTTCCAGAATTGACGGTCGAAGACATCCGTGCTTGTTTAGCGTTTGCGGCGGATCGTGAGCGGAAGCTCTTTAGCAATGACGCCGCATGAAGCTACTGTTTGATCAGAATCTCTCCAGGAAATTAGTCGTGACCGTTCAAAGTTTGTATCCCAGCAGTCAGCACGTCGTACAAGTTGGACTGTCGGAAGCAAGCGACGATCACGTTTGGGAGTATGCCAAAAAGAATGGATTCACGATGGTGTCGAAGGACTCCGACTTTTATCATCGCAGCATGCTATTGGGACACCCACCTAAAGCAGTGTGGATCAGGCTCGGCAACTGTACTACGAGGGCCGTGAGCGAACTCTTGCAGGGGGGTTGGACATAAAACCATTCTACTCGCCGGCGGAATGCGCCATAATGCCGAATATAGTCAGAGAAGTTTTCACGCAGTGTCTGAGAGAGCGATGGAATTATCTGAGCGGTTAGTCGGATTCTTGGGCAAGCCTGAAGATCATCCCGAGTTTCAGAATTTGTCACGGAAGATCGGCAATATCTCCGAACAAGTAGTACTGGGAAAGTTAGCTTCTATGACTCGCCTAAACTCGGATTCTCGCTTTTCTTCCATGTATCACTAGATCGCGCTCTTACGTTCGGCGACTCTCAGAGCTGCCCGATGCATCAATGTCACTGCGCTTAATTGCACTTCCTGCTTTGATGTCTACTCTGGATCTTGTTCCTTCAAGCGCGATATACAGTTCACCAGGTGCTGGGGCTATTGAGGCTGCAATGTTTCGTATTTCAAAATCTGCTGAACCAATAGTTTGTCCCGCCTTAATTGGTCGTTTAGCGAAAGCAACGGACTTTTGAGGTTCTGCCTTTTCTACCTTCTTCGATCCAACGAAAAGGTCTCCGACTTTAGCATCAAGATAGTCAGATTCAGGATGGAATAACTTGAAGTCGGTAAGTAGGCAAAGCAAGTCATTGTTATGGTCGTAGCCCAAAAATGAGCTGTACAACCCATCGCCCAGACCGGACGAAAACATAATTACATTAGCGCTGGAAATAGGATCGAGTTCCCAGTTAAACCAAGAGCGGGTCGGCAAAGAATTCAGTTCCATTTTTTCCACGAATATTTCGGAGCAGTCCCACGCTGGCTTGTTATTTAAAGTCGACAGTGCTTCGTGTGCTTCCTTACCCATAAAGCAGCCTATCGCCGCATCGGCGCAATAACCTCCAGCGCTCTTCCATCGGACAACTGTAGCTTTTTTGAACCAAACAGAAGCCATGGCTATGCGTTGCTCGCCACCCGTATAGTGAGCAATATCAATGGCTACTTCATGCGTACCGGCTGGAACCGTGAGGAATTCTGCCTCATCCCAGGCCATTACCGGATCGCACGCTGTAATACTTCCTGTTGGAAGAACGAGATTGCCAATCGAAACTTTTTCGATGGCGGTGACTGGGTAAAAGCGCTGTGGGTCATTGGCTTTAGCTACTTCAAAAAAGAACGGAGGTGCCAGAGCTGTTTGTTGTGTCTTAGGCAACGAGCTTTCTTCTTTCGTCTTACGCTTCTTAAAAAAGTCAAACATTGGTGGTTTTTATATAGCAGCTTAGTAACTCTTCTGTCTTATTCCCGGTCCTATCAGATTGGCACGATACTCGAGTCCGATAGGCACGTCTAATCGGAAAACGGCTCTACCAGCTTGAAGTTGTGTACAAACCCATTGGGCATGACCAACTTGAATTCAGTAATTCTTTCTTCTGCAAGCCAACGGCGCGCTTCCGCATACGTTTGAAACTCGCGCTGCGTCCCATCAGGAGTGATTAGTTTATATGGAGCTGTATCTTCGCGTGACATAGTGACCCGAATCATACAGCCAGGAGGGAGCCTTACTCAAGTCTGCCCCGTCCGGATGTGACGCACGCATTGCCTCACAGGAGCACCATGTTTTTGTGAGCAAGGTTGATAATAGAGTGGAGACGCCAAGTACCTTGGCAGAACTTTTCGTATGACTGCGGCCGATCACCCTATAATGTGTATCTCCAACTGCCAGTCTAAGCAATGTTTGAGCAATTCTCAGAGAAAACAATTCAAGCGTTCATCCTGGCTGAAGAAGAGGCTCGCCGGATGGGGCGCGACTATGTCGGCACCGAGCACATCCTTCTTGGATTGGTGCGCGAGAAAAGTGGCAACGCAGCCCGAGCATTAAAGTCTGTGGACGTCAAAATCAACAATGCACGCCTGGAGGTAGCTCGAGTTGCTGGAGCTGCGTCAACTTCAGCATCAGGATCTGTCCCAGCAAAAGAGTGTGTTGGCGGCTCCGCACCGTTACAGACTGAGCGGCTACCATTCAATGCGGCGGCGAAGAAACTTCTAGGAGCTGCATTTCGCGAGGCTCGGTTGTTAGGGGTAGACTACATTTCAACCGATTATATTTTGTCGGGACTGCTTGCAGATAACAGTTACAGCAATTGCGCTTTCAGAGTGCTCCAGAGACTTCGCGTTACCCCAGATGAACTGCAGGAGCAGGTGCAGCGGACAGCGACTGGTGAAAGTGTTTTGTGTAAGAGGCCTTTCTCCGAGCGTCTGAGGGATCGGCCAAACCCCTCTGATGAGGAGATCTACGACTCTCTTATGGCTGCGGTTGACAGAGTAAAAGCGCAAACCGACCAAGACAAAGAAGCTGCCGATGAACGAGTCAATCGAGGTCTGGCCAATGTACTCAAAAGCCTGCGCAATGCACGCGACATCGCGTTGAATGAGCAGCGCTTCGAGCTGGCAGCATGGTTGAAAGCGCAGGAGCAGATCCTGATAAACAAGTTTCAAGCTGATGACGACGGCGTAATCGATTTCGGCAAGATGGTTCAACTAGGCAAGCTGATGCTCGAAAATGCCTCACCAGAGGAGAAGAGATGCAACGAGCGCTTCGTGGGGTTTGACTTGAGAGCGCTGCGTGTTTTCGCGCTGGCGAACGAAGAAGCATACCGCACTGGGCACAATCACGTCGGAGCTGAGCAGATCCTGTTGGCTTTGATTCCTCGCGACGATGATGAATGTGGGCCGGTGTCAGTCATAATCTCTAAAGGCGGAAAGGAAATCAAGCCGCCTGAAGCGAAGAAGAAGGATCCAGGTGTTGCTTGGCGCGTCTTCAAGAAATTTGCCGTCACAGCTGACAAGGCACGCGCTGCTGTGGAGAAGATTGCTGGCAAAGGCGCTGGATTGGTAGTGGAGGAAGTTCCGCTGAACCCTGCTGCCGAGCGCATATGTGATCTAGCTCGGGAAGAAGCTCGTCGGCTCGCTCCTGATTCTAAGCAATGGGTTGTAGGCACCGAGCATCTGCTGCTGGCATTGCTCAGAGAATCGGAAGAAGGCGACAAGGTAGTGCACAAAATTCTTGCCGCTCTTGACGTAGATGTTGCTGAGTTGAGGCAGGAGGTACTGCGGCTGGAACCAGATGCGCGACTGTTGGCCGGATTTGTGGCGGAGGCAATTATCGCTCTGGCTGAAGAAGAGACACGTCGATCAGGTTATGATGCCATCGGGGCTGAGCAGATCCTTTTAGCTTTGATCGCGGAGGGATTCGGGATCGCGTCTCGGAGTTTGAAACTGGTTGGAGCCGATCTGGACGAAGCACGTGCGGAAGTAGAAAAGACTATGGGACCAGAAACCAGACAACGAGATGGACAGCAAAATCGCGAGACGAATGATGATGATTTGCCGTTCGCCCCCAGCATGAGGCTCCTGTTTCAGGCAGCGCGCCGCGAGTCAGCCGAGATTGGACATGGATATTTGGGCACCGAGCATCTGATGTTGGCTTTTCTCAACAACAGAGATGATGCTGCGCTTGGCAGAGGAGTTGAAGTTCTCCAGGCGATTGGAGTGGATCTAGATAGACTGCGATATGAGGTGACCAGCAGGTTGATGAACTGCAAGACCGGCGAGACCGGCGAAAACTTTATGAAGTGATTGCGAAACGACTGCTGGGCTTGGTGCGTGCCGTGGAAGCAAGAAAGAGAACGGCATGCTAAGCAGCCTCGGCTGCGCTTTTGACTCACGAGAGATCCACGACTCGAGATTATGCTTGTAAACCGGAGTATGGCAGGAGCATGCAATCATGAGATTTACACCGCATATCTGCGCAGCAGCACTGACGATAGTTTCATTCACTCAGCTCTCTTTTGCACAGGTTTCACCCGATGCAGAGCACGGGCACGAAGAGCCAGTCCAGAACAGAGCTAAAGCCACCTCAATGCTAAAGGGTAAAGTAGACTTGTTGGAGAAATCGCAGGCGGATGCAAACGAAAACCGAGGAATCGACAAACCGATTTTTAACATGCTCACGGCTTCCCAAGCCGTTTACGTGGAGATTCCACACTCAGTATGGAGCCGGAAAACAAAGACGTTTGCGATCGGCGCGAACGAGACCGGCTGGATCGCTTCGCTTCCGGGACTATACATTCAAACCCCAGCCTTCAGCGATGGCTCCGTACTTGTAGGCGGAGGATTTGACAAGTACGGCACAGGTGTCTTTGCACTTGATGCGCGCACTGGCGAGAGAATATGGCATTTTGACCAAGGCGAGCGAGGGCCGAGTGCTGTAGTTGTCGATAATGGGCTTTGCGCTTTCAACACGCAAAGCTGCTCAGCTTATGTACTCAGGGCGAAAACGGGCGAAGTTGTATGGCATAAAAGCCTTGCAAGGATCGTTGATACCCAGCCAGCAGTCAAAGGGAATTTTATCTACCTGACGTTCCATCCGACTTTGCGCTCTTACTCTTACCTGGAGTGCAGAACTCTCGACAGCGGCAATCTTTTATGGCAAGTCCAATTTCCCGGCAAGCCTGTGTCAGCACCGATAATCGATCACGACAAAGCCTACGTAACCTCTTCGAATGGAACGATCGACTGCTACGATGCGGCAACAGGCAAAACTATCTGGGCTAATCCGATGCAGGCCTCATCAGCGCCTCTGCTCGTAAACGGAACGGTGCTCGCAGCACAAGATGACGTCCACACCAGAAGGATGGCGGGTTTTGGCTATGATGGCTGCCGCCCTGCGATCGCTCAAGACAGCATCATTCATATCAAAAATAACTCGATCGAAGCAGACGACATAAGAGATGGTAGAGAGCAGTGGAAAACGGAACTCGACGAAGATCTTTGCCGAAAAGGTCTGTTCGGCCCCTCTGTCGGCAAGCACGACATCTATCTGACGACCGGCAGCGGCTACATCATAGCTTTGAACTCAAAAACTGGAAAGGAGGAGCACTGCTACGCTACGAGGCAGTCTTTTGACTGCCAACCCTGTCTAGCGCAAGGCAATCTCTATGCCGGAACCCGTAACGGCAAAGTGCTCTGCTTTCCAATGGGCGAAGACGCTGACGGTTGGAGTTGCTGGGGAGGCAACGCTCAGCACAATATCTAGCGCAGCCAAATAGAAGTGTTGGCATACATATCTTTTTCGTGACGCTGGATCACCCGGCACTGCCAGCGGTGCCGACAACACATACATATACCCGTGAGACATTTATCTCTGTGGGACATTTATCGCGATCAAAAAAGGACAAATAAATCGGCAATTCACACTTCGCAATCGATGGCAATGCTAGTGTGTGACACGACAACAACATTCAGAATAAAACTGGAAGCGGTTAGCAGCGATTGCATCATAAAGTACAACCTCCTCGTCCCAGGCGGAAACGAACGTGTAGAAATTCTGTGACACTGCAACCGCTTCGTTGATTTCCACGCCCGACGGCAATCGAAAAATGACACGCACGATAAATTGCTCCGAGCCTGGTAGAGGACTCGGTGCCAGTCCCCGATATCCAGACATGTGCTTATCTGTTATCGTTCCCACCACTGGTACCCCATACTTCACAAGTCGCCATTGGATGATTTTAGAAAGCCAGATCCAGGCTTCAAACATTGCAATCACTGCCATGAAAAACATCAGAAACGGCGCCATATCCCACAGTGGCACACTCTTGGAACAAGTAGCGGCCAGCCAGATCAACGAGGTTAAACACCAAACCACTGGATTGAGTAGCATCAGGAGCTGCCAGACTATCGGGTGAACGACGCCTGCGCGCAAGGCAATCTTTCGCGGCGTCGCCACCAGGAGTTCCGGTGGTATTGAGACCGTCCTTGGAACACGCGCGTAGCCGGCATTGCGAAAATCCTGGTCTAACCTCTGGAGCAGAACCGGAAGCTTATTTGATAGATACGTGCAACGGGGCTGAGATTCAACCGGCACCGGATACTGGCTCTTGTTCCCACGCCCCACGGCGTTTTGGAGGGACTCATTGTCATCCGGAGGAGAAGACCAGCGCTTACAGCGTGTTGATTGGCTAAGCATGTCCATCACTGTTTGAAGTCCAGCACTGAGTAGAAACTCTCTGGTGTATCTTTGACGATCTCTTTAAGCCCTACAGTACTGAACAGTCTTACGTCGATGTTAGCCCAGCCTTCGCGTAAGGGCGAAATATATACACAAACGATAACGATTCGACGTCCGGTCTTTGTTACAGGCGAATGACTATCTTGCCGAAATGAGATCCTGATTCCATGTGTGTCAACGCCTCTTTCACCTGGTCGAAAGCAAAGACTTTGTCGACAACAGGTTTCAGTTTATGCAGGCTGATGGCATTGTTCATTTCCTCGAACATTCGCCGCGAGCCGACATAGATTCCTTGCAGCCGAACGTTTTTCATTAGCACAGGCATCGGATTGACCACGCCGTCTCCGCCGGAGAGAACTCCGATGAGACTGATGTGCCCGCCGAGCTTCACGGCTTTCAACGACTTTTCCAGCGTTCCCGCGCCGCCCAATTCGACTACATGGTCGACTCCCAGCTTGCCGGTCATCTCCAACACAGCCTTTTCCCAATCTGCGTTGCTGCGATAGTTGATGGTGTCGTGTGCGCCCATCTGTTTCACCCGCTCCAACTTTTTATCGCTGCTGGAGGTGATGATCACGCGAGCGCCGGTGATGTGCGCAAACTGCAACGCGAACAGCGAAACGCCGCCGGTTCCCATCGTCAAAATCGTGTCACCAGCTTTGAGCTGCCCCGTCGAGATCAATGCGTTCCACGCAGTGACGCCAGCGCATGGAAGGGTGGACGCCTCTTCAAATGAGAGATGTTCGGGAATGCGGACCAAACCGTCTTCATGCAAAACGACGTGCTCGCTGAGGATGCCGTCGACCGAACCACCAAGCGCAGATTGAGCGGCTTCCGGCGAGATCGCTCCGGCGGTCCAGCGCGGCATGAAGGCAGCGGCGACGCGATCTCCGACAGCAAACCGTTTTGCTTCTTCGCCGACCTCGACAACTTCGCCTGCGCCGTCTGAGCACAACACAAGCGGGAAAGGCAGCTTTCTGCTGTAAAGTCCTTTGACAACGAGAAGGTCGCGGTAGTTTAAAGAAACAGCCTTGACCTTGATTCGCACTTCGTTTGCCTTCAATGCGGGCGAGGGTCTCTCTTGTACTGTCAATTTGTCGATACCGAACTCGCCGGTCAAGACATAGGCTTTCACCGTTCCCACCGTCTTTGTTGCTGTGCTCATTTCAAGCCCTCACGGAATGCCAGTCGATCGTAGTTCCGATTGAGAAACATGCGGCTATTTGTAACCGTTAATTTGCAATTGAGTGCACCAACAGTTCATCATTGCCATGCGTACATGTGTGAGGTGCCCATGGCTGGCAAGTCTGCGATCTTCTTCGACGTTGGTGGTGTATTGATGACCGACGGATGGGATCATGTTTCGCGCAAACTCGCGACCGAAAAATTCGGATTGGATTGGCAGGAGTTCGAGACCGAGCACGCAAAGTACGCAGACGCGCTGGACACCGGAAATCTGTCGGTGGCGGATTATCTTGATCGAGTTGTGTTTTGCAAGCCGTGCTCATTTTCTAAGAACGAATTTTTCGAATTCATGAAAAATGAATCAGTCCCGAACCAAGACAGCTTACGGCTTGTGGCGGAACTAGCGAAAGAAGGAAAACACTTTCTCGGCACGCTAAACAACGAATCGACCGACCTTAATCTATACAGAATCGAAAAATTTCAACTCTACAAGTACTTCACGGTTTTCCTCAGCTCGTGCTTTCTCGGCGTAAAGAAACCCGACAAACTGATTTATGAGCGCGCTCTGCAAATCACGCACAGTAAGCCAGAGGAAACCATTTTTATCGATGACCGGGAGGCAAATCTCGTGCCACCACGGGAGTTGGGCATGACCACTATCCAGTTCAAGTCCGCGGACCAGGTCAGACGCGACCTGCAAGCAATTACCTCTTGATTTCCAGCCATACCTGGCGTATTCTCTAGCCTGACAGGATTGTTCAGCGACCATCAACTCTGAGTTCCTGTCCGCGACATTCGCGATCAGTGAGTGTTACCATGCGCAGAGTGTTCAAATCAATTTCCTCAACATTGCTGATCGCTGTTGCGATCGGGCAAATCGGTGTTCCCGCGTTCGCTCAGGTCGGGGATCAAGCGCCCCAAAAAGGAACGGCTGAATATGCCGCATCGCAGCACCTGCAGAACATAGATATCGTCAACGACTCCCCGTCGCTGCAGGGTTCAGCTTACGTCAATGCGCCCAACGCAGTCGGCTATCCAGTCGATCAATCGGGGAACGGCATGGGAATGTCCAATGCAGGAATGTGCGGAAACGCTGGCATGAACGGCATGAACGTGAACGGCATGAACGTGAATGGCATGAACATGAACGGCATGAACATGAACGGCATGAACATGAACGGCATGAACATGAACGGCATGAACATGAACGGCATGAACATGAACGGC
>Ga0182024_10008802_pt1 | contig 21113 bp, 23 predicted proteins | sample P32metaG_FD_120480 | JGI IMG/M metagenome (GOLD analysis project Ga0182024, IMG submission 120480) | Permafrost microbial communities from Stordalen Mire, Sweden - P3-2 metaG (Illumina Assembly) | ecosystem: Environmental > Terrestrial > Soil > Wetlands > Permafrost | place: Sweden: Stordalen...
GAAATAAATTCAAAAGCCGCGGACAAGAGTGTCCGCGCCACACGGGCCTTACTGCTGGCCAGCGAACAGTTTCAAATTCTCGGCTTTCCAGCGCATCGCCGCGTAAATGCGATTGTGGCCGCTTGGGTGATCAAAGAAAATCCATTCCTCAACCGGTCCCGGACTCATCTTGCGATATTCGCCGAGATGGATGGCCCCCTGCGCAAAGCCGTCCGGCTGGCGGCTCGTATTCAAGCCGTACATGTCTGCTTCGTACTCTTGCGATCGCGTCCAGGTGTTCATGATCGGAGTAATGACAAAACCAAGAATTGAAATCACGAGTATTACGAGCGGAAGCACAGCCGTATCTCCAACGCCTCGAATCTGCCATTTCTCACCCCAATGCCGGAAAGCCCAATCCAGCGCCCAGCGCAGATAGGCGAAGGCCAGTACCGTCAAGATCAGGAAAAACATTATGTCCTTATAAATGTGATTCAGAACATAGTGGCCCATCTCATGTCCCATGACTGCCTGAATTTCTTCAGGTGATCCGCGCTGCAAGAGATTGTCGTTGAGTGTGATCCGCATTGTGTTTGCAAACCCACTGACATTCGCGCTCATGCGCGTCGTCTGCCGCGAAGCGTCGATTTCGTACACGTCTTTCGCGGGAATTCCATTGGCCCGCGCCATACTCAGAATCGGATCAACAACCTTCGGATTGTTAAGCCGCGTGACCTTATTGAAGATCGGGATAATGTAGACCGGCGCGATTAGCACGGTGAAGATCATGAACAAGACGGTTACTGCCGAGCCCCAAATCCACCAGCTTCGCGGCAGGCGGCGCACAACCCCGAACAGCAGAATGGCCAGTATGCCACCCAACACCAGGTTCACAGCCAGTTCCTTCATCTGATCGCCCATCCAGGGACCAAAGGTTTGCGTGGCGAGTCCATACTTGTGTTCGCGGAAATAACCTTCGTAAACGCTAAGCGGGAAGAAGAGAATCGTGGTGAGTACCAGGTATTGCAGCCAGTAGACAAATGTGTGCACCGGCGTAAAACGAGTGACGCGCTCCGACAAGTCGCGCATTCTTGCCGACCAGCGCAGATTCAGCAACAGCAATGCGACCGCGACTCCGTACAGAAAGTCCCAGAGAATCAGCCAATAGCTGCCTTCGAAATAAGCGTCCGAACGGGCCCGCTTGTCGGCAGGAATCTGCGCCAGGTAAGCATTCGTAGCCGCAGTAGCATCGAAATGCGGCGAGGCCTGTGCCTCCGGTGGAACGTGAATCACGGAAGGCATCTGGTTGAGGTCCGCTGATTGAGCGAGTGTAAGCGGAGCACAGACAAAAATCAGGCAAAAGCAGACCGTCGTTAAGAAAAGTCTTCGGTCCATCATCTCTCCACGCATTATTTCTCCATCGAAACGATGCTGAAGTGTATACGAAAGACGCAGAGCCAGAGTTCACTTTAACCGATCTATTGGTAGAAGTGGCGTGATAGAGACTGGGCTTGCCCCGTCTCAGCAGCGCCGCGAACTCGAAAGAAGGCTTGGTCTACGGTCGAGTCCGAGCGATCTCTGGAACGGCTGCTTCTCCGCTGCGCTTGGTTTGTTGCTGGCCGAGATGGTACTTGGTTAATCCATCTTTCAGAAATTCAAAACTCTCCTCTGGCGAATCGGACATCTTGAAAAGCTCCAAGTCCGGCGCTGCAATAACTCCCGCATCGACCATAGCGTCAAAGTCAATAATTTTCTTCCAGTAGCTGCTGCCGTAAATGACGACGACGATTTTCTTAGCCAGCTTCTCCGTCTGGGCGAGGGTCAAAATTTCGAAAAGTTCGTCAAGCGTCCCGAAGCCGCCAGGAAAAATGACCAACGCTTTCGCCAGGTACGCAAACCAGAACTTGCGCATGAAGAAATAATGGAATTCAAAGTTCAACGACGGAGTTATGTAGCTATTCGGATTTTGTTCGAAGGGCAGGTTGATGTTGAGCCCGATCGTTTTGCCTCCCGCTTCGTGCGCCCCTAGATTTGCCGCCTCCATGATGCCGGGCCCACCGCCGGTAGTGACGACAAACCGGTGTCGCTTGGCGGGTATCTGCGTCGACCATTCGGTTAATAGACGCGCCAGTTTGCGTGCGTCCTCATAGTAGCGAGCCATATCGACCGCAGCTTCGGCGCGCTTCAAATCTTTCGCCCGCTGCTCCGCCGAAGCTTGTGTATCGCGGGTGCTAGCGAGAAGACTGCTGGCGCGATCGCCGCTGTGAATTCGCGCCGAACCAAAAAAAACGACAGTGTCCTGAATCTGTTCCCGCCGAAAACGCGAGAGCGGTTCGCTGTACTCAGAGAGTAGTCGCAGAATCCTGCCATCAGGACTGTTGAGAAACGGTTCGTTCTGATAAGCGAGCGGAGCAGGCTTAAGTTTGTGATCAGTCATAAATGTATTCACGTATCGAATCACCAAGGCATCGAAATTACGATTTCAGTGGCTCAGCAGTTTAAGGAATGCAATTCAAACGATTACTCGCGATATTGGACGGCCTCCCAAAAACCAATCCACACGTTGAGCACTCCCAAGCCCGTCGCTATCCCGCGCGCGAACCCACTGGCCAGCATAGTTCGAAGTTCCGGATAGGGGAGGAGAAGCGGATTATCGGACCACTCCGGCCGCCAGGGGACGATCATAAGCATGACCCCTAGCGTAGCGCACAGGAATACAAACAGAAGTACTCCAAGGCGGCGAAGCCACACGCGTGCGGCAGATATTGCGGGCAACGCCCTTGCAGGGGCAGCGGTGGCGTCTGGGGCGGTGAGCTCCCGAACGTCGGCAGGATTATCGACAAATGGTAGATTGGGGTCGGAAGTCATCGCGCGCGTTGTGGGACAGGCGCGGGATGCGAACATCCTCAACGCAATCTTCAACCCACTAGGTGCATTTTACGACTTAAGAGCCTGAATGCGCTCGGCCACGTCACGATAATCGATGTTGGCGCCGTATACGGCGGTGAAATGGCGCAGCGCGGCCGGCTTGTCCAGTGCTGTTTCACAGGCCGATCCCAATTCGTAGTTGATCGCGAGGCGCGCCTCGTTGTCGAGGCCCGGAATTTTCAGTGCCCTTTCATACCAGCTGATGGCAGCTTGCGGCACTCCTTTATCGAGGAAACATTGCGCCAGCCAGGTGTAGGTCTGGACCGGCTGCGAAAACGGCACTCCGCGCTCCATCGAGTTGCAGACTTTCTGCAGTTCCGCGATGGCCTCATCCAGCAATCCCATTTCGCGGAAAGCCACGCCCAGGTTGTAGTGCGTCTCCGGATCGTCGTCCCCGGCCGCGACATCTTCTTCGAGCTCCTGTTTTAGCTCGCCGAACATTTCCGAAAGATCAATGCCGCCGGCCGCGCTCGCGTTCGTCCCTATGGAGTTCGCTCCCAAAGGCTGCGCGGCTGCTGGCTTATATGTGATGCCGGACCTGGGAGCAGGTGGCGCCGCGGCGGATGCCGCGATCGCCGCAGCGGGCGCTATCTCTTTTTCGCGCGCCGGCTTCGGCTCTTGCGTTTTAGCTGCAGCAGGCGACGCCGCAACTGGCCAGTTCCGCAACGGTGCAGGCGCTGGTGCCTGATTCGTATGCGATGTCGCCGGGGCTGGATCGGCTTGCGGGAAAGAATCGCCGAGTGAAGCTTCCAGATCTGCAACTAACGAATCCAGTGCACCCGCCTCCGCGTGCGCCACTTCCTGCGGCGTTATTTGGGCGAATCCCGGCTCATCCTCGACTGTGGGAGGTATAACTTCCAGTGGAGTTACGAGGCTCGCCTGGCCATAACCTGCGAGTCGCTCGGAGGAAGCGCCGGCAGCGGCAATCTCGGGGGCCTCTACCGTTTCAATTTCACATTCAAACTCTGCCGGATCGTCCACATTAATCTCGGCAATTTCCTGCTCGGGCTCCGCGGCTGGCTGGCTTGCGGAAGCCAAGGCGGCACGCAAAGGATCGAGAATGCCAGCGTCCTTGGTCAGCGATTCCAATTTCTCCATCGCGGAGCGCGCCTGCTCCGTCATAAAGTGCTCGAGATAGAAACGGATCTCTTCAGCCGTCTCCGCGATCTCGGGATTGCTGGAATCGTTTACTCCGCTCCCAGCGTGAACGGGCACCTCTGCATTCGCCGCAGGCTCGTCGGCGGAAAGAGTGTTCTCCCATTCCGAAGCAATATCCTCAGAGGTCTCCGATGAAACGTGCGAAGAGAAGGAAGCCTCGTGCTCTTCCGCTGGTGGATGAACCGACAATTCCTCTATGGCAAATTCTGGAAGTTCCTGGCTGGAAGTTGCAGCCGAGGCCACAGGCCACGCTGGCGACGACGATGCAGTTGCCGTGGCGGCCCGAGCCGAGAGTTGAGTGTCTATCTTAGAAATAGCACCGCTTCGGCCTGCGGTTCCTGGACTCTGCTCGTAGCGCGCGGCCAATTCCCCATAGCGCACGGCTTCGTCAGGATAGCCCGCATCGCTGTACACACTTTCCAGTGTCCGGCAGCAAACCGCGGCCTCCGTAAAGTGCTTGAAACGCGTGTGGAGAGCCGCCAGCCGCTGGTTCAGTCGCGCATCGCGCGGGGCCTGCGGCAGAACTCCCAGCAGGGGAACAACAGCCTTGTCCGGCAAATTGTAGGAAAGGAAAAGGTCAGCGTCCGTGACTGCCGAACGCACTGCAATTGCAACCGCATCGGGATACGACTGGTCGATGACGGGTGCCGTCGCTTCCAATTCCTCTACAATCACCGTCCCTTCCTCGGGGGTGATCCCGAGGTCAGACGATGCTGCCTCAATGCGTTCAACCACTTGCTGGTAGTTCTGCAAGTGCACTTGATTCTGGGGCTCGGAGTTCGCCAGTGCTTGATAAAGGTCGCGAGCACGAGTCAGGTTTTCGCTCTTGACAAAGGCGTGAGCTAGCAACTCTGTTACTTCATTAACGTGCGTGCTTTCGCCGGCCTTATTGAGCAGTCGCAACAATTTGTCGAGTGCGTCAGGATTGTCGCGCACCCGGGTAATCATGGTATGCAAGCTGGCAAGCAGTTTGGTCGAATCCACCGTGAGCAGGCGATCCGCGTGCCGGGTGTAAATCTCCAGCGCCTCATCACAACGATCGAGACGTGCGCATCCATCGGCAAAAAGAAATATCCCTTCGGGATCGTTGTGTACCGCCAGCAGTTTCTCCGCGATCGGACCCGCCTTATCCACATTTGCGACTTGCAGGTACGCCTTAAGCAGATCACGCAGGCCTTCCGGATGCGAATCCAGATCAGAAGCCTTTTCCAAATACGAAATAGCGTTCTTGGGATCGCCGCCCTCCACCGCCGCTTTCCCGCGCAGCAAGAGAACATAACTGTTGCCCGGATCGAGAGCCAACATTCGTTTCAGAATCTCTTCGGCGCCCGGCAGCGATCCGCGCGCGCGCAATGCCTCCGCCGCCGCGCTGAAAATCTCCCAGGCCTCTTTCTTTTTTCCCAGCCGAATGTACACTTCGGCCAGCTTCACTCGCATCGGAACGTTTTCCGGGTCCATTTCGAGGACCTTCTGAAACAGCCGCACCGCCTGTCCCAGATCGCCATTCTTCATGAAGTCTTCGGCGACTTGCAGGTACTGCGCGCGGGCATCATTGAAAAGCCCTTGCTGCGTATACAACTCGGCCAGTTTCAAAGAAGAATCTACGCTCGGCAGCAGCTTGGTGATCTTCTTGTACATGGCGATGCCCTTGACCGTGAAGCCCTGTGCTGCGTAGGCGTCACCGACGGTCTTGAAGCATTCGATAGCTTTCGCGCTGTCGCCTAAACGGGAGTACAGGTCTCCGATTGTGTTATTGACGGTGAGGTCCTTGGGATCATGCTTGAGGACCTTGTCATACTCAGCAATGGCGTTCTGCAGCTTGCCCTGCTGGACAAACTTTTCCGCGGCGCTGAGAACTTTTTGTTTGTTAAAGCCAAAACCAAACGCCATAAAATGTGCGGACTCCAGCCTTTTTCCGCCCAGCCTGCATTACTTACAAAAGAGCAGTCACAGAGCGGCTTCGAACCTCGCCGGGAAATTCCCGGCAAAACCCCGCAATATCTCGATATATCGGGATGGCGAAGTACAGTAATTGTAAGGCCGCATGGGGTTAGTTCGATGGTTACCGACGATTACCGGGGGTTACCAAAAGGGAGTGTACGTCCGGTTCCGGAAACTCCGTCCGTCTTCTCCGATGAGTTCAGGCTGAGGATGGCTGTCTTTTCGCCCAGCGCTCCCGGACATCGGCTATAACTTTGTTCTTATCCTTTCGCATTTGCTCGATCAGCGGCTGGTTGCCGGTATTCTCGTGTTTGCCGGCCCACAGGACCATCTCGGTTAGAACCGGCGCGAGATCGATTCCCTTGGCAGTTAATACATAATTTAATTTGCGGCCGTCATCCGGATTCTGTTCCGCCGTAATGATACCGTTCGCGATCAATTTGTTCAGCCGGTCCGCGAGAATATTCGTCGCAATACCCTCGTAGCAGTCCATGAACTCCTTATAACTTCGGAAGCCGCGCAGCATCATGTCGCGGATGATCAAGAGCGACCAGCGATCGCCCAGTATCTCCACCGAAGCGTTCAGTGGACACTCCGACCTGCGCTTCGTTTTTTGCTTCGCCATTTTTATTTACAAAGTCGCTTGCAATGTGCAAGTGATATATATAATCTCACAAGTCACGGATAGTCTCAATCGCGAATCGAATGAAAAGGAGCGCAACATGCAACTGAACCCTTACCTATATTTCAACGGCGACTGCGAGGCAGCATTCAAGTTCTACGAGCGAAACCTCGGCGCCAAAATCGAAGCTATGATGACGCATGAAGGCAGCCCCGCCGCCGATCACGTGCCTGCGGACTGGCGCAGCAAAATCCTGCACGCGCGACTGCGCCTCGGCGACCAGGTATTGATGGCTTCCGACGCGCCTCCCGGCAGCTTTGAGAAACAACAAGGCTTCTCCATCAACATTGGGGTCAACGAGCCGTCGGAAGCGGAGCGCATATTCCGAGCTTTGGCGGAAAACGGCAAAGTTACCATGCCGATCGCTGAGACATTCTGGGCGGTGCGATTTGGTATGCTGGTCGACCGATTTGGAATTCCGTGGATGATCAACTGCGAGAAGGCGGCTGAAAAGGCGGCCTAGAACTTGAAGCAAGTTGGATAAGAATATGCCCTCACCCATTCAAAATGCTCCGGCCTCAAGAACAAGCCTTTGGGCCGGACGCATTCTTAGTTCGCTCGCGCTGCTGTTATTTGTCTTCACCGCATCATTCGGTGCAGTGAAGCCCGACATCGCCAAACAGGGATTCGCGCATTATGGCTATCCCGAGGGCGCCATGCTGCGGATCACCTTGGTGGAGATGGCATGCGCCTTGTTGTATGCCATCCCTCGTACTTCTATTCTCGGCGCCATACTCCTGACCGGCTATCTCGGCGGAGCAACCGCAACCCACGTTCGGGTAGGCGAACCCTTCTTCTTGCCGATTATTGTCGGTATTGTAGTGTGGCTCGGATTATTTTTGCGTGATGACCGACTGCGCGAGCTCATCCCATTGCGAAGTTCGAAAAAGACTTCGTCGCTTTGAACATTATTTACGTGGAGAACGTTTCCACGAATCAGGAAGAACGCTATGCACAAAATCACTCCCTTTTTGTGGTTCGATGACAAAGCCGAAGAGGCTGCAAACTTGTATGTCTCCGTTTTTAAAAATTCAAAACTTCTGAATATCGCACGATACGGAGAGGCAGGTCCAGGACCGAAAGGGTCCGTCATGACGGTGACTTTCGAACTCGAAGGGCAACAGTTCATGGCGTTGAATGGAGGCCCTCATTACATGTTTTCTCCAGCTATAAGTTTCTTTGTAAACTGCGAAACACAGGCCGAGGTCGATCAGTTGTGGGCGAACCTATCCGCTGGGGGACGAGAAGTGCAGTGCGGATGGCTCCAGGACAAATTTGGCGTGTCGTGGCAGATCATCCCGAAGGCGTTGATGGAACTAATGCAGGACAAAGATCCGGTCAAATCGCAGAGAGTCTTCAAAGCCATGTTGCAAATGACCAAGATCGATGTTGAGGGCCTCAAGCGAGCGTATCGAGGCGAATGAAAACCTTGCGAAGAATAAGCGGACATAAAATAACAAGAGAGGATAGCGCGTTATGAGCGGAGTACGACTTCTGGTAGGCACACACAAAGGCGCATTCATTTTGACCTCGGATGGCAAGCGTGAAAAATGGGATGTTAGCGGCCCGCACTTTGCCGGATGGGAGATGTATCACCTCAAGGGATCGCCCGCCGATCCCAATCGTATTTATGCCTCGCAGACCAGCGGGTGGTTCGGACAGATTATCCAGCGCTCCGATGATGGCGGCAAAACCTGGCACCAGCCCGGAACGCCGCCCGGAGAGCCGGTTGCGCCCGGCCCGCCAAAAGCCGCGAGCAATAAATTCGTTTATGATTCGGCAGCGAAGCCACTCACCACGCATCAGTGGTACGACGGCACCCAGCATCCGTGGGAATTCAAGCGCGTCTGGCATTTAGAGCCATCGCTAACCGAACCCGATACGGTATATGCCGGAGTCGAAGATGCCGCCCTCTTCCACTCAACCGATGGCGGCGAGAACTGGAAGGAACTCTCCGGCCTGCGCGGCCACGGCACCGGACCGAAGTGGCAGCCGGGCGCGGGTGGCCTCTGCCTGCACACAATCATTCTCGACCCCAGCAATCCGAAGCGAATCTACATTGCAATCTCTGCGGCAGGAGCCTTCCGCACCGACGATGGCGGTGAAACCTGGAAGCCGATCAATCGCGGTCTACGTTCGCAATACATCCCTGATCCGAATGCCGAGATCGGCCACTGCGTCCACCACGTGGCCATGAATCCCATGCGCCCGAATGTCCTCTTCATGCAAAAGCATTGGGACGTGATGCGCTCCGACGACGCGGGCGATAACTGGAAAGAAGTGAGCGGCAATCTGCCCACCGACTTCGGCTTCGTCATCGATATCCACGCCCACGAACCGGAGACGGTTTACGTGGTCCCGATCAAGAGCGACGGCGAACATTTTCCGCCCGACGGCAAACTGCGTGTCTTCCGCAGCCGCAGCGGCGGAAACGAGTGGGAGCCGCTCACCAAGGGCCTGCCACAAAAAGATTGCTACGTGAACGTGCTGCGCGACGCCATGGCCGTCGATTCGCTCGACAAGTGCGGCATCTATTTCGGCACCACCGGCGGGCAAGTCTATGGCTCAGCGGACGCGGGAGATAGCTGGAATCCAATTGTTCGTGATTTGCCGGCAGTGCTTTCGGTTGAAGTGCAGATGCTGCCGTGACCTGTCGCAAGAAAGTTTTCGTGGAGGGGCACGGCTTCAGCCGTGCCGCCCAGAACTCAATGCATCCAGCTTTGGCCGCTGTGGGTGTCGTATGATCCGAGTAATCCTCCCGCAACATCTCCGAACTCTCGCCCACGTCGGCAGCGAACTGCAGATTGAGGTCGAGGGCAACATCACCCTCCGAGCAGTGCTCGATGCTCTCGAGGCCCGTTATCCCATGTTGCGGGGAACTATCCGTGACCAAGTCACGCAGCAGCGTCGCCCATTCTTGCGCTTCTTTGCTTGTGAAGAGGATTTATCCCACGAGGCGCCGGACGTCCCACTGCCGGAAGCCGTAGTTTCCGGCAAGGAGCCGCTTATCGTGATCGGTGCCATCGCGGGTGGCTAAGGCTCGATTCGGGCTGCGGTCATAGCAGCCGAGCTTTGCTTGGCTTGGACGGCGAGGGCGCCCGTTGCCACACAACACAACTTTACACGGCTGCCTTCTTTTTTCCCCGATCTGCCATCGGCACGAATTCTCGCGTGTCGTGCCCAATCCATATTTGCCGCGGACGCGCGATCTTCTGCTCCGGGTCAGTCAACATTTCCTGCCACTGCGCCAGCCAGCCAATAGTGCGCGGAATCGCGAAGAGCACCGTAAACATCTCCGGCTTGAAACCCATCGCCTGATAAATGATGCCGGAGTAGAAATCCACGTTTGGATACAGCTTGCGCTGGATGAAATATTCGTCTTCGAGCGCGATGCGCTCCAGTTCTAGAGCGATGTCGAGTTTCTCGTTGGGCCCGGTAACTTCGAACACGCTCTTCGCGACTCGCTTAATGATGTTGGCGCGCGGATCAAAATTTTTATACACCCGGTGTCCAAAGCCCATCAGCCGGCCTTTGCCCGCCTTGATTTTTTTGATGTAGTCGGAGATGTTTTTCTTGTTCCCAATCTCGTCAAGCATTTTCAGCACTTCTTCGTTCGCCCCTCCATGCAGTGGTCCCGATAAGGCGGCGGCAGCCGATGCCATAGCCAAAAAGGGGTCGGCCTGCGCGCTGCCCACCGCGCGCATGGCGTTCGTGCTGCAATTCTGCTCGTGATCGGCGTGCAAAATAAATAGAACGTCGAGCGCCCGCGCCAGCACCGGATTGGCGAGATACTTCGGCTCCACCATCTTCCACAACATGTTCATGAAGTTTTCGGTATAAGTCAGGTCGTTGTCGGGATAGATGTAGGGAAATCCAACCAGATGCCGATAAGAAAACGCCGCAATCGACGGCACCTTGCCGATCAGCCGCTTGATCTGCAGCAACCGATTCTCCGGATCGAAAATATTCTTCGCATCCGGATACACCGTCGACAGCGCCGCCACCGTGCTCACCAGCATGGCCATCGGGTGCGCGTTGTCGCGGAAGCCTTCCATAAACTTCTTGGTGGTTTCATGGAGCATAGTGTGGTGAGTGATGTCATGCACCCAACTTTTCAATTCACTTTCGTGAGGCAGTTCGCCGAAGAGAAGAAGATAAGCGACCTCGAGGTAAGTGCAGTGTTCGGCAAGCACTTCAATGGGATAGCCGCGGTAGCGCAGAATTCCTTTGTCGCCGTCGATGTACGTGATCGCGCTTTTGCAAGACGCCGTATTCATGAAGGCCGGGTCGTAAGTCATCAAGCCGAAATCGTCGGCGCCGGTCTTGATCTTGCGCAAATCCATCGCGCGAATAGTGCCGTTTTCCACGGGAAGCGTATAACTTTGTCCTGTTCGGTTATCCGTAATCGTCAATGTTTCTTGCGGCATTCATGCCTCCAAAACTTCAGCAAAAATACAGCGCGCGACAAAGCTTGCGTGCCTACATTACCGGCTGCCAGACACGTTGCGCTGTGATCCAGCTCACACAGAATGGCTACCCATTCCGGAGCGATTCAAGGTAATGCTACCAGCACCGGGCGGGGATTGCCGCAACCCGATAGCATTTTCCAACTATTGGCAAACCGGCCAGCAAGAGTGTAGGGTGTCCGAACTCTGACGCTAGGTGTCAACGCCGCCAGCTGGAGAAAATTTAAATCATGACTTGGATTCATACCATTCCGTTGTCAGAAGCGAACGAAGAACTACGGCAAGCGATGGAAGGCCAGAAATCTCTCTATCCGCAAGAATACGCTGTTCCCATTCATCCCTCCGAGGGCGGCGGTTCGCAGATCGTGGCGTCGCACTCCTTAATTCCGCAAGCGTTGCATCACGCATTTTCTACCTTCGGAGCGCTCATGTCGCCCGACCTTCCGCTCCAGAGGCGTCATCACGAAATGATCGCGACCATAGTCTCGGTCACCAATCGGTGCGTGTATTGAATTGAATCTCACGCAGAGTTTCTGCGTCGCGTCACTTTGGATAAGGAGCTGGTCGAAGCGCTGGAGCGCGACTACACTACCGCGAATATCACTCCGCAGGAGCGAGTGATGGTCGATTACGTGGTGAAACTGACCAAGGATGCGACCAAAGTTGCGAAAGGCGATCACGACAAACTACGCACGGCGGGTTTCGATGATCGAGCTATTTTGCAGATCACTCTCATCGCGTCTTGGTTTAACTACATCAATCGCGTGGCCGACGCGCTCGGAGTGGGCAGGGAATCTGAGCCTTGCAAAGGCTGATGGCATTACACGTGACTTTGCTTTGAAGGGGCGCGGCTTCAGCCGCGCCGTAAGTCCCACAAAATTGATGCGGCTTTAGCCGCAGATGGACGGCGGCGGCAACACTTCACTCGTTGGCCATGTGCCGGTGCGATTTCACCGCCAGGCAACGCTCGAAAATGGCATCAACTTGCGGAATCTCATCTTCATTCAGCCGAATAGCGCTGCCCAATTTTTTTAACGCCGCATTGAACGCAGCCGGTTGGGCCTGCGTCAGCTCCGAAAGTTGGCGCCACTCTCGCGCCACCGGAATACGCTCGTCGCTTTCGGCATCGTCGCAAAACTGGTCGGCCGCTTCTGGGGGTGTTCCATACTCGTCGGCAACATCTTCATGAAAGTATCCCCGCAAAAACGTATGCAGCGCGGGGAAGTTCATAACCGTGATCTCGGATTTTGGCTTCGTGGTCATTGGCGGCACTCCGGATAAGATGTCAAAACGTAGTAATCGTTTGGCTCGGAATATTTTAGTACGACCAGCACATGACTGCACGCGTGCGGCTGGCTCTCGCCCCGGTTGAGCGTACGCCCGACTGGGATTGGACTATCGTAGTCCAATACGAGGTTGGGATGCCCTCCCGGACGACTCAGCCACTGGTCGATGCGATCGCGGGAATGTGCAATGGCTTCGCCTACCGCGTGTTCCGCAGTGCTGCGATCGGTGAACGTTGACGCGCCGGTAATGCGATGCTCCCGCTCCAGCCGCTGGCGCAGTTCGCCGTCAGTTTGTCCCACATGTTTGCGCAAAATGTGCCCACCCGCAGCTTCGTCCCGGCTCAGGTCGCGCACCGCGCCATCCCTCGCATGACCGTCGTTCGTGTGACCGTCGCTTCGTATTCCGGCGGGAGGCGATGCCACTCCCGTATCATTCGTGGAAGCAGGAGGCTGGCAGGAGATCAGCGCAGTTAAGCCCAAGGCGAAAGCGAGCCACAACGTAAGAAAGTGAATTCGCAAAAATCGCATCATTGATTCCAGCATAGTCGAGCGGCCACAATGACGCTTCTCGAGTTTTGGATTTTGGCCATCAAATCTTTTACTGGATGTGTATTAAGAGCGCCCTGTTAAGAGGGCGGTGTTAAGACGGCGTGGTTAAGAGTATGCGGTCAACTTTGCTGGACACGCTCGACGATTTTGAGCGCTTGGGCGCACGCCCCGCCTATGTGTTTCCGCGAGGCTATCGGCTGGAGCGCTGGAGCTACCGTCGCGTGGCAGAAGTTGCGCACCAGTTCGCGCGCGAACTGCAGACTCGCAAAATCAACAAGGGCGATGCTGTGCTGCTGTGGACTTCCAATTGTGCCGAGTGGGTAGCGGCATTTCTCGGATGCGCCCTTTCCGGAGTTATCGCCGTCCCCCTCGACGATGCTTCCAGCCTCGATTTTGCGCGTCGTATCAGCGCTCAGGTATCGCTGCATCTGGTATTGTGTCCGCGCGAACGTGCTGCGATCTTTGAAACTCCGAACGACGGCAACTCGAACAGCGTGCCGACAATCGATCCTGTCGATCTCGCATCCATAGTTTCTAGACATTCAGGCGCGCGTTTTCGCCCAGCCCAAGTCCAACCCTCCGATCCGCTCGAAATAGTCTTTACTTCCGGCACCACCGCCGAGCCCAAGGGAGTCGTGATCACGCACGCCAACGTTGTCGGAAATATTCTCCCCATCGAAAATGAAATGAAGAAATACCTGAAATACGAGCGGCTGGTCCATCCCATCCGATTTCTTAACCTGCTGCCGCTCAGCCACGTGTTCGGCCAATTCCTGGGAATCTTCCTGCCTCCGTTACTCGGAGGCGTCGTTGTCTTTGAAAACACTTTCAGCCCAACTGAAGTCATAGCCACGATCCATCGCGAGCGCGTCTCGGTATTGGTGGCCGTCCCCAGGATGATCCAATCACTTAAGCAGAAGGTCGAACGCGACATGGATGACACCGGTCGCAGTCAGGATTTTTCGGCCCGTTACGCTGCAGCCGCGAGCCACCATTTCCTGCGCCGCTGGTGGACCTTTCGCACGGTGCGCCGTCAGTTCGGATGGAAGTTCTGGGCCATGATCAGCGGAGGAGCCGCTCTCGATCGCGAAACTGAAGAGTTCTGGTATCGCCTCGGATACGCCGTCATCCAAGGATACGGGCTGACCGAAACAACTTCGCTGATCAGTTTGAATCATCCCTTCCATACCAGCCGCGGCTCAATCGGCAAAGTTTTGCCCGGGCGGGAGATCAAGCTGGCTGAGGACGGCGAGATCCTGGTGCGCGGAAGCGGCGTTGCCAGCGGCTACTGGAATGGTCACGAACTGCAACCCGTGAAAAGAACCGAAGATGGAGGCTGGTATCGCACGGGAGATCTGGGAGCGCTCGATCACGAAAACAATCTGTTCTTTAGAGGGCGAAAAAAAGAAGTTATCGTTACGCCAGCAGGGATGAATGTTTACCCTGAAGATCTGGAAGCGGCCTTGCGGCAGCAGAAAGAGATACGGGATTGTGTGGTAGTAGCACTTGATCGCGGCGGAAATTCCGAGCCCTGCGCCGTCGTAATTCTCAATAATCGTGCCCCTGAAACAATACCCGGCGACGCCGCTGCCGCCGTGCAGCGCGCGAATGAAACGCTTGCGGAATATCAGCGCATGCGCAACTGGTTCGTATGGCCCGATCAGGATTTCCCACGCAGCGCTACACAGAAGCCCCGCCGCAATTTTATACGCGATGCAGTCGAGTCCGGGCTGCGCGGAAACGCCACTACCGAAGCCGCAAGCCCGCTATCCCAGCTGCTGTCTCGCATCACCGGCCGGCCAACCCCGAAATTGACTCCAGAATCAGACCTGGAATTTGGACTTGGATTGAGTTCTTTGGAACGCGTTGAACTGCTAAGCGCCCTGGAAGATCGATATCAGATCGACATCAGTGAAACGAACTTCGCAAAAGCCACCACGGTCGCAGAACTAGAAAAACTTCTTCAAAGCACTGGCGGTGGTGGCAACCGAAATAGCCATTCCGCCGCCCCGCCCCGCGAATTGCCGTCTGTCTTTCATTATCCGCGATGGGTCCTGCGCTGGCCTGTGACCTGGCTACGAGTGGCGGCGCAATATTTGCTGATCCGTCCGGCGGTCTTTCTTCTCGGGCGCCCCAGCATAATCGGCCGCGAGAATTTGCGAGGCCATAGCGGCCCGCTACTCATCGCCTCAAATCACATTTCCGATGTCGATTTTGGCTTAATCCAATATGCTTTACCATCCAGGCTCGGCCGGAAAGTCGCAACCGCAACTGCCGGTGAAGCGCTGGAAAAGTTGCGCTCGCCCGCCGCCAGCCAGATGTTTCTCGCCCGGAGCTACAATCGCGTGCGGTGGGCGCTCGCCGTTGCATTGCTCAACCTCTTTCCTCTGCCGCGTGAATCCGCTTTTCGCAAGAGCTTCGCTTACGCTGGAGAGGCCGTCGATCGCGGCTACAGCGTTCTCGTCTTTCCCGAGGGCAAGCACACCGAAGACGGTGGCCTCGGCGCTTTTCGCACCGGCGTAGGCTTGCTCGCCAACAATCTTCACATTCCGATTCTCCCAATGCGAATTGACGGCCTGTTCGAGCTCAAGAAGGACGGCAAGAAATTTGCGCCGTCAGGAAAGATCAAGGTCCGGATTGGCAGGCCTATCAAATTTGCGCCGGAAACCAACCCCGAAGAAATTACGAGGGCGTTAAAAGACATGGTTGAGAATCTCAGGCATTAAACGGTGGGAAAGAATTCGGCCCCAAAAAGCAAAACGCCGGACATTTTATCCGCCCGGCGCGTCCACGTTCACGCAATATTTTTAATCTTTAGATTATTTATCTTTTATCTTTGCACGAATATCTTTACGCGAAAACTCCCTACAACCAGCGCTGAATCCTACATTACCAGCGCAAGCCCTTCCAACTCCCGCTCTAGTACAGGCAGCGAACAGCCCGCCATTTCGACTCTTCCAGCCGCATCAATGGCATCGGCTTGTGACACGCCATAGCCCCGCCCCGCCAAAAACACCTGCAGCAACTCCGCTGCCTCGCGGGAGTCCACCATGCCGCCTTGGATCAGGTCATTTCGCAGGGCGCACAGCTCCGTCACCGTGAATCGTTCTTTCATCGCCATTCTCACCTTCGACCTCCTGCCCCAATTAGATTCATCGGCACTCGTCTTCGTTACATGCAATCAACGTGCCGTAACTTTAGTACGGAGCCAATCCGCTATTACGGCCGCTCAACCTCTTAGAACCCAACATTTTGCAAAAGGTTGTTAGGTGCCGGTCAGATAGCGAGCGAGGACGTACCACCGCCGTTGTGTCCGCAGATTGACATTAAATGTCGCTTCCAGGGAGGTTATAGCCGAAGATTGTCGCAGCGTTCAGGTTGCGTCGATCCGGGCGGCGTCGACCAGCATAATCGGGATGTCGTCTTGAATCGGGTAAATCCGGCGGCATTCGCCGCATTTCAAGGCGTTTTTATCTTCCGTCAGTTCCACCCGCATCTTGCAAACCGGGCAAACCAGCATGTCGAGTAGATCCTGAGAAATCATACAACCGATATTGTAGCTTCCCTTCCGAGTAATCTACCTCAGATAATCTACTCCAATCAGGTTAAGGGAAACTCTCTACATTGCGCCGAAGGCTCCCTTAATCCTCCGAGGTGTTGGGTACGGTAGAATCTCTCTTCACTCACCAAACCTGCTGTGAGGTGTGATGCCAGCCAGAATTCTAGATGGAACCAAAATAGCCGCGGATATCCGAGCCGAAGTATCCGCGAGGGTAAAATCCCTCACTGCTGCCGGAATTCGCCCCGGACTCGCCGTAGTTCTGGTAGGCCACAATCCCGCATCCGAGGTCTACGTTCGCGGCAAAGTGAAGAGTTCGCATGAAGTCGGCCTTTACAGTGAGCAGCACACACCCGCCGAAACCGCGACCACCGATGAACTTCTCGCGCTCATTTCGGATCTCAACAGGCGCGACGAAATTGACGGCATCCTCGTCCAGTTACCTTTACCATCCCATGTTGATGCCAAAAAAATTCTGCTCGCCGTCGACCCCGCTAAAGACGTTGACGGCTTTCACCCCATGAACGTGGGCTACCTTTCCACCCAGCGCCCTGGCCTTGTGCCGTGCACACCAGCCGGCGTAATGGAAATCTTGCGTCGCAGTTCGATTAGAATCGCCGGTCAGGAAGCCGTGGTAGTCGGACGCAGTGACATCGTCGGCAAGCCCGTAGCCATGCTGCTACTCAATGAAAACGCGACCGTCACCGTCTGCCACTCGAAAACGCGCGACCTTCCCGAAGTCGGCCGCCGCGCCGACATTTTAATAGCCGCGATCGGACGCGCCGGTATGATCACCGCCGATTATGTGAAGCCGGGGGCCACCGTAGTCGACGTAGGAATCAACAAAATCACCGACCGAAAAGAATTCGACCGCTTCTTCGTGGGCGATAAAAAACGTGAAGAAGCATTTTTGGCGAAAGGCTCGACCTTGATTGGCGATGTGCATCCGGAAGTAACCGAGGTCGCCGGCGCAATCACGCCCGTCCCCGGAGGCATAGGCCCGCTGACCATCGCCATGCTGATGTCAAACACCGTAAAAGCCGCGATGCTGCGTCGAGGACTTTCAGCATAACTTTTCCGGCTGTTTGCGGGAGATGCGGCAAGCCGCATCTCTACGGGAATTTTATTTCCATCGACTACCGTGAGCATACTTTGCTAAAACTCGGCCTCACCGGCGGCATCGCCAGCGGCAAGTCAGCTGTCGGAGAAATGTTTGTCAAACTCGGAGCCCACCTCATCCAGTCTGATGCCGTAGCTCGCGAACTCATGCAACCGGGGCGGCCGGTATATGAGGAAGTCGTCCGCCACTTTGGCCGCGAAATCCTCAATCCCGATGGAACCATCAACCGTCCCAAACTGGCCGAAACCGCATTCGGCGGACCAGGTGCCCCGTCCCCCCACGTCAAGGAACTCAACGCCCTTGTCCATCCCGCGGTGATCGAATACGAAAATGACTGGATGAAAAAAATTGGCCAGCGCGACAAGAACGCCATCGCCATCGTCGAAGCAGCTTTGATCTTAGAATCAGGCGCTACTGACCGCTTTGACCAATTGATTGTCGTAACCTGCCATCCCGCACAGCGCATTCTTCGATTTGCCAAGCGCTTGGGAATTTCCAAAGATGCCGCCCGCGCCGAAGTAAACCGACGCATGGCAGCGCAGATTTCCGACGAGGAGAAGATCAAAGCCGCCGATTTCGTGATCGACAACTCAGGGTCGCTGGCCGAAACGGAAGAGCAAGCGCGGCGCATTTTCGCCGCGCTGCAACCGCGCTCGAGATTGTGAAAATCCTTTCAACAAATGAGTGCCGCGAAAATTCCTAGCGCACGTTGCGATTGGGCATGATCAGCCACTGCAATATGGTGCTGACAATACTCAGCAAGACTGCTCCGATAAAAGCGGATGTAAAATCTCGGACATAGAACCCGCGCACAAACGCCGCCGCCAACTCCAGCATGAGCGCGTTGATCACGAACCAGAACAGGCCAAGCGTCAGCAGGGTGAGTGGGAAGGTAAGAATTTTGAGGACGAAGCCAATCGTTGCATTGGCAAGACCAATAGCAGCGGCCGCAATTAACGCGGCCACCGGTCCGCTGACGTGTATTCCAGGCACCACATTGGCGACAATCCACACTGCGAGCGCGCTTAGAACCCAGTGCAACAGGATACGCATGAAAGGCCTCCTTCAAAGAAGGATTGCATAAACGAGTGATGGGACACTATACAACGTGAAGTCTACTTCTAAAACTGCTCTCAAATCGGTCGTCCAGAAGACAAACTCGGCCCGGCTGCTCGATCAGATGCGGATCCAATACGAACTGCGGGAATACGAAGTGGACCCCAACGACCTCGCCGCCGAAACAGTTGCCGCCAAAATCGGCTTGCCCGCGGAGCAGGTTTTCAAAACCCTAGTCGCGCGCGGGGACCGCAACGGAATCTCAATGGCTGTCATTCCCGGCAACCAGGAACTCAACTTAAAAGCTTTAGCCTCCGTGTCTGGCGAAAGGAAAATCCATCTCGTCCCAGTAAAAGAACTGCAAGCGCTAACCGGCTACATTCGCGGAGGTGTGACCGCCCTGGCAGCAAAACACGACTTTCCTGTCTACGTGGACGAAACCATCGAGCTTTTCGACATAGTCTCTATCTCCGCTGGAGTTCGCGGCCTCCAGATTCTAATCGCGCCTGCCGATTATCTCCGTGCCACTAAAGCCACCCTAGCCGCGATCGCCGAGCCGAAAAAAAATACTTGGTAGAAAGATAAGTCAACCGTCGAGCAGTACCCAGCCAACAATTGCCCCTGTGTTCCCCTATCCCTCCGTGCCCCCTGTGGTAAAGCACTTGCCGCGATCATCCCACAAACCCAGGTTCACATCCGGTCGCAGCCAGTATTAGACTGATGAGGTCATACGAGGGAACTCATGCCCATTGCCACCCGCATCAACCCGCTTTCATTCCTGACCGAGCAGCTTGACGAACTCAAAGCCAAGGGCACGTACTTTAAATTGCGCGTCCTCGAGGATGAGCAGGCGCCCCTTTGCACCTTCGACGGCAAGCAGGTCATCAATCTCGCCTCGAACAATTATCTTGGCTTCACAACTCATCCAAAATTGCGCGAAGCCGCCCTCGAAGCCATCCGCAAATATGGAGTCGGATCGGGCGCCGTCCGCACCATCGCCGGCACCATGAAAATCCACATGGAGCTGGAAGAAAAGATCGCCCGCTTCAAGAATGTCGAAGCCTCCGTCGTCTTCCAATCCGGATTCACCGCCAACGCGGGAACCGTTTCCGCGTTCCTCGGCAAAGACGACGTCATCATCTCCGACGAACTAAACCACGCTTCCATCATCGACGGCTGCCGCCTCTCGCGCGCCAAGATTCTCGTGTTCCGCCACAAAGACGTCGCACACGCGGAAGAGCAACTCGCCAGCGTCAAAGACAAGCCCGGCAAAAAATTGTTGATCACAGACGGCGTCTTTTCCATGGATGGCGACATCGGCCCCCTGCCTGGCCTCTGTGATGCCGCCGAAAAATACGGCGCCATCATGATGGTCGACGATGCGCATTCCTCGGGCGTCCTGGGCCGCCAGGGCCGCGGCACCATCGATCATTTTTCCATGCATGGCCGCGTCGACATTCAAGTCGGAACTTTATCGAAGGCGATCGGCGCCCTCGGCGGTTACGTTTGCGGAACGCGCGACCTCATCGATTATCTTTATCATCGTGCGCGTCCCTTTTTATTCTCTACATCGCATCCTCCGTCGGTAGCCGCAACCTGCATCGCCGCATTCGATGTTCTGGAAACCGAGCCCCAATGGATGGAGCAGCTCTGGGAAAATACGCGCTTCTGGAAAAAAGAACTCGGACTGCTTGGCTTCAACATAGGCGGCCAAACCACTCCCGCCAGCGAGACCCCGATTACCCCCATCATCATTGGCGATGGACGCCTGACCATGGATTTTTCCCGGGAACTCTTCAAACAAGGCGTGCTTGGAACCGGCATCGCGTTTCCTACCGTTCCCGAGGGCAAAGCTAGGATCAGAACCATCATGACTGCAACACACACCAGAGAAGAACTGCAGCAAGCCCTTGAAGTGCTACAGCGCGTAGGAAGGCAAATGGGCATTCTCGGATGAAGTGACTGTGGATTGGCCACCTAATGAAGTGCCCATCAACCCTCAAATCTTTTATTGCACCAGTAAACTGAAACGGCTAACTCATATGGAGATGGCGGACCAGCTCGGGTTTCAGTTTCGGCCTCCGGAGCGGCGCGTTTGGACGGTACGCGCGCTGGTCTCCGCGGTGCGCTCGCACATCGAGCGCGAGTATTCCGACTGCTGGGTGGAAGGGGAAATTTCGAACCTTCGTATTCCGGACTCTGGCCATTTGTATTTCACCCTGAAAGAGGAATCGGCGCAGATTCGAGTGGTAATGTTCCGCTCTTCGGCAAAGCTGCTGCGGTTTCGTCCGGAGAACGGCTTGCACGTTACCGTGCGCGGGCGCATCACCGTGTATGAAGATCGCGGTGAGTTGCAGGTGTCCGCCGAGTTCATGGAGCCCAAGGGCGC
>Ga0182024_10008803_pt1 | contig 21111 bp, 21 predicted proteins | sample P32metaG_FD_120480 | JGI IMG/M metagenome (GOLD analysis project Ga0182024, IMG submission 120480) | Permafrost microbial communities from Stordalen Mire, Sweden - P3-2 metaG (Illumina Assembly) | ecosystem: Environmental > Terrestrial > Soil > Wetlands > Permafrost | place: Sweden: Stordalen...
CAACGCTGCGGCCCCCGTCGCAACCAACCAGAAATTTCGCCCGCAGCGATGTGCCGTCGGACAACGCGACGTCAACGCCGCTGTCGTCCTGCGTGAAACCCGTCACCTCGCGCTCGCGCAGGATGGGAACACCCAGCTCATCGATCCAGCCCGACATGATGCGCTCGAAATGGCTCTGCAACAGCGCCATCCCGTAGTTGTGGCGGGTGGGGAAATCGCTGATGTCCATCGGGACTCCACCGAAAGCCTGCACCTGCATCGTCTTTCCCTCGGCGAGAAAGCGATCAACGACGCCACGCTGATCGAGCACTTCGATGGTGCGGGAGTGCAGACCTCGCGAGCGCGAGCTTTCCAGCCTGAAGCTGGCGCGTGGCTCGACAATGACAACGTCGGTCCCCGCCAATGTCAGCTCTGCCGCCAGCATCATCCCCGTCGGACCGCCTCCGGCGATCACCACTCCATGCTCGGCCATGCGCACCCCTTTCTCTTTCCGCAGGTTTTTTGTTTCGGCCGGAGATTCTGGAGCACGCCCCGGGTCTTGCCGCAAGCCCCCGGTGCGCTGATATATTGAGGTGGAAGGAGTGGGTGGTCTCCCTGGCACCGCGCCAGACGATCAAGGGCTATGCAGTTGCCGCCACGATGCTCGCAGCCTCGTCGGCCGACATCGGCGGGCCGACGACCGGCTGACGACGGGCATTAACTCTGGATGACTGTCAACCCCTTCGGGATGGCGCGAGCTCTCATGACAAGCCAAGGCCATGTGCGACCGACGCGATGTAGTCGAGATGGCCGTCGACGGAGTCCAGGCCGAGGCCCATCGTGACCACCGAGAAATGAGACCCGCCCGCGTCGCCCCATGCATCGATCTCCGCCGCGATGCTGTCAATCCCGCCCTGAGGATGCGTCACATACTCCCCTCCGAAGTCTTCGACCGATCTCCCTGCGCCGCGGACGCGATCGCGCAGGTGTGTCCAGGCGTCGATGCTGTGGTTGATGTCGCCACCAACGAAGATGAAGCCGTCTGCGAGACGGGCGGCACGGTCGAACGCCGCCTCGCTCGCGCCACCAAGCCAGATCGGGATGGACCGGTCCGGCTTCGGCACGAGCGCGGCTCGGTCAACGCGGTCGAAGCGGCCTGAGAAATCGACCACCGGCTCCGTGAACAGCCGGCGGAGCAGTTCGATCTGCTCCTCCTGCCGGGCGCCGCGCGTGTGGAAGTCTTGCCCGAGGGCCTCGTACTCGACGGGGTTCCATCCAATGCCGACGCCGAGGCGGAGCCGGCCGCCCGACAGGAGATCGACATCCGCAGCCTGCCGGGCCACGAGCGCCGTCTGGCGCTGCGGCAGGATCAGGATCCCTGTGGCGAACCCGATCCGCTCGGTGAGCGCGGCCAGGTACGCGAACATCACGAACGGGTCGTGGAACGGGTCGTGCTCGGTGTACGGTCCTGTCAGCCGAGGCGTGCGATCCGCGTGGACGGCACCGAGCACGTGATCGTAGGCGAGCAGATGGTCAAAACCGAGGTCCTCGACCGCGGTCCCAAGCCGCCGAACGGCGGTCGGATCTCCGCGAAGTTCGATCTGCGGGTACACAACGCCGATCTGCACATGCGGGATTCTGCACTCGAGCATCGCCGCAGAGCGCGCCGGCGGAGATCGCATCACGAATTGCTGCGCTGATCAGGACGTTAAACGCAGGTCGGTGTCGCTCCGTGCGATGCCTGTGAACAACAATGACCCCGCCGGACCGCACTATGGTGCGATCCGGAAGGGCCACTCGTTCCCTCGCTGAGGGTCGGGTCAGTGACCGCCGACCTTGATGTGGCCTTCGGTGTCGTCCTCGTCCGATGTGGCCGCAGTCCGAACCGAGGGCTGCCGGTTTTCGAAGTCGGGATCGCCGCCGCCCATCGCCGTCTTCACGTGGCCCTCGGTGTCCTCTTCCTCAGTCGCGTTGATCCGAACGCCCGGGGCTTCCTGCTCGTTGTCCTTTTCCGTGCTCATTGCCTGTCTCCTTTGGCGGCTTGGCCGCTGCTTGTGTGATGCCATGATTCTGCGACTTTGACAGGGGCGAGTCAGTCGTCCACCCGACAGCCGCAGCGTCGGCGACCTGACACCTCTGACGGCGCCCGCGTCTCAGCGGCCGTCCGAATACCCAGAGTCAGTCAGACATGCCGGTGCGGCGCTCCAGGAGTTCCCGCTTCGTGATCACGATGCGCCGTCCGTCAAGTTCCAGATAGCCAAGGCGCTCAAACGCGTTCAGGACCTGGTTCACGCTCTGCCGGGAGCCGCCGACCATGTTCGCAAGGTCGGTTTGCGTCAGATGGAGGTCCAGCACCAGGCCACCCGATTCAGCGGTGCCGCGCTCCTCCGCCAGGCGGAGCAGGAGTTTCGCGACCCGGCCGTGCAGGTCCAGGAACACGAGATCGGCGGCCTGGTCGGTCACGCGGCGCACCATCGACCCCAGGGATCGGAGAAGGCTGTCGACGAGCTCCGGAGAACCGCGAAGCGCCTCGAGCAACGCGGTCCGTTTGACGATGAGCACCGTTGTCGGTTCGACCGCTGCTGCAGACGCCGAGCGCGTGCCACCGTCGACCATGGGCAGCTCGCCAAAGACAGCAGCGGGGCCCAGGGTCACCAGCAACATCTCCTCCCCCTCAGAGGACGTCCGGTACACCTTGACGAGGCCTGTGACCACGACGAAGAGGGCGTCGCCGGAGTCGTCCTCATGAAAGATGATCTCGCCACGTCCGTAGGATCTCGGAATCGCCATTTCGGCGAGCCGCTGTAAGGGGTCCGGCGGCAGCGCCCCGAAGAGTGGGGTGTTCTGCAGAAGCGCCGCGTAGTCTCTATTCACCGACGTGTGCCTCCTCGTCCCTGGCCGCCGGAACGCGCGTCCCATCTGCGGCGGCGAAATGTAGAGTGCCAGAACACCATGGACGATAGGGATCCTCCGAGAGACGTACTCGCAGAACTGACGCAGCTCGCGGCCGACCTCGGCCCGGTGCTCCGCCCCCGAGACGACGAGGAGTTTCTGCAGGCAATCGTCGAAACCGCGCGGCTCGTCTTCGATGCTGCAGCGTGCTCAATCGCCTTGTTCGACGAGCATGAAGAGGAGCTCGAATTCCGCGTCGCAGCGGGGAGCGGCGCTGCGGCGACGATCGGCATGCGTATCCCGGCCGATCGCGGGATCGCGGGGTGGGCGCTCATGTCCGGGCAGTCGATCGCCGTCGACGACGTTCGCCAGGACCCTCGCTTTGCAGCGGACGTTGCAGCAACCACGGGTTATGTTCCCAACGCGATCATGGCCATGCCGCTCGAGAGCGAACGGCGAAGCTTCGGGGTCATCGAGGTGCTCGACCGCAGACGCAGCGGCGGCGAAGGCATCGACGACATGGAGTTGCTGGCGCTCTTCGCGCGCCAGGCGACGCTCGCGGTCGAGACGTCGCGCATCTTCTCGAACCTCGGGCAGGCGATCCTGGAGTCGGTCGCGCTTGCGGCCCACGGCGATGACCTGCGCACTGCACTGGAACAGCGAGCTGCCAAGGCTCCCCGCGCACAGGCCGAGCTCGCCGAGCTCGCGTTGCTCTTTCATGATCTCGGCGTGCTCGGGCCTGAGGAGCGGCGTGTCGCGGCACGGATCGCCGACGACTTTCTCGCATACGCACGCAAGCGGCGCCATTGAAGCCGGCGTGGTCGTGGCAGTTTGATCCTGCGACGCTGCAGCGTGTGCCGGCGTCGTTGCCGGCGGCGATCACCCGTGAGTGGGCGTGGGAGGGCAGCACCGGCGCAGGCGTGAAGGTGGCGGTCATCGACAGCGGCATCGACGCGTCGTATCCAGGCATCGGACCCCTCGCCGGTGGCGCGGTCGTCGTCGCCGACGATGACGCCCCGCGGGGCGCCCGGGTGATCGAGGGTCCGCACGAGGATCTGTTTGGCCACGGCACCGCGTGCGCGGCGATCATCCGCGTGGTCGCCCCCGATGCCGAGCTGTACAGCATCCGGGTCCTCGGCGAGCGGCTGACCGGGAGGGGCATCGTGTTCGCCGAAGGCATGCGCTGGGCGCTCGCACAGGGGATGCAGGTGCTCAACATGAGCCTCAGCACCTCGCGCGCCGATTACTTCGGCCTGTTCCACGAGATCGTGGACGGCGCATATTTCCAGCGAGCGATGGTGGTCTGCGCCGTCAACAACGTTCGGGCACCGAGCTATCCATCGCAATACGCATCAGTGTTCTCAGTCGCTGCACACGAGGGCCGCGACCCGTTCCGTCTGGACTACAACACATCGCCGCCGGTGGAATTCGGGGCGCCGGGGATCGACCTCGAGGTGGGATGGCTCGGCGGCCGGACCATCCGAGCAACCGGCAACAGCTTTGCCGCGCCGCACATCGCAGGGCTCATCGCCCGCATCCTTGGCAAGCATCCGGCGCTCACGCCGTTTCAGATGAAGACGGTGCTGATGGCACTGGCGGACAACGCGCAGTAGACCGCCCTCCGAGCCTGTCACCCACCTGACAGACATCGCGCGCTGCTCGCGGGAGGATGGGCGTCGACGCAGGTACGGTGAGGTCGTGGGCGGAGGCAGTGAGGAGCGCGTGACAGACAGAAAGACACTGGTGGACATGCTGGGTCGCAATCGACTCTTCGATGAGCTCTCCAAGAAGGACGTGCTCGCCTTGATCGGGTCCGCGAAAGAGGTGGAACACCGAGCGGACCAGATGATCATCGTCGAGGGCAATCCGGGGGTCGGTTTTCACCTGATCCTCGAGGGCACGGCAATCGTGAGCACGAACGCCCGCAGACTCCGCACGCTCGGCCCAGGCGACACGTTCGGCGATATCGCAGTCATCGACGGCGGTCCGCGCAGTGCGTCGGTGAAAGCCGAGACGCGGCTGCGCACGCTGTCGCTGCCGCCGTGGGAGTTCAAACCACTCGTGCTGGAACATCCGCAGATCGCCTACAAGCTGCTGGTCAAGCTCTGCGCGCTGCTTCGGGAGGCAGAGAAGCGGCCGCCGGTCTAGGCCATGCAGCCGGCCGAGCGTCGATCTATTCGGGATTCGATTGACGGAACGTCATGGTGAGCGATGGATGCGTGCGGGCCAATCGGGTCTGGACGCCGCCCAATGCGCTCGACGACAGCGCGGTGAGCGTCAAGGCATCGACGAATTCGGCGCCGTTGATACGGAGGACGGTGGACGGCGCGGTCGCTGTGACCGTCGCGGTCCGCGGCAGGTTCTCGAGCAGGCCGATCTCGCCGACGTAATCCGGCGAGGTGAGCGTCCCCAGCGAACGCACGACGCCCTTCTCCCCGGCAGCGGTGATCTCCAATTCGCCGGCAGTGAGAACGAAAAAGTCATCAGCCGCAGCCCCCTCGCGGATGAGAACCGTTCCGGCGTCGACCGTCTCCTCAACCGCCGACCGCGCGATCTGTTCCAGCGCGGTACGAGTGGCTCCGGCGAAGATATCGAGCGCCTGCAGTGTCGCGATCAGCGGTTCGATTGTCGACAGCTCCCCACGCGCGCGGGCGTCCAGCGCACGCAGCCGGGGATAGGCGGCGAGGCTGACGACCGGGACAGCGAAACCCATGATCAGCAGTGTCGTCTTCAATCCAACAAGACCGAGCAGGATTGGCATGAGCAACGCGCCCAGTGAGACTGCGGCCAGCACAAGGGCAAAGAACACGCCGAAGACCCGGGCGACCACGTCGGGTTTGACGAGACGTTGCAGTGCGGTGATCGCGAGCACGTCGACGACGATCGTTCCGGCACCACGAACAACCTCGAGGAGGAACGCGAGCCACGGGGCGTGCACGACGGTCAGCACAGCGGTAGGCAGGCAGAACACCGCCATGCCAAGCACGATGATCGCGCCAAGACGCTGGGCGGAGGCGATCCGATTCATGAATCCTGCCATCACGATCCCACCCACGCCGAGCGCCGCCAGCAGGTAGCCGTAGCCAGCGCTCCCGGTGCCGAGTTGATCCCTGCTGATGACGACGAACAGGACCGTGTCCGTGCCATAGACGAAGCTGGCGAGAATGCTGAATCCCGCCAGCAGCATCACCGTCGGCGATTCGACAAAGGCCGCGAGACCCGCCCCCATCTGCTTGAGTGGCCCGATGGTTCCGCCGTCACTAATGTCGGCCGGCCGGCTCCTCGCGTTGATCCGCCCAACCAGAAGCGCCGACAGTCCGAATGTCGCGGCATTCACTCCGAACACGACCGCCGATGGACTGAAGACCAGCAGCGCCCCGGCGATCGCCGGACCGACGATCACCGACAGGTTCTCCACCGCGGACTGAGCGCTGTTCGCGGCGGCGAGATGCTCCTCGCCAACGATCGCCGGCGTCGCCGCGCGTGCTGCCGGGTCATACGACGACCCGGTCACCGAGGTCAGCGCGGCAAGGATGATCGCCAGGACGACTGCACCGTTGAACGCGGCGACCAGGGCGAGGGCCACCTGGAGGATCAGCGCGGCGACGTCGAGTGTCACCATCAAGCGGACTCGTTCCACTCGATCGGCGACGAGTCCGCCGAACGGGCTCGCGACCAGTGCGCAGAGAAAGCGCGTCATCGAAGCGGCAGCAACCCACGCCGGGGAGTGCGTCGCGTTGAAGACGAAGACGACCAGCGCAACGTTGTATGCCCACGATCCGCTCATCGAGATCGCCAGTCCGGCAAGGAGCAATCGGTAGTCCCGGTTCCGGAACAGCGCGCGGTAACCGACCTTCGCCTCACCGGCCCCGTCTGGCACGCTCATCGTCAGCCGAGCAGCGCGTGCTCAGACTGCCGCCGGCATCGGCACGTCGATCCCGGTCAGTCGCGCGGAGCGCGCCCACAGGCGCGACGCCAGTTCCGGGTCCTGCGATGCTTTCGACGGCGCCATCCGCACGGGAGAGCCGCGCATCTGGCCGAAGCCATCGGGTCCGACATACGAGTTCCCCGGGATGTCCTGCGTGGCGGCAAAGAGAGTCGGCAGCGCACCATCCTCTGCGTTCTGGGCGAGAAGGCCGACGCCGATATGGGCGAACATGCCCCGAACACCGGTGAGGTGGGTGCCGAGATTCGTTGTGGCGATCCCGGGATGCGCCGACACGGCGATCACGGAGCTGCCGGCCGCCTCGAGCCGGCGTTGCAGCTCACGCGTGAAGAGAAGGTTGGCCTGCTTCGAGTCCGAGTAGGCTCGGCTGGGGTTGTAGCGCCGGCGCTCCCAGTTGAGATCGTCGACGTCGATGTTCCCGCTTCTGTGCAGCTGCGAGGAGACGGTCACCACGCGGTCGGTGACATGGGGCAGCAGCAGGTTGGTCAGCGCGAAGTGGCCAAGGTGATTGGTGCCGATCTGCAGCTCGAAGCCGTCCGCTGTTCTCCCTTCTGGCACCATCATGATGCCCGCGTTGTTGACAAGAATGTCTACATCGCCGGTCCATGCTGCGGCGAAGGCGCGGATCGACGCCAGGCTGGTGAGGTCCAGCTGCCAGACCTCTGTCGTGCCCTCGATGGTCCGCGCAACCCCCTTCCCCTTCGCAACATTGCGCACGGCAAGCACGACACGGGCGCCGGCGCGCGCCAGCTCGCGCGTGGTCGGGATGCCAAGACCGCTCGAGGCGCCGGTCACGATCACGGTCCTGCCTGTCATATCCGGGATGTCGGCGACCGTCCATTTCTTCGCAGACATGCCGCGACTCTGCGCTTGTGCGGCTGATCCGCGCGGTCAGGTCACGCTCGCAGGGCCGCGATGAACCACTCATACGCCGGCACCAGGCTCGGCTGGGCCGGCCATCCATTGATGATCGCAATCAACTGCCAGTAGCGCTCCACGCGCCGATCGCTGAACACCGCGAGGCGGTCCGCAAGGTCCGCACGAAACTCGGCTCGGTCCGTCGTGCCGGCGCCTCCGGCGAACTCGCCCACCAACGCGCTGACGATCGCGGCACCCTCGGGTGAGCCCGGGGCGATGCCACGCGCCGCGGCGTCGCCTGCCTTCTCCGTGACCGCCATCCCCGCCTGTTGGGCGGCCGCATCAGGCTCACCGGCGTCGGAGCCCGGGCGCTGACGCCGTCCTTCCAGCACCATGGCACGGACTCGCTGCCGGAATGCCGAATCCTCTACCAGGCCGGCCAGTTCGATCCAGGCGTCGATCTGAGCATCGGACGGTTCCGGCGGCAGCGCAGGCAGCCCCGCGTGCATCCGCCCGGCAAATGGGTCGCCTTCGTGGTCCGCGAAGACCTCGAGGAGAAACTCCTCCATGATCCGGCCGGCCTCATCAGCCGATGCGCGCGCGAACGCGGTCATACGTCCTACCTCCTCAGGTCGAGATCCGTTCCGGGCGAGTGCCCGGAGTACGCCTCGACGCAACGTGAGCTGCTGGATGTGGAGATCGATCGCGTCGGCGTGAGCTCCCGCGACCTCCTCGAGAGTCAGGTGTCGCTCCGCGACGCCACGGATGGTGGTCAGCCCAACACCCAGGTCGCGAAGGGCGCGGGCGAGCTCGAGCCGTGCCAGTCCGGCCTCATCGAAACGCCGGTACCCGGACTCGGTTCGGCGCGACTCCGGGACGAGCCCGATGTCGGCGTAATACCGGATGGTCTTGACGGGGATGCCGGTGAGCTTTGCCAGCTCGCCGATCGAGACATCCATGGCATCACCTTGAAGCCTCCAGTCACTGGAGAGTCAAGCACGCCGGATGCACGCAAACAAAGGCACAAATGTGTGCGCTTGCGGACCGACACTGTTGTTGACCGCGGTCAAGCTCGACGTCTCGGAGACAGACGGAGTGCGATGCCCACTCACACACTGTGCCGATCTGCCGAGCAGAGTCTTCGAGCCCCTGACGGAGCCGCGCGCGAGCTCCACGACTTGACGGGTATGGCCGCCGCTGGAGCCTCTCCCCCTCCTGCTCCTGGCGGCCATACCTCAATCCTCGCCACGGCGAACGCGGGATAATCCCGCGACAGACCAATGCGGTCGCGGCCGGCGGCAAGCGAGGAGAGCGCACGATGGCAAAGATCGAGGAGTTGACCGACCTGCAAGCGGCCGAGTTCGGGCACGCCTTCATCCGCTGGCTCATCGATGAGGACCCAGCCGCGGTGGCGCATTTCTTTCCCGATCTCGACCCGCACGCCATCAAGGATGCTGAAGCCGGGGAGATGGGTCGGGCCGTCCTCGAAGACCTGCTCGCCGAACGCCTCCTGAACTAGCGCCTGCAGGTCTTCCCGGGGCTGATCGCGCGTTGGGATCTGAGCCTGGAGTGGCGGAAGGCTAGATCGCGCCAGGCGTCGCGGTCGGCGCCGCAGCCGGAGTAGCGCCGGATCCGTATCCGCCCGGTGGCGCCGCAGTCGTCAGGCTCGACCATGCAATCGCGCCGCTCGGTGCGCTCACCGACGGCGCGGTTCCCCATCCACTGAAGTTGGTGGTGAAGGTCAGAACGACATTGGCGTCCGTGATGCTGGACCTGTACGTGATCGGAAGGTCGGAGTTCGGGGCGATGTCCAGTGAACCGGTCCCAGCTGGGAGAGAGCCGGCCGCCGGAACAACTCCAGAGATCCGCGTGGCAGTGACGCCTCCGACGATGACCCGGGCGCTCGACTCGGGGGTCAAAGGCATCTGGGTCGCCTGGCTGGAGGCGGTGATGCCTGGCTGGAGGACGGGATACGGACCATTGCCCGTCATCACCGAGACCCACTTGTTGACGACGTTCGATGCGGTCGTAGTAGACACACCGAGCTGGTCCTCGACCGCGGGGAGATTGCCCTGGAAGTAGACGGTGGTCCCCACAAGCAGGAGGGTGAACTGTTCGGCGCCGTAGCTCGTGACGATGGTGATCGACTGGCGTCCAGTGGTCTGCCCGGCATCCCCGATGATCGTCTGTGCGTCGCCGCCTTCCGAGACGGCGGCATAGTGGAACCCGGTCGCGGACGTGGTCGCTGCTTTCGCCTGGAGGTAGAGCGCCCTCGCCTCAGCTGCGCCGGATCCCGTGGCGGGTGCCGGCGCTCCGCCCGTCGACTGTGTGCCCTGGATATGGCGGACAAGCAGCACGCTGCCGACGCCGACGGCGGCGGCGACGATTCCGGTGGTCGCGAACAGCGCGACCGCCGCGAGCACGCGGGAGGGGCGCTTGGGTGGCGTCGTTGGTGCGCTTGAGGGCGCGGGCGGCCACGCCGGTGGCTGCGGCGGAAACGCCCAGCGGTCATCGTCCATCGGACACCATCGTGAGCGCTTGCTCCTTTCTGTTCGCTTGCATCAGCTCGCCTGCCCTCGATACTAGTGGACGAGAAAGCGCCGGCCGCCAACGAAGGAGACGGGGATGAGCGATGCAGCCATGGAAACGGTCTTCGACCACTTCCACGCCAGGCGCCGACATGATCTCGACGCCGTCACGGCCAGCCTCGATCCGGATGTGATCCATCAGGGGGTCCTCCCTGAACTCGTGTGCCACGGGCGCAAGGCGGTCGTCGACCGTATGCGCGCCTCGCTGGACGGCGGCGATAGAGGCATCGAGCACCTGGAGCTGAACGCAGCCGGTGACAGCGTCGTCGTCGGCATCTCGGGCCCCCGATTTCGGGAGATCCCATTCCTGGACGGCGAGATCTTCATGGTGTTCCGGGTGCGCGACGGTCGCATCGTCGGCATCGACGACTACCGGACCCGCGAGGAGGCTTTCGGCGCCGTGGTGGCCCCTGCGCCGGACCGCTGACCGGCTCGTCCGGTCAGCTTGCCTCGGGACCTGCCGGCCCTCCGGTTGACGATACCGGTTCCGGTTCGGGGTCGGCGGCCGGCACAGCGCTCGCCGGTGCGTCGGCAGCCGGCTCCTCCGGCGCGGTGGCGTTCCGCACGGCGTCGCGGGTTTCGGCCGAAGCTTTCCGGAACTCGCGGAGGCCGCGCCCCAGGGCCGAACCGACATCGGGAAGCTTGCCCGGTCCCCAGATGATCAGGATCACCACCAGGAGGATGATCAGCTCGGGGAGATGCCCACCAATCAAGTCCATTCCGAAATCCAGTGTACCTCGCCATCGCGACGCGAATGGGACGTTCTCAAGGCTCTTTCAATTGCGAACAGTGCCCGATGCGAAGTGAGCAAACGCGTCGAGATGGGTTGACCGTTCAGAGCATGCCTGTTACGGTCGGGGACCGTTCCGAACCAGTTCGCGTCCATCTCACGGAGGCGCTTGTTGCTCGCTCGCCGCGTGTCTCTCGTCGCCTCGGCCGGCGCGATCGCACTGCTGGTGGCCGGCTCCCCGTTCAGCCAGCACAACGTCCTCGCTGATCAGTTCACCCAGCAGATCCAGGCGCTCTCAGCACAGGCAAGTGCGCTCAGCCATTCGATCGCGTCGCTGAATGGCGCGAGCTCCGCTGCGCTGGGCAGTGCGCTCGCATCCGAGCAGGCCATCGCGAATACGCAGGGTCAACTTTCGCAAGCACAGCATCAGCTCGATCAGGCGAACGAGAACCTCGCGAACACGAGCGCACAGCTGCAGGTCGTGCACAGCGAATTCACAGCCGACCAGGCCGACCTCGCACAGATCCTCAAGCACGTGTACGAGCTGACGGATGACGGATCGGTCACCGCAATTCTCGTGGACAGCAAGAGCTTCATCGATGCGATGGATGCGCTCACGAGCGCTGATCAGGTGAGCGTCCGCGTTCAGCAGCTCGTGACACAGATCCAGGCCAAACGCACCCAGCTGGACGCGCTGCAGAAGCGGCAGGTGCAGGATCAGAACAGCGCGAATGCCCTTGTCGACAGCCTCCAGACACTGTCTGCACAGCAGCAGAACGAGGAGGTCGCGTACCGCCAGCAGGCCTCGTCGCTCAAGGGCAAGGCGGCCACGCTGCTCTCTCAGCTGCAGGGCGTGCAGTCGAAGATTGCCCAGGTGCGTCGCGAGCAGGAAGCGGCGGCCGCCGCCGCCGCTGCGGCCGCCGGTGCAGGCGCGGCGTACGTCGTCGGTCACGCATTGCGGCCATTCGCATTCGGTCCGCGCATCGATGACTATCCGTGGGGACAGTGCACGTGGTACGTCGCGTCCCTGCGCAACGTGTACTGGAGCGGCAACGCGTGGGAGTGGGCATACACCGCCGGCCAGGCCGGTCGACCAGAGGGCCGGACGCCGCGGGTCGGGAGCCTCGTGGTGTTCGGGCCCGGGCACGGCTACAGCCAGTTCGGCCACGTGGCATACGTCGTTGCCGTTATGGGCTCGTCGAGCTTCACTGTGGATGAGGCGAACATGCTCGGTCTTGGCGTTGTCGATCAGCGCCACATCAGCTCGCTGTACGACGTCGAGACCTTCATCTACTAGCTCGGCGCCGGCCCCGCGACTCTGGCGCCGACCCCGGACCGGCCTATCCTTCCCGAGCCGGTCCCCACGAAATGCAAGCGAGCACGCACCCGAAACGCACCCCTGCCGCCAGCGGCCTGCTGTACGGGCTCAGCGCCTACGTGCTGTGGGGACTCTTCCCGCTGTTCTGGCCGCTGCTCGAGCCGGCGAATCCCTTCGAAATCCTTGCCTGCCGCATCGTTTTCTCGTTCGTCGTCATCGCCGTCCTGCTTGCGGTTCGGCGTGAACTGGGTGGCATCCGCCGGCTGGACCGCGGCACGGTGTTGCGTCTCTGCGCGGCCGGGATCGCCATCGCGATCAACTGGGGCGTCTACATCTGGGGCGTCAACAACGGGCACGTCATCGAGACGAGCCTTGGGTATTTCATCAACCCGCTGGTGACCATCGGGCTTGGCGTCGTGATCCTGCACGAGCGTCTGCGTGCGGTGCAATGGACGGCGGTGGGGCTCGGTGTCATCGCAGTCGTTGTCCTGAGCGTCGACTATGGCCGGCCACCCTGGATCGCCCTGGTGCTGGCGTGCTCCTTCGGCACCTACGGTTTCCTCAAGAAAGGGGTCCTGGCGTCACCCCCGGAAGGGCTGTTCATCGAAGGAGCAGTGACCAGTGGTCCCGCACTGGTCCTTCTCGCGGTGCTTGCCCTCACCGGCAATGCCACGTTCGTCGGCCACGCGGCGAATGCCGGACATCTCCTGCTGCTCGTCTCAGCGGGGCCCGTGACTGCCCTGCCGCTGCTCTTCTTCGCCGCTGCCGCAACGCGCCTCCCCCTCTCCAGCATGGGATTGCTCCAGTACGTGACCCCTGTCATGCAATTCGCCATCGGGGTCCTGGTCCTTCGCGAGGCCACATCGTTCGCCCTGCTGTGTGGATTTGCACTGGTGTGGATCGCCCTGGCGATCCTCGGTGTCGACGGCGTTCGCCACCGGCACCAGGCCCCTGTTGTGGCAGCGGCCTAGTGCCGCGCTGGGACCGAGAATCGGGCCACTCTCGAGGCCGTCGTCTCGGGCTCCTTCTGCCGAATCACCTGATTGAGGCGATTTTTCGGCACAGTTTCCCTAACCTTTGCCGCCTAACACCTAAGTTCCATAAGTCTAGTAAGTCTCGTTTAATCCGGTAAGATACGTTGAATCGATGGATGAGCTGGCCAATCCCTACCGCCCGGGGGCCGGCACTCCTCCGCCCTCGCTGACCGGGCGTGACGACCTCATCAATCGTTTCGGGGTGGCGTTCCGGCGCGCCGCGGCGGGCCGACCCGGGAAAAGCCTGCTGATGATCGGGTTGCGAGGAGCCGGCAAGACCGTTCTTCTGAATCGTTTCGCCGAGATCGCCGAGCAGGAGGGATTCCGGGTTGGATTGATCGAGGCGCCCGAGCACGGCCATTTCCCGTCGCTGCTGGCGGCTCGCCTCCGCCGCATCCTCATCCCCCTCAGCAGCAACGTCGTTTCGACGGCGGTCACACGAGCGCTGCGCGTGCTCAAGACCTTCAGCCTGCAGCTTCCGGACGGCACACGCGTCTCCATCGACGTCGAGGCGCTCAAGGGCGTGGCGGACTCCGGCAACCTCGCGGACGATGTCACCGACCTGATGGTTGCGTGCGGCGAGGCGGCGCGAGACCGGGGGACGGGCATCGTGCTCGCCGTCGACGAGCTGCAGTACGTCCAGCCCGAGGAGCTCTCGGCCTTGATCGTCGCGATCCATCGGACCAATCAGCTCAACCTCCCGGTGATCCTCACCGGCGCCGGGCTGCCACAGCTCCGAGCATTGGCCGGCGAGGCGAAGTCGTACGCGGAGCGGCTCTTCGACTTCCCCGAGATCGGGTCGCTCGGCATCGACGACGCGCGCACGGCGCTCGCGGTGCCTGCCGAAGAGAGCGGCGCGTCGATCGACGATGCGGCATTGGACATCATGGTCGAGCGGTCACACGGCTATCCGTACTTCCTCCAGGAGTGGGGGTACCACGTCTGGAACGTGGCGCCGCAGAGTCCCATCACCGCCGACGACGTCGACCGTGCCGCGCCGCGAGTTCAAGACCAGCTTGACCAGAACTTCTTCCTGGTGCGGCTCGACCGGCTCACGCCTCGAGAGCGGGAGTACCTGGTCGCCATGGCGTCGCTCGGACCCGGGCCGCACCGCTCCGGGGACATCGCGGGCGCGCTCGGCGTGCGCGTGGAATCGGTGGCACCGCGGCGTTCGGCGCTGATCGCCAAAGGGATCATCTACAGCCCGGCGCACGGAGACACAGCATTCACCGTCCCGCTCTTCGACGAGTTCCTCGAACGTGTGGAATCGCAGCGCTGACGCTCGCTGGACGTTCACCCGGACCGCCGCGCAGGGTAGCCTTGCCGGGTCTGTGGACACGGTTCTGCGCATCGGCAACGCTTCCGGCTTCTACGGCGACCGTTTCGCGGCGTTCGTCGACATACCTGAGGAACTCCTATGACCGATACCGAGCTCGTCCATCTCAACGTGGACGGGGGCATCGCAACCGTGACGCTGGATTCGCCGCACAATCGCAACGCGCTCTCGAGACAGCTCGTCGCCGAGCTCACCGACCGGCTCCGTGTGGCAGGCGTCGACGATGCAGTCCGTGCCGTCGTCCTCACCCACACGGGAACGACGTTCTGCGCGGGGGCCGATCTCTCCGAGGCGTCCACAGGACCCATGTCCGGCACCGCGGAGGCACTCCTGGGGGTGCTTCGCCTGATCGTCGATGTCCCCCGTCCCGTTATTGCCAGGATCGACGGTAACGTACGCGCCGGCGGCGTCGGGCTGCTCGGTGCGTGCGACATCGTGGTCGCCGGGCCGCGCAGCACCTTCGCGATCACCGAGGTCCGGCTCGGACTCGCGGCCGCGGTCATCTCGGTGACGGTCCTCCCCCGCCTGGACGATCGCTCCGCCGCGCGCTACTACCTCACCGGCGCGACATTTGATTCTGCAGAGGCGCAGCGCATCGGGCTGGTGACGCTCGCGACGGACGACGTCGACTCCGCCGTCGCAGGCCTCATCGCCGATCTGCGCAAGGCGTCGCCTCAAGGGCTCGTTGAATCCAAGCGTCTCGCGAACCGTGGCGTCCGGGAGGCTCTCGAGCGCCACGGGGACGAGATGGTGGCGCTCTCCACGCGCCTCTTTGCATCGGAGGAGGCGCACGAGGGCATGACCGCGTTCCTCGAGCGGCGACCGCCACGCTGGTCGTCCTGACCGGACGGGCGGGGGGCGAGGACATAATCCGCGCGGTGACCAGCGAAGCCTGGGGATCTCAGCCGTCCTCAACAACATCCGGCGCGAGTCCCTCGGCCGCACTCCGGCACGTGCTCCTCTGGGCTTCCCGGCGCCCACAGATCAAGCGCGCGGTGACGTCGGCACCGGTGACGCGGGATGTGGTCCGGCGTTTCGTCGCCGGCGAGACGATCAACGACGCGCTCCGGGTCACCCGGACGCTGACCGGCGACGGCCTGCATGTGTCGCTCGACCACCTCGGCGAGGACACCCGCGACACCGCGACGGCACGCGCCGCGGTCGATGCGTACCGCTCGCTCGCACACCGGCTCGCTGAAGAGGGTCTCGCCGCCACCGCGGAGATGTCGGTGAAGCTTTCCGCGGTGGGTCAGGCCCTTGACGAATCGATGGCGCTCGACAACGCCCGATCGATCTGTGATGCGGCGCGTGCGGCCGGATCCTCGGTGACCATCGACATGGAGGACCACACGACCACCGACTCCACCCTGCGCATCGTGGGCCTGCTGCGCCGGGACTTCCCATCGACGGGGGCGGTGCTCCAGGCGTCGCTCCGCCGAACGGAGGAGGACTGCCGCGCGCTGGGAGTACCGGGTTCACGCGTCCGCCTCTGCAAGGGCGCGTATCTGGAGCCACCATCACTCGCCTGGCAACGCCCAGAGGACATCCGCGGTGCGTATCTCCGCTGCCTCAGTTCGCTCATCACCGGCGGGGCGCTGCCGATGGCAGCCACCCACGACCCCAGGCTGGTGGATGCGACAGGACGGCTGATCAGAGAGCTCGGAGGACCGGGTTTCAAGCACGAATATCAGATGCTCTTCGGGATTCGCCCCGACGAGCAGCGTCGCCTCGTCGCAGCCGGTGAGACGGTGCGCGTCTATGTGCCATTCGGCGTGCAGTGGTATGGATATCTCATGCGCCGTATGGCCGAGCGACCCGCCAACACGGCGCTGTTTCTTCGCGCGCTCGTGAGCAGGAATTGATGACGCAGGCAACGACCGCTCTCGAGTTGGAAGGCGGGCGCATCGCGGTCACCGGCGGTGCCGGGTTCATCGGTGTTCACACCGTCGAGGCATTGCTCGACGCCGGAGCGGACGTCCTCGTCATCGACGATCTTCGGCATGCCTCCTCCCGGCCGCTGCCCAGCACGGCTCGGCTCGAAGCGGTGGATATCGCCGAGCCTGAGGCGCGCGCCGCCATCGAAGCGTGGCGGCCGACGTCGGTCCTGCATCTCGCGGCGCAGGGCGGCGTCAACCGATCGTGGCGCGAACCCGCACTGGATGCGCACATCAACGTGCTCGGAACGATGAGCGTGCTCGTTGCGGCAATGGCCGCAGGATGCCGGCGGGTCGTCGTCGCCTCGTCGGGGGGTGCGCTCTACGGCGCGGCCCGCCGCCTGCCGTCTCCCGAGGACGAGCCGGCCCAGCCGCGCTCCCCGTACGGAACCGCAAAGCTGAGCATCGAGTACTACCTCGACCACTTCACGCGCTCCGGCGCCATCGACGCGCTCGCGCTCCGCTACGGCAACGTCTACGGACCGGGGCAGGACGGCACGGGTGAAGCCGGTGTCGTGGCGATCTCGAGCCTCCGCCTGCTCTCCGGCAAGGCGCCCGTGCTCCGCGGAGACGGCACGCAGACGCGTGATTTCACCTATGTCGGCGACATCGTCGCGGCGAACGTGCTCGGCCTGTCCTCGAACGTGACGGGCGCGCTCAACATCGGCACGGGGCGCGAGACGTCGATCGGCGACCTCGTCGGTCGACTGTGCGAGCGCGCCGGGTATCGCGGGGAACCCGAGCGTGAGCCGCTTCCGCCCGGGGAGGTGGCGCGCAGCGCGCTCGACAACTCGCTCGCGGCCGAACGCCTCGGTTGGCGGCCGGCGGTCGCACTCGACGACGGATTGGCGCGCACCCTGGAGAGCTTCCGCGCTCACCTGCGGTGATCAGGACGCCGCATGAGCGGCGGTGATCAGACCGGAGACATCGAGCACCAGCGCAACCGCGACCAGGACCGCGATCGCAGCGCCGCGCTCGACGGAGAGCCGTCCGCTTCTGCGCCAGGCGATCGTCCATGCCGTGATCGGCGCAGCCGCGGCGACGGCCACGAGCAGATAGCGCGCCTGCGGCTGAAGATCGAACGTGGCCGAGTTCAGCACCGATTGCACCATGGCCACCAGGAGCACGACGAGAAGCAGGATCGCAACGCCGCGCCGGACTCGATCCCATCGCTCCCACGAGCGGATCACCGCGACGCACGCGGCCAGGGTGGTGACGGCGATCACCGCGATGGCAATCTTGCTCGGCAGCGGCTGGAGCCCGAGTATGGAGATCGGGACGAGGTGTGCCCCGTTGCCGTACATGCCCACCAGGCTCACCGCCGTTGCGGCGAGATAGCCGCTCACCTGCGCGAGCGAGTCGAAGACCTGACGCTGGGCGGTGATCGGATGCAGCGGCGGGAGCAGGCTCCCGAACTCCACGGCATTGCGCACGAACCACCAACCCGCAAACACGATCGTGGGCAGCAGCAGTGCGGCCACGTGGACCGCGCGCAGGCGGCGCGCATACCGGACGACGACCACCACGAGCAGGAGTATCGCCAGAGCCCACACCGTCTCCTTGGCGAGCACGGCGAGAGCAACCGCGAGCCCCACCCCGAGGGCAAGGCGCGGCGTCAACAGCTCGCTCTGCATCACGACGACTCCTGCAAGAACGAGCAGAGCACCCGCGAGCCAGGCGAGGTTGTCGTCGTTGACCGCTCCGGCGAGGTACTGCGCCTCAGGAAGCAGCGCAACCATCGCCGCAGCGCCGACGGCGAGCGCCGGCCGCAGCGGAAAGAGGCGCCGCGCCACCGCATAGACCGTGAGAATCGTCAGCACGCCGAGCACCACGGAGAGCAGCCGGATCAAGCGGGCGTCGTCGCCGGTGAGCTTCGCGATGATCGCCCCCAGCAGGTAGTACAGGGGCGGCTGCTGGCGCTCGGGCTCACCGGCCGGCGGCAACCGGAGGTGATCGGCGATGCCATTGATGTAGGTGAGATGGGACAGCTCGTCAGGCGACGCACCGATCGGCGTGATGCGCGTGTACGCGATGGCGAATCCGGCGAAGACGGCGATGACCGTTCCGAGCAGCACCTGATCGATGCGACGGCGATCCGCCCGAGCCAGCACACCGGTCACGCTCACGGGAGGCTTTGCACGCGGTCGGCGCGGACCCAGACGGTCATAGGCCCGCTGTGGTACTCGTTCACGTATTCGCCGCTGTCGAGCAGCGTGCCGATCTCCGGGAAGAGGACCTGCGCCCCCGAGTCGACGATGAGGAGCACCGGGCGCTTGTTGGCGACGTACCGCTCGACGGGACCGCCATAGCCGAGCAGCACCTCGTCGTTGTAGATTGGGGGTGTCGGCATCACGATCTGCAAGTTTGCGAGTGCATAGACCCAGGAGTCATAGGACCAGACCACGGCGGTCTCGCCGCCGAATCCCTCCTCGGTGATCCAGGCTGCTGCCTTCGCATCGCCGGCCACCCGGTAGTCGAAATGGTCGAGCCACTGCGTTCTCCAGGTGGGATCGAATGCGGCGACCACTGCGCCCCCGTAGTAATCGCTGAGGGTGTGTGAGTTGGTCGCCGACGGCGGGATCGGGAGCCAGTCGATACCGGCCACCTTGGCCATGAGGATCGCGATCACCAGGCCGCCGGCCTGCAACCCCGAGCCGATGAGAATCGATCGTCTGCCGGCTCGAAACAGGCTCTTCGACGGCAGCGTGGCACCGGCGACCAGCAGGGTGAGCGGCGCCACGGCAGGAGTGAAGAAGTGCGGGTACGGCTGGCCGGCCACCGCGGTGACCACGAGCGTTGCGCCGGCCCAAAGCGCCAGGACCCAGTCGACACGTGCGCGATGGCGGTTGAGAATCGCGCCCGCGGCGATCACCAGCGCGGCGCCGATCGCGAAGCCGAAATGAGCCAGGCCGCCGGCCGCGCTCTTGGGAAGCGTCTGCTTCGTGTAGTCGACATAGAAGCCGGCCAGCGCGAAGGCGACGTTGCCCGCTCCCGCAGTGATGATTGCCGCCGTCAGCCAGGCGGACGTGATCACAAGCACCGTCCCGAGGAAGACGAAGGCGTCGCGGCGGAGCAACCTCGGCGCCAGGAGCATCGCGAAGAAGAAGGCCGACGTCTCGGCGACCGCCGTCTGCTGGTACGCGATCGCGGCGGCCATGAGCACGCCCACCGCGAGCGGCCAGCGCGGGATCCACGGTGCGCCTTCGCGCTGATCGCCCCGAACGATCCGAACCAGCACGATGGCGCCAGCCCAGGAGAGCGGCGCGATCATCAGGCTCTCGGGGAGGGCGAGCTCGGCGTCGACAATCGGCATCCCGAGGATCACCGCCGCGATGACGCCCGCGATGAGCGCGCGGCGTGGCGTGTACAGCCGGGAGGCGGCCCACACGATCGCCAGGATCGCAGCGGTGCCGCTGATCAGCGTGAGCACGTGGAGCCCGAGCTCGCTGGTTCCGAACACCTTGAAGTCGAGCGCCATCGTCCAGAGCATCAGGGGCGGCTTGTTGTTCCACGTCTGGGAGTACAGGATCTTGCCGCTCAACAACTCGCGGGCGACGTTGAGGTACCCCGCCTCGTCCGTGTACCAGTGCGGCTCCATGAGCGACGGCAGACGCAGGATCCACAGGGTGAGCAGCCCTGGAACCGCGGCTCTGCGCACCTAGACTCGCTCCCGGCGGGCTGCCTCCGGTCGCCAGTTCATTGCGAGTGAGATGCGGAGCCGGATCACGTCGCGCATCGCCCGGGCGACGGGGATCAGGCGCCCACCGGAACGGACGCCGGCAATGCGAGGAAGGTGCTCCACGCGCACCTGCGTCACGCGGAATCCGAGCCGGTGTGCCTTGAAGAACATCTCCGGGTTGAACACGGCGCTCCGTGCGCGAATCGGCGTGACGCCGTCCCACACCTGTCGGGTGAACACCTTGAGGCCGCAGTCGAAGTCGAGCTCCCGGATCCCGAACGCGATACGCACCACCCGGTTGTACACACCGCTGACGAATGAGCGATACCAGGGGTCAGCCCTGCGGTTGCGAATCCCCGCCACCATGTCCCACTTCTCGAGCAGCGCGAGGAGGCGCCCGAGGTCCTGCGGATCGAACTGGCCGTCGCCGTCCATGAACGCGAGGACCTTGCCCCTGGAGGCGCGGAGCCCGTCGCACACTGTGACCGCATAGCCACGCTGCTGCTTGTGAGTGACGACGGTGAGATTGCGGGCCGCCTCCCCCATCGCCGCCCGCGCGGCGCCGACCGTGTCGTCATGGCTCGCGTCGTCCACCAGGACGATCTCGTACGTCCGCCCACCGCCGGCCAGGACAGCCATGACGTCCCGGAGGACGCGCCCGATGTTCTCAGCCTCGTTGTGGGCCGGGATCGTCAGGCTGACGTCGACCTCGGTCAGCGCCACCGGCGCTACGCCACCGTCTCCGCTGCCGGTGCCGGGACCTGCGCTGTGCCTGTGGCCGTCCGGGAGCGGCCTGTGGACCATTCGACGTCTGACA
>Ga0182024_10008804_pt1 | contig 21105 bp, 14 predicted proteins | sample P32metaG_FD_120480 | JGI IMG/M metagenome (GOLD analysis project Ga0182024, IMG submission 120480) | Permafrost microbial communities from Stordalen Mire, Sweden - P3-2 metaG (Illumina Assembly) | ecosystem: Environmental > Terrestrial > Soil > Wetlands > Permafrost | place: Sweden: Stordalen...
GGCGTCGAGCTCGAGAACCAGCATGGCAAATGGTCGCTCGTTGCGATTCAAGGTCCGCGCTCGGTCGCGATGCTCCAGCCGCACGTCGACGTCAATCTCGACGAGCTCAAATACTATTTTTGTACCGAAGGCCACGTTGACGGTGCGCCCGCTACCATCGCGCGAACCGGATACACCGGCGAGGACGGCTTCGAGCTCTTCCTCTCCAACAACGATGCACCGAGAATCTGGAGCGCGCTGCTCGAGGCCCATCGCAGCGAAGGGTTGGAGCCCTGCGGCCTCGGGGCGCGCGACGTCCTGCGCCTGGAGGCCGGCATGCCGCTCTACGGACACGAGTTAACCGAGGCGATCACGCCGGTTCAGGCCGGCCTCAGTTGGGCCGTGAAGACCGCAAAGCCGGAGTTTCTCGGTAAAGAAGCGCTCGAACGGCAGATCCAAAGTGATGACTATTCCCGCATCGTGGGTGTAGTGATGAGTGGGCGCGTTCCGGCGCGCGAGGGTTACACGGTCTGGCATGAAGGGCACCTCGTCGGCTCGATCCGCAGCGGCTCGATCGCGCCCTCGGTCGACAACAAGAACATCGCGACGGCGCTCGTCGAAAAAGCGGCCGCCACCGAGGGTGCGCGGCTGGAGGTCGAGATACGCGGCACGAAGCATGAGGCGACCGTCGTACCGCTGCCATTTTACAAGCGCGCGAAATAAGCGAAAGAGGAGAAGTCTTGGCGCAACCGGAGGACCTGCTGTACAGCAAAGAACACGAGTGGGTGAGGCTCGACGGCGAGAATGCGACCGTCGGCGTCACCAATTATGCGCAAGAGTCGCTCGGCGACATCGTCTACGTCGAATTGCCGAAGATCGGAACGGAGATCGAGCAATTCGGCAACGTCGGCGTCATCGAATCGGTCAAAGCGGTCTCCGATCTTTTCACGCCAATGTCCGGCAAGGTCGTCGAGATCAACACAACCCTCGATGGCGATCCAGCCGCCGTCAATCGCGAGCCGTACGGCGCCGGTTGGCTCTTCAAGCTCAAGCTTTCGGATCCGAACGAGGCGAAATCGTTGCTCAATGCTGCCGTCTACGAAAAAATCACCACCGAATAACCTCCTCATTTGACCGAAGCGACGCTCTTCATCAGCAGGGCGGGTGCCGACGCCGATTTTGCGGCGGTAATCGGTGAGATTCTGCAGGGCGCCGGCTACGCGGTCGTCCTCCAGCAGTGGGACTTCTCGAACCGCAACTTCATGGAGCGCATGCATGCTGCGCTCGTCTCGGGGGCGCGTGTCGTCGCGCTATTGTCGCCTGAGTATTTGCGCGGCGACCATTGCCAGGCGGAATGGCAGAACGCCATTGCCGGTGACCCGCTCAACACCAAATCCCGCCTGATTCTGCTGCGCGTCGCCGAGTGCGAGCCGGGGGGGCTGCTGAGCGGACTCGCGTACTGGGATCTCGTTCCCGTCCGCGATAACCGTGCGCTGCTGCACGACATTGTGCTCGATGCCGTGCGCGAAGATCGCCGTAATGCAGCCCCAAGCGGCCGGTACTGGCGCGCCCCGCGCACGATCGTCGACGCCGAAGCAATCGGGCCGGTTCCCGGCTTCAGCGGACGCGACGAAGAACTCGGCGCGATCGCCGCGGCGCTCGAGGGCGAGAATGCGACTGCTGCCGTGCACGGCTTGGGCGGCGTCGGCAAGTCCTGTATCGCCCGCGAGTACGCCTGGCGAAGCCGCGAGCGGTATGCGGCGGTCTGGTGGCTCAACGCGCAGACCGAAGATGCAATTATCGATGGGCTCTTGCGGCTGGGCGCACTTTTCGTGCGCGGGCTCGATCGGCTCGCCGACCGGCGCGCTGCGGCACAGCAGGTCACCGCCACGGTGCTTACGGGTTTTAGCAAGCCGGTTTTGCTGATCTTCGACAACCTTGAAGACGAGCGTTTGCTGCGCTCGTGGCTACCGCGAACGGGCTCGCGCGCGTTGGCAACGTCGCGTAATGCGGCGTGGAGCCCCGACGTCACTGCCATCGCGCTGCCAACATGGCCGCCCGGCACGGCAACTCGCTACCTTCGGCGCGAGAGCGGACGCGGCGACCTTACCGAGGCCGATGCGCGAGCGATGGTCGAAGCCCTCGGTGCTCTTCCGCTCGCGCTCGCGCACGCAGCGGCCTCTTTGCGCGGCTTGCGGATGGTCACGCCGGAACGCTATCTGCAGCACATTAGCGAGCATCTCAAGAATGCTCCGCGCAACGCCGACTATCCGCGATCCGTCTTTGCGACATTGCGTACGGCGATCGCGCAAGCCGAGAAGGAGGCGGCCGGTGCGGCAGCCGTCCTGTGTTTCGCGGTATGGTTCGCTCCCGATGCCATTCCCGACGAACTTTTTCGCCAGCCGATCGAGAACTATCCGGCGGGATTGCAGCCCGTTTTATCTGAAGACGTCGAGGCGCTCGATCTTGGCTCCGCGCTGCCTGATGACGTTCGTTTGGATGAGGCGTTAGGCGCGCTCGACCGGCTCTCGTTGTTGGCCTTCTCGCCGATCTCGCGCACGTATAGTATCCATCGCCTCGTCCAGCTCGCTGCGCGCGACATCGTCGGCGCCGCAACTCTTGCCTGGAGCGAGTGCGCCGTTGCGGCTGCCGATGTCGCCTTTCCCGAAGTCGAGTTGGAAACGTGGCCGCAGTGTGAGCGTCTTCTGCCACACGCACGCGCCGCGCTGAAAGCCTTGCCCGACACGCCGACATTCCTGCCGGCGGCCCGGCTCGCCCATAACTGCGCCGGCTACCTTCTGGAACGTGGGGAATATCGCGCGGCGGAACCGCTTCAGAGACGTGCGCTGGGGATTTTGGAGAAGGCGTTGGGTCCGGAGCATCCCGATGTAGCAAGGAGTCTGAACGACCTCTCGGTCTTGTGCTATCAGCAAGGACGCTACGCGGAGACTGAGCCGATGCACGCGCGCGTGCTGGCAATTTTGGAGAAGGCGCTTGGGCCGGATCACCCCGACGTTGCGATGAGCCTGAACAACCTCGCGGGTTTGTACAATCGGCAAGGGCGTTACGGAGACGCGGAGGCGCTACACGCACGCGTCCTGCGGCTTCGGGAGAAGGCCCTCGGACCGAATCACCCCGACGTAGCGATGAGCCTGAAGAACCTCGCGACGTTGTACGATCGGCAGGGCCGTCCGCAAGAGGCGGAGAGGCTGCACGCACGCGCGCTAGCGATTCGAGAAAGAGCGTTCGGGCCGGATCACCCCGACGTTGCGCTTAGCCTGAATTCGCTCGCGGTTTTGTACCAAGAGCAGGGGCGCTTCGGAGAGGCGGAGCCGCTGCACGCACGCGCGCTGGCGATAGTCGAAAAGGCGCTCGGGCCGGATCATCCCTATGTCGCGGCGAGCCTAAACGGCCTCGCAGCCTGGTGCGATCGCCAAGGACGTTACGGAGACGCGGAGCCTCTGTACGCGCGCGCACTGCTGATTAGAGAGAAGGCGTTCGGGCCCGCGCACCCCGAGGTAGCACAGACCCTGAGCGGCCTTGCGAAGTTGTATGAGGCTCAGGGGCGTCTCGACGAGGCGACGCCGTTGCAGATGCGGGCCGTCGCGGTTTTTGAAAAAACATTTGGCAGCGATCACGAACTGACGCGAGCTGCACGCGAAGATCTAGAAAAGCTTCGCTCGAAGCGACGCGGCTAAGTTACCCGCGGGCCTCATCGTTGCCCGCACTCTTGATATCCGTCTTTAAAGACCAGCCAGAGCGCGCTCGGCAGTTGCTCTTTGCCCGGTTCGCTCGAATAGGTTACGTTTCTGAACGCAAATCCGCTTTGCACTCTTGGATAAACGACCATCCAGACCGAGTTGTTGAGATCTTTCGACGGTGAGCCCACGGCGATCGCGTACGAGCCGGTCGTGGGATTAACGAGAATCGACATGCGCTTCCCCGGCAAGTCGAAGAGATTGTAGGCGTACACGACTCGGTCGGGATTTTTGGTACTGGCGACGCCTTGCCACCATCCGACGCCGGGCTGTGAGATCGTCAGCTCTTCCGTTGCCTGTAGCGCGCCGGAATGTCCCCAGTAGTAAGTCGAGCAAAGCATCGTAGATTTTGCCGGTGGGCTGGCCGGCGGCGACTGCGTGGGTTCTCTCTGGCAGAACTGCGTCAAGTCTGGGTAATGAATCGTAAACGAATCCGCCGTTAAATGAAACCTGTAGCCTCCCAGCCTCACTGGATACGCGATCTGCCATGAGGAGGGCGTAAGCGAACTGCCGTCGCTAACGCCGACGAAATAGAAATTCGCCGAGGGATAGATCTGGATGTAGACCCAATGCGAGCCCTCATAGCCAACGTAGAAGTCGTAGACGGGCTCGGATCTGCCCTCGACGGGGCGCGACGTTCCGTGCAGCCACGGGCCGTTGCCGATCTGCTCGATTCTGTCTTCCTCCGCTTGGATTAGCCCGCCGGCCTGCGTTGTCTGGCAACTCCAACTTCCCACCAACATTCGGGCCTCGTCGATAGCAGAGGGTCGCGCCGGTGCGGCGGCAGCGAGAGTCGTCGTGGCGCAACTCAGCGCGATGACTGCGAAAAAGCCTGCGATCTGCTTGTGCATTCTCTTGCCTTTAAGGGTGTTGCGTCGGCAGGGGTGAGGGAAGGACGTCTCTTATCGACTCGCCGCCTAATGGCTCCGGGCTTGGCGTTTGGGTCGCTTCCGGCGCAGGAGTTGCCGTCGGATTCGGTTCCTCGCAAAACGGCGCCGAGGGCTTGCCAAAGCTATAGCCTCCGAGGCCGGGCGGTGGGTTATACGATGGTGCCCGTCGCACGCCGCCGACGACGTCGCTAAACGCAGGCGTCGCGTGGGCCGGCGGCTGCCAGCAGTTCATTTGTTGTACGAGGTTCAGAGCAACCGCCTGCAGCGTATCCCACGTCTGCTGATCGACGGTAGGTTGTTGAGTGAGCGGAACGGTCGTATTCGTGTAACTGATCGCGCTTGCTAAAAAGCCGCCGGCGACGCTGCCGAGCGAAGACGCATTGATCGTCTTCGCATTTGTCGTCTGCTCTTGGCTGTTATAACCGCCCGGAGGTGAGGATTTCGGCACCGGGAAGACGTGCGTGGTGGTCGTGCTGGTCGTCTTGGCCGGCGCGAACTCTTCGTACGCCGCGCCAAGCGTGAGGAGCAGCGCCAGCGGCGTCAGCGGCGTTATCGTGATGTAGTGGTTTTCGGCTTTCGCGATGTTCGACACCCAGGTGTAAGTCGGTATACCCGTCGCGGGAGCATGGCCGTGCTTGCATTGCGCGTACAGCGCCGTGGCTTCGATCGCGCTCCAATTCTTACGGCTTACGAACTGATCGCTTGAGCCGCTGCCCGCCGCCGTGATCTGGACGACGATCGCGCCTTCCACCTGCGGCGCTTGTGCGCATTGGGCCGCGAATATATCCGGCGACCAACCGGGCTCGGGAATGAGTACCGCCTCATCGGCTAAGTAGTAGCCGCCCTGGTCGAGAAAAACCGTGAGCGATGAGACGAGTTTCCCGAGCATCGCCGGATCGCCGCCCGCACCGACCACGAAGATGATGGGCTGATTTCCGGCGCCAGAAGTTGGCGGGAGCTGCCATTTGATAATCGGCGAAACGGCTACTGGGGGATTGACCAGCGCTTCGCAGAGCTGCAGATGCTTCCAAAGAACTGACACATCGTTCTCGTTCGCTGCGGGATAGCACGCGGCGGCCGGCGACAATGGGGCCGCCGTGCGTCCAGAATGCCCGCCGAGCTTTGCGCTGCACTGCTTAAGACGCTCGCTAAGGATGTGGCCGAGATAGCTTCGAGCCTCCGAAGGCAGCGGTATGGAAGTTGCGCTCGGCGCCGGCCTGCTCGTGTACGATGCCATGATTTCGGAGAGCTGCGAGGTCGTGCAGCCTTCCACGGAAAGCGGCGCCTGGCTCGTCGCCGGCGCGGCCGCTAGGGCCGAGAGAATGCCGGCGAGCGCTAAAACGCTCAAGATCCGAAACCTCATGTTTTGCCGATCTCCCTTTAAACTAAGCAGTGCCTTTATCTAAAGGGCTTGCGGCTCCTTGCTTATCCCGCCGGTCGTATCCTAAGGCGAGCCCTGCGAGGCTGCCCTAGCGAGATCGTTGAGGAATTTCTGCGCGTCCGTCGCGCCGGCTTGATTGTTGTTGGACCGATAGTACTGAAGAGCCGTGCTTGCCGATGACTGCGCCTGCCCGCGGCTTCCGAGCCCAAGCTCGAGTTTCGCCTGCAGAAGGTAGGCATCGGGGTCGTCGGCGTTGTTTCTCAAGTAGCTTTGCACGTCGGCAATGCCACTGGAGTAGTCCCCGATATTCAAGCGAGCGAACGCGCGCCAGTAGTAAGCCGGGTATAGGCTTGCATCCAGCTTGATCGCCGTGCTGCAATCGCCGATCGCTTCGCCGTATCTTTCCGTGTGGACATAGAGAAGGCAGCGCGTAAAAACACTATTCGCCGATTGTGGCGCGAGCGAAACGGCGCGCGTCGCATCGCTATTTGCGGCGGTTAAATCGTCTAAGTCGAGCAGATCCAGGTCGATTCGCGCGCGCTCGCGCAACGCGTAGGCCATATTCGGCTCGATTTCGATTGCTTTGTTGCAGTCGGCCAGTGCTTCTTTGTATGCTGCGGAGCTCGATGCAATCTCGCGCCGGGATTGACACCGAGAAGCGAAGGCATAAGCGTCCAACGGGTTTACCGCGATAGCCGAGCTATAGTCCGAGATGGCGGAATCCTGATCGGCCACCGTCTCATAGATGTCGCCGCGGTCGGCGAGCGCATTGGCGTTTCTCGCGTTCTGCAGCACGGCTTCGCTGTCCGCCACGAACGTCGCCATCAGCCTACGCCGCTCCATTGCTCGGATCTCATCGAGGAATGCCTGCACGTTCGACTGATCGCTCGACATCCGGTAAAGCGCCATGGCCGTCGCCGCGCTCTGGCGCGCTTTCGCCGCGTCGCCCGTGTCCAGCTGGATCTTTGCCAGGAGGAAGTAGCCGTCGCCGTCGCGAGCGTTCGGGGCGATGTATCGTTCGATGTCGGCGAGCGCGTCGCGGTAGTCCGTCGCGTAGAAGTGCGCGAGGGCCAACCAATAGGAGCTAATCGAATAGCCGTGGGTTCGGGAGAAGTCTTCAATCGCCGGGCCCCACTCGTGGAGCTTTATCTCTCCCTTCCCACGCCAGTAGTGGGCCGCGACATCGCTTGGATCGCCTCGAAGTGCTAGCGACAAGTCGTCGACGGCGGCCTCGGTTTTGGAGCTGGCGCTATCGTATTCGGCCACGCCGCGATAGTAGTGCGCGTCGTAGCCGCCGGCATCGCCGCTGTAGTCCTTCGCATCGTTTTCAAGTAGGAATGACAGGTCGGCAATCGCCCCGTTCAAGTCTTGGATCTGCTGTTGGAGATCCGAACTGCTAACGGCCCGTTCGATTTTCGCGCGTCCACGCCAATAATAGGCGGAATAATGCTTGGGGTCGGCTGCAATGCGTTGCGAGAAATCTTCGATTGCATTTGACCATTCTTTCTTCCTGAACTCGGCGCGCCCGCGCCAATAGTTGGCCTGCGTCAAGCCGGGGTCCGTCGTCAAGGTCAAACTACAAGACCGTATCGCCGCGCCGAACGCTCCGGAATCGAACTGCACGTCGCACAATTCGAGTGTGCTGAAGCTTTCGCTCGGGTCGATTGCAATCGCACGCCGCAGATCGTGCGCCGCTGCAGCATAATTGCCAAGGTCTCGCTCGACGACGGCTTCCTGCCGCAGCGCGTAGGTCATATTCGGCGCGATTTTAACGGCTCGCTTGCAGTTCTCGAGGGCATAGCGCAGCTTCGCCTTGGTCTGGTTCGGGTCGTGCAACTCGCCGGACACCAGATCCGCCGCCTGGCAGAGCGAAGCATATGCGTACGCGTATTTTTGATTGACGTCGACCGCTGCGCTGTACTGGGCTGCGGCCTGCGACGACTCGTTCATTTGTAAGTACGCATCGCCCAGATCGACTCGCGCGCCGGCATCGTTTGGGTGTTTCGCAACGTAACGCTCGACCATCTTCAGTTGGGACCCCTGATAGTGCACGCGTTCTGCTTCCCTGAGAGAATTGAGGAGCGCGAGCTGCTCGTTAGACCGACCTAAGGCAACGTTCTTCGCCGTGACGGCCGCTTGGAGGCGCTTATTCTTGCCGATCAGCGCAGTCTGCCGACCGATATAGTTTCTTTCTTTCTTGAGAAGGCTTCTCTGCACTTTGCCCAACCGAGTCAGCAAATCTGTTTTGGCGTTGAGGTGCCCGTTGACGATCGCGAGCTGGTTTTTTCGCTCATTTAGCGTTGCGTTGGCCTTTGTGAGAGCGCGTTCTTTCGCCTCGAGCGCGACGTTTGCCTTAAGAGCCCATGCGGCCGACACCACCGCAATAATCGCCAGTAAAGCCATCGCGATTGCGGCATTTCGCGTGCGCCGCGCCCGCGCGCTGGCGAACTCGTCTTCGATCCGGCGCCGCTCTTCGTTGCGGCGGCGCTGCTCTTCTTGCGCCTGCTGTTCGCGCGAGGCCTGCGCGGCGGTACGTTCGCGTTCGAGGTGCGCTTCCAGAGCCGCATTGCTGTCGGCAAAAAGCTTTTCGACGAGTTCGAAGCCGCCGCCGTAACGCTTCGCCCAGGCGGCGGTGCGCTTGCGTGACCTCCACCATTTCCAGCGAGACTCGACTTGGTCGAGCGGCAGCGTCACGTTTCCGGCCGTCGATCCCGTTTTGACGAGATTCAAGAGCGCACGGTATTCCCAGCCGTCTTCGCCCTCGGCGGCGAGCCAGCCACTCTCCCGCTGGCCATCGACCAAGGCGGGCGGCGCGCTAATCCGCTCCCAGCGCCGCAGCAAGGCCTCATGAACGACGTCGAGGCGCGTCCCGTCCGCGAGCCGATGCACGCTCGAAGCCGGAGGCACGATGAACGAGCAGTCGTCGGCGCGGAAACGATCGAGCACGCGTCGGAGGTCGGCTTCGGCTACGCCAGTCTCGGCGAGCAGTTGCGCGAAGGGAATCGCGCGTCGCGTTGCGCGCCCATCCGAGTCGGTCTCACTGAGTGCGCGGAAGACCGATTCAACGACCGGCTCGAGCGCGACGCCCAGCTCGTTCATCACCGCGTCGGCATGTTGCGAGAGCGCGCGACTCATGCCGCCGATGCCCTCGTACTCATCGATCCCGAGACGACGTGTGCCGTTTTCGCTCGGCGCGCACTCCCACAGCCGTGAGAGGCAATGCTGCAAGACGGGAAGCTGGTCGATCTCGCCGCCCGCGTCGTTGAGCAGACGTTCGACCAACAATGACTCGATCGAGGCGGCCGCAATCTCGACGGGGCGCCGAATGACCTGTTCGCGCTGATCGCGCGTCAGCGAGGGTACCAAGAACTGCGCGGCACTAACGGCTTCCGGCAAACGTTGGAACTGCGCGCAGTCGCCGATAAAATCCGAGCGCATCGTCACGAGGACGTGAATCGGGCTGGAATGGCTGCGCGTCGCTTCCAGCAGCAGTTGCACGAAGTTGGTCGCGTCGTCGCGCCGGCCGGTGTAACGGAACAGCTCCTCGAACTGGTCGACGACGAGGAGAATTTTGTGGCCGCGGAGGCCGGGAATCTCCTCGACCGCCTTCGACAACCCGAAACTCGAACCGGTCAACGCCGTCGCGACGTCTTGGGCAAGAATCTTCGCGTCGAGATCCGCGCCGATCGCAAACGAGACGATGGCATCGGCCAGCGCGCGGATTGGGTCGTCGCCCGGATGCAACGTAGCGAACCGCCAACGTGCGCCGCCGTCGTCGTCCTCGCTCTCCTCGCCCAGCAGGGGCAATAATCCAGCGCGGACGAGCGACGACTTTCCGCTGCCCGAACTTCCGACGACGGCGACGAAGCGGCTGCGGTCGAGCAGCCGGTAGAGCGCGTACGTCTGCTCCTCGCGCCCAAAGAAAAACTCGCGATCGCGAAAATCGAACGGGCGAAGCCCGGGAAACGGATGCTCGCGGGAAAGATCCACTACGGCTTCGTCTCCGGAAAGAGCGCCTCGAGGGCATCCGCTGGAACCTTTTCGTACTGCGTGAGATCGAGCACAATATCGATGGACTCACGCGGCGGCAAGCGCTTGAAGGTGACCTTATCTTTTCCCGAGGGAGGGCCGGCAACGACGCTGCGCTGCACGAACGGCTTGTCGCGCCCGAGCTGTTGCCAGTTTCGCAACTGCTCGCTATTGCTGCGGACCCACACCGCGCCGGCCGCAGCCCAGGGAATCACGACGGCATCGCACGAGGCAAGCTGCTTTTCATGCCACGCCGTTCGCGCGGCCTGATCGTCTTCAAAAACCGTCGGAACCGGCTCGATGTTGCACTGTTGCAGCGCATCGGCGATCTCCATGGCGTAGTCTGCGTCTCGCTCGTTGGTCAACACGTAGACGCTTGCGTTGGGCGAAAGTACGTGGTACTGCGGCGCGTCGACCGGCGGCGCGTTGTCGCCGAGATGCTTGACCACGAACTCGACAAAATCACCGAGCTCGCAGCCTTCGATCTTGTCGCTCTCCATCGCGCCGAACCGTTTGACGACTTCGAGCGGGTCGCGATCGCCGGTGGGCGGCACGTCGCCGTTGCCGTGCAGGGTGCGAGGCGCCCAGATGATCCGTCGAAAGCGCTGCTCCTCCGCGTTCGAGGCGACGCGCTCCCCGGCAAGCCGGAGTTGTAGCGGGAGAATATGCTCTTCTTCGTCGGGCGCCGGACCGACTCTCTCTCCGACCAGGTGAATCGAGACTTCCGCATCGCGCAACGCGCTTTCGATGAATGGGACCGCCGTCGAGTCGCTCGGAATCTTTAAGGCGGGATCGGGTGCAACTTCATATCCGCGTCCCTGCAGCTCTTCCACGAGCCGGTCGTACGCCTCACTCATGTCGTTCGCGGGTTTTGCGAGGAAAATTCTGCGTGCGCTGCGCACCGGGGGCGGCGGCGCTTGATGCTTGAGCTGCGGCTCCTCCTCGGCCCGTTCGCGTAGGTCTTTGGCTAGGTCTTTTGCGGCCTGGTTGAACTCCCGCGGCTGCTCTTTGTCACCCTCGAGGAAGTACTCGACATAGAAGCCGCGCCGCTCGTCGTGCTCTTGGAAAAAATTGTGCCCCTCTTGAAAGTAGTGTCCCGTGCCGTCTTGCAGCAGCTGGGGAATGCTCTCGACGGGCAGGAACTGCTTGCCGACGATGATGATGCGCTGCTGCACGCGTTGCGTGCTCTCGGTCGAGCGCTGACTGCGGAAGAGCTCGAGTTCGTGATTGCAGTACTCCGACGAGGTCCAATTGCGAGAAAGCACGATGAGCAGCGCATCGGACTGCTGGAGATGCTGCTCGATGATCGGCGTGAAGGGGCGGCTCTTCCGAATTTCATAGATGTCGCGGAAGAACTCCGGCTTCGGCGGACCGCCCGTCGTAAGATAATGCGCGACGCGCCGCATGAGCGCGCTGACGAAGCCTTCGCCTTCGCCATCAATTGGAGGGGCATCGTCGTTGTGAGAGTACGAGATAAAGATCCGATACGGCATAGCCAGTCTCCCCGGCAGAAGGCGTTGGCCGCTCGCGCTCGATTTCCCGTGCCAAGCAGGTGAGTCGGCAGATGGCGCGCAATCGCGCCGCCAGGTACACTTCGTCGATGGCTGAGATACCGCCCGACCGTCTTTCACTCGTGGTAGGCGTCACGGGCCACCGCGACATCGCCGCCGACGACGAGATGCCGCTGCGTGCGGCCTTCGGCCGCATCTTGGAGCAGCTCGCAAAAACCTGTCCGCATACGCCGCTGCTCTTGCTCTCCGGGCTTGCCGCCGGTGCCGATTCGCTTGCCGCCCAAGAGGCGATCGCGCGCGACATCCCAGTGATCGCGTGTCTGCCGATGCCGATACCGGAGTACGAAAAGGACTTTTCGCAACCCGAGCTAGAGCGGTTTCGCTCGTTACTCGCTGCGTGTTCGCGAACGATCGTCACCTCACCGGTGCGCGAGGACGGATACGTCGCGACCGGCCGGTTCATCGCTCAATACAGCCATCTCTTGGTCGCGCTTTGGGATGGAGAGGCGTCGCGCGGTGCCGGCGGCACGTACGATGTCATCGAAATGCGCACGACCAGCCTGCCCGGATCCGCCGTCGAAGACATTCCGTATCTTCCCGACGTTGGTCCGGTCGATCTCATCGCCACGCCGCGCATCAACGGGCCGCGGCCGGCAAAACCCTACGCCGTACGGCGTATCTATCCTCGGCGCTTCGCTCACGACCGAACGGTCGCGCAGAACTTCGGTTCCATCTTGGCGCGCATAGACGAATACAATGTGGATCTCGCGCGGGTGCCGGCACTCTCCGAAAAGCCGCCCCTCGAAGCGTTCGTGCAGCGCACCGACGAGGTTGCCAATCGGCTGCAAAGGGAGACTGGTTTTTTTCAAAGTGCGCTCTTCGTCATCGCCTTTCTCGCCGCGGCGATTCAGGTCATCGGACACATTCCTCCGCTTGCGAAGGTGGTTGGACTCGCGGCGGCCTTCGTCTTTTACGGTATTGCGCGCCGGCATGATTATGAGAACCGCTACCAAGACTACCGCGCGGTAGCCGAAGGCCTGCGCGTCCAGAGTGCGTGGTACTACGCCGGGCTGCAGTATCGTCTCGTCGACAACGCGTACCTGCGCATGCAGGAGGGCGACCTCCAATGGATTCGCATGGCCCTGCGATCCTTCTACCTTCTACATTGCGAAGGCCGCGAGGCGCCTGACGCCTCGCACGACCATCCTGCTTGCCGAGAATGGGTCCGCTCGCAGTGGCGATACTACTATCGGGCGAGCCGCCGCGAAGCCGGCCGGAAGCACTTGCTGGACCGAATTAGCATGGTCGCGATCGCGATCGGCATCGCCTGCTTCATCGGCTCGGCGATCCTCCTCGGAAAGAGCTTTCACTGTGCAATCGTTGCGTCGTCTTGCCCCAACGGGGTCGCGTCGTCGCGCCGGTTCGAGCTATTGCAAAATCTCCTTACCGTTCCAATCGTGCTGGCAGCCATGCTCGGCGCGATCTTCACACACTATTCGGAGAAACAGAATCTTCTCGGCAGTGCGCGGCGCTACGAGCGCATGTTTCGCGTCTTCGATCGCGCGCGGCGCGAGCTGTCCGGCATAGCGAAGGGCAATGAGGAGAAGTCGCGAGACGTGATCTACGAACTCGGGCGGGCCGCCCTGATCGAACACGCCGATTGGCTCATCATGCGCCGGGACCGTCCGATGAAGGTGGTGATGGTATGAGCCGGCTCGACGCGCTCATCGATGCTCCCGGTCCCAAGAAGCTGCTCTCGATAGACGGTGGAGGAATTCGCGGGTTGATCGCCATCGAGTTTCTCGCCAAAATTGAAGGCCTGCTGCGCGAACGGTTCGAGCGGAGCGATCTCGTGCTTGCCGACTACTTCGATTACGTCGCCGGCACGAGCACGGGCGCGATCGTCTCGGCGCTGATTGCGATGGGCCATCCGATGGACGAAATCAGGCGCTTCTATCTCGAAGGCGCCGAGATGATGTTCGAGCCTGCGAACCTCTTTCAAAGGCTCGCGCGCAAATCCAACGGTCCCTTGGCGCTCCTGTTCGGCATGATCGGCGTGCTGTTCATGGATCCTGCGATTTTTACTCCGGTTGCGCTCTCGAACGCCATCATGAGGATTTGCGGCGAGTCGACGACGCTTGGAAGCCAAGCTCTCCAGACGCTCTTGATGATCGTGATGCGTAACGTCTCCACCGACTCGCCTTGGTGGATATCGAACAATCCTCGCGCGAAATACAACGTCGAATCCGTTGGAGAGAACGGCAGGAGCTTTTCCAATCTCGACATTCCGCTCTGGAAACTCATTCGTGCAAGCACCGCGGCGCCGGTGTTTTTCCCACCCGAGGAGATCCACGTCCCCGGTCTCGAGCGCCCCTTTATCTTTCAAGACGGCGGCGTGACCGTCCATAACAATCCGGCGTTCCAGCTCTGTCTCATGGCGACGCTCCCAGAGTACCGGCTCGCGTGGCCGGCAGGCGAAGAGCATCTGCTGCTCGTGTCGGTCGGCACCGGGTTGTGCGAAGGCCAGGATCTCGACCTGAAGGTTCGGCAGATGAAACTGCTCTATAACGCGCAGGCGCTACCGGCCGCGCTTATGCGGAGCGCGACGAACGAGCAGGATTTGTTATGCCGTATTTTTGGGAGGCTTCGCCCGTGGTGCGATCTTCCCGATTGGGACTCCGAAATAGGCAATCTCGTCAACAACGATTCTCCGCTTAAGGAAAAGCTTTTTACCTACCTTCGCTATAACGTTGAACTATCCGAGCGCGGCTTGAAGCGACTCGAGCAGCTCGGGGTGCTGGAACCGGGGATCGATCCGAAAGTGCTCCAACCGCTCGACGGCACAAAGCGCGTTGCCGAGCTTCAAAAAGTCGGCAAGGCCGCCGCCGCGTGCGTCGCCCTCAAGGACTTTGAGGGCTTCCTCACAGTTCGCTACGGGTGAGTAAAGCGTACTGCGGCAAATCCGATGGTCAACATAACGGCGAGGAAAAGATAGAATCCGGCCATCTCGACGCGCTTTTTGCCACTGAGGGCCGCCGAGATGATGAGGACCTGTGAGCGCCAGCAAACTGCGATGACGCAGTCCGCCATGATCGACGCGCCAACGTGAGACGCTCCGCTCGCAAAGGTCAGCGCGTACGTAACCGCGATCACGATTTGAATCCCAACCAGCAGCCACGCCACCGGGCGGGGGCCGTAGTTCGTGACCGTACCGTCGAACCAGAAGTGCATGGGGATCTGGTCGGGAAGCTCGCCGTAGCGCCGCAACGTCAGAGACGCGGTTGCCCCAATGAGGACGATGCCGACGGCAACGAGTACTGCTATCATTGGAGTTTCCTACTGCAATTGTCGCAATCGGTTTCACGAAATCGGCACCTGCCCGCCGGCGCCGGCCGGGGACCGGCGCCGGCGCCGCGAATGAGTCCCGCAGATGTACGCACCCCACACTAAACGCGACGTCGAGCAGATGCTCGGCGCGATCGGCATCGAGTCGCTCGACGACCTTCTGCGCGTTCCGAACGACATTGCGCTCAAAGCGAAGCTAGACGTGGTTCCCGCGCTGCCGGAGTATCAAATCCAGCGGCGGTTCGATCGCTTCGCCGAAAAGAACGCGGGCGTCGAGTATCGGTCCTTCCTGGGCGCGGGTTCGTATCGCCATTACGCGCCGCCGGCGATTGCGGCGCTCGCCATGCGCGGTGAGTTTCTCACGGCCTACACGCCCTACCAAGCCGAAGTCTCGCAAGGCTATTTGCAGGCGATCTACGAGTGGCAAACCTACATCTGCCTGCTCACCGGCATGGATATCGCCAACGCTTCGGTCTATGACGGGGCGACGGCGCTCGCCGAAGCCGGTATCATGGCGCTCGGCACGACGGGCCGCCACAAAATCCTCGTCTCGCGCGCGCTCCATCCGAACTATCGCGCCGTGCTGCACACCTATTGCGACGGTCTCGACGTATCCGTCGACGAGATTGGGTTCGACGAAAACGGCACGACCGATCTCGCCGCGCTCGCGCGAGCCGTCGAAAGCAAAGAGTACGCCGCCGTCGCATTGCAGTCGCCGAACTTCTTCGGCATCGTCGACACGCTGACGCAAAGCGCGCTCGATGCCGTCAAGGCTAGCGGCACGATTCCGATCGCGGTGGTGGCGGAGGCGCTCTCGCTTGCGGCGTTCGCGCCGCCGTCTTCGTGGGGTGCGCAAATCGTCGCCGGCGAGGCTCAGAGTTTCGGCGTCGCCCAGGCATACGGCGGTCCCTACGCCGGCTTCATCGCTTCGACGCAGGAACACATGCGCCGTATTCCGGGCCGGCTCGTCGGTAAGAGCCTCGACAACGCCGGCCGCACCGCATACGTGCTGACGTTGCAGGCGCGCGAACAGCACATCCGCCGCGAACGCGCGACCTCGAATATCTGCACGAATCAGGCGCACTGCGCGCTGATCGCCACGATCTATCTCGCGCTTATGGGGAAGGCCGGTTTACGCGACGCTGCCGCGCTCAATCTCGCGCGTTCGCGCGAGCTGGCCAGCGCGGTCGCGAACGTCGACGGTGCCACACTCAAATACGCCGCGCCCTTCTTCAATGAGTTCGTCGTGGACGTTGGCGCTCCGGCCGGCGGCGTTCTGGCGTCGCTGCAAGCGCTCGGAATTCTCGGCGGCGTGGATCTCGGCCGCTGGTATCCGGAGCTGCAATCGTGCATCTTGATGACCGCCACGGAGCTCACCACGAGCGCCGACATCAACGCGCTCGCCGCCGCGCTCGATGGAGCAATCAATGTCCACGCCCACATCTAAGGCGCCCCGGCCCGCCGCTGGGGTCCCCCTGATCTTCGAGCTCGGCCAAGAGGGGCGCGCGAACCGCTACCTCGAGGAAGGCAAGCCGCTCGCAAGCTTTCTTCCGTCGTCCGTGCTGCGTGACGATCTTCCGCTGCCCGACAACAGCGAGCTCGACGTCGTGCGCCATTACACGCGCCTTTCGCAACGCACGTTTGGCATCGACCTCGGCTTCTATCCACTGGGCTCGTGCACGATGAAGTACAATCCGCGCGTCAACGATGCGATCGCGACGCGGCCCGAGTTCGCGCAGCTGCATCCGTACACGCCCGACGACCTCGCGCAAGGCGCGCTGCAAGTGATGTACGAGTTGGAACGCTCGCTGAGCTCGCTCTTCGGCATGGCGGCGTTCTCGCTCAATCCGTCGGCCGGCGCCCACGCCGAGCTCGGCGCGCTGCTCATCGCCAAGAAATACTTCAAAGATCGTGGCGAAACGCAGCGCGACAAAGTGATCGTGCCCGATACCGCGCACGGCACCAATCCGGCCTCCGCCGCAATGTGCGGCTTCAAAGTGATTTCGCTGCCGAGCAGCGAGCGCGGACGCGTCGGCGTGGAAGAGATCCGCGCGATCCTCGGGCCCGATACTGCCGTTTGCATGATGACCAATCCGAACACGCTCGGCCTCTTCGAGGACGACATCGCCGCCATCGCCGCGGCGGTTCATGAGGCCGGCGCCCTGATGTACTACGACGGCGCCAACGCCAACGCCATCATGGGCTACGCTCGGCCGGGCGACATGGGCTTCGATCTCATGCATCTCAACACGCACAAGACCTTTACGATTCCGCACGGCGGCGGCGGCGCCGGCCACGGTCCGCTCGGCGTGGCCGCGCACCTCGTTGAGTACTTGCCGACACCGGTCGTCGCGGCGTCCCCGCGGTGCAACGGCGAAACGGGCGCCGCGCCGAGCGATCGTCTCACATTCTCTCTGGACTTCGACCGGCCGAAATCGATCGGGCCGATGCGATCGTTCTGGTCGAACTTCGCCCACGCCGTGCGCGCGCTCGCCTATCTCTACGCCAATGGAGAAGAAGGGCTTAAGCGCGTTTCGCAGCTCGCGGTGCTCAACGCGAACTATCTGCGCGTCAAAATCGCGGAGTTTCTCGAAACGCCGTACGTCGAGATCTGCCGTCACGAGTTCGTCGCGTCCGCGCAAGCGCTCAAACGCGATCACGGCGTGCGCGCGCTCGATCTCGCAAAAGCGCTGCTGGACTACGGCTACATGGCGCCGACGATCTACTTTCCGCTCATCGTGCCGGAGTGCTTGATGATCGAGCCGACCGAAACGGAGTCAAAAGAAACGCTCGATGGATTCATTGAGGCGTTGCGCGAGATCGTCGAGCAGGCGAAGAGTAACCCGCAGGCACTGCTCGATGCACCCGTTACCACCGTCGTCGGGCGCGTTGACGAGACCCGCGCCGCCCGCCAACCGGACCTGCGGTGGCGCCCCGGTTAGTGACCCTCGTCATTTTTTTTGGAAAGGCTGGAGGGCTGCGGTTAAGCGGCTTGGAAAAGGTGACTCAAGTCACTAAATTTTGGCCGGAGACGACTTGCTTCAACCGCTAATAGACAATCTGTGCTTTATGGGGCCCCTTGAGCGGAACACCTCGGATATGGCGGCGTTACTCGCCGCAACGCGTGGCACGTGGTCCTTACCCAGCCGGCCGCTTCTCGTGTGTCCGGGCGGCTATACGCGTTCGTGCGTTTACTCGGACGAGCGTTTCGAGGTGCTCCTGCTCAACTGGGCGGCGGGGGCTGTCTCTGCGCTCCACGACCACGGCGGTCAGCACTGCTGGATGCAGGTGCTCGAGGGGCAGCTCCTCGTGGATGATTACCTCCGCATCGATGCGGGAGAGCGTCCCGGCTTCGCACGCGTCGAGGCTCGAGGCTCTCGGCTCATGGACGCCGGCGATCTCGATCTGCGCTCGGGCCGGTTCGAGCTTCACCGGGTTAGCGCGCCTTCCGGCATGCCGGCACTCTCGTTGCACGTTTACGCCGGACCCTTGAAGGAGTATTCCGTCTACGACGAGTCGACCCAGCGCTGCCAAATCGTCCTAAGCACCTACGACGACGCGCTCTCGGCATTCGCACCCGCGTCGCGTTAGCTAGAACCGCATGATCGAGGTAGATGCCGCCGTCATCGGAGGCGGCTTTAGCGGCGCTGCGGTCGCAGCTCAGCTGGCTCGGCGCGTACGACCGGACTTCTCGCTCGCGCTCTTCGAGCCCAACGAACTCGGCCGAGGCGCCGCGTACGGCACGCGCCACGACGAGCACGTGCTCAACACGCGCGCAAGCATGATGAGCCTGTTCCCCGATGACCCAGGCCACTTCGTGCGCTGGCTCGGTGCGGGAGCCAATCCCCAGGGGTTTATCTCGCGGCGCGTTTACGGCGCGTACGTCAACGAGATCGCGCGACGCGCCTTCGAGCGCCCCCGGTTTACGCACGTTGCGGATCGCGTGCGCCGCGTCGAGCGGCGCGCTGATGGCGAGTACGTCGTCGAATCCGGCATCGGCACTCGATTTGCGGCACGAGCGGTGGTTTTAGCCACGGGCAATCCACCCCCAAACGGCGGGTTCTTGCCTCGCGAACTTCGGTTGCATCCCGGATACATTGACGATCCCTGGCGTTGCGATTACACGCGTATCGGCGGACACGTCCTGGTGATCGGGTCGGGTCTGACCGCGCTCGACGTGCTGGTTGCACTCGATGCGCGCGGGCATCGCGGCGTAGTTCACATTCTGTCGCGTCGCGGGCGTTTTCCCAACGTGCACGCCGACGTTGCGCCCTACGACGTCATACCGGCGCTCGATACTCGAGATGCTCGCGCGCTGCTGCGCAGCTTTCGTCTACACGTTACAAAAGCGGCACAGCGCGGCTTCGATTGGCGATCAGTCGTGGACGCGTTGCGTCCGGAAGCGGAAGCGATCTGGCGGCGGCTCCCGCCCGTCGAGCAGAGCCGCTTCGAACGCCATCTCCGCATGCATTGGGAGCGCCATCGCCATCGCGCTCCACAGCAAGTTGACGCGGTGCGCCAACGCTATCAAGATGCAAAACGGCTCTTCGTGTACGCCGGCACCATTGGCGAAGTTCACCGCGGAACCGTTACGATCGCACTGCGCGACGGAGAATGCGAGGAAGTGCGACCCGACTGGATCGTCAACTGCACCGGTGTGGGCGGCGCGCCGGCGATGCGCAAAGACCCGCTGCTTGCCGGGATGTTTGCCCACGGTTTGATCTCCGCCACTCCGGGAAATCTCGGCCTTCGGGCGACGAGCGATCTCGTCGCCCTCGCCGCGACGAACGCGCCGACCGAAGGCCTGTGGATCGCGGGGCCGCCGGTTCGCGGATCCCGGTTTGAGGCAACCGCGGTTCCGGAGCTTCGCGTGATGGCGGAGCTCGTCGCGAAGGATATCGCACGTGTCAGCCAGCCTGCCTTCAGTCGCCTTCAAGCAAGCCGCCTGAGCTAAAAAAGGGGCCTCCTCCCCGCAGGCGCTTCTTGGGCCGGGAGCCTATAATGGAGGTAATCAAAGGGGGCTCGAAGCGGCCCCCTTCCCTGTCTAAAGCCATGGAGCGTCATGCGGATCAAGTACGAAGTGTCGGCCGGCGGACTCTTGCTCCGCCGTCGTGATTCGACCTACGATGCACTGCTGATTGGCCGTGGTGCGCCGCCGCGCGTTTGGACGCTTCCGAAAGGTCACGTCGAAGCTCGGGAATCGACCGAGCAAGCCGGGCTTCGCGAAGTTCGGGAAGAGACCGGTTGCTGGGGCGAGATCATCACGAAGCTCAGCGAGATCGCGTACTGGTTCTACGTCGGCAAGGCCAAGCACCGCAAATCGGTGACCTTTTTCTTGATGCGATACCTTTCGGGCGACCCTGCCAATCACGACCACGAGGTGGACGACGCGCGCTGGTTCGACGTAGCCCAGGCGCGCAAGACGCTGAAGTACGTCAACGAAAAGCGCCTCGTCGATCTCGCGCTCGACTTCCTCGCCGCCAATCCTACGGCATTCGGTGAGCCGGCGCTCCCGGAGCCGCTCGAAGTCCAAGGCGAACGCGTATCGTCCTAGCTGCCCCCACCCCATTTACCGTTCGCATCGAGGCCTTCGATGGGCCGCTCGACCTGTTGCTGACGCTCATCAAAGACCAGCAGCTCGACGTTGTGACGGTGCCGCTCGCGAGCATGGCCGAGCAGTACCTAGCATACGTTCGGACGATGGAGGCGCGCGACGTCGAGATCGCGGCCGAGTATCTCGTCATCGCCGCGACGCTGATTTTCTTGAAGTCGAAGGCGCTGCTGCCGCCGATTCCCGCGGAGTTCGTCGACGACGCCGAAACGCCCGAAGAGGTCGAGGAGCACCTGCGCCGCCGGCTGATCGCATATTCGAAGTATCGCGAGTTCGGCGAACAGTTGCGCGAACATCAGAACGAAGCCAGTTCGTTCTACTATCGAGAGTCGGGCGATCCCGCCGGCGAGATCGTCCAGCGCTACGATATCGACCCCAATAGACTCAAACGCGCGTTCATTGCGATGCTGGCGCAGGCCCGTCCGGAAAAACGCTCGATCGCCCGCGAGCGCGTTTCGCTGATCGCGTCGATGGATTACATCATGCGAAGAATCAAAGAGTGCGGCGACGCGCACTTCTCCGACCTCTGCGAAGAGCTGGGTATGACCCGCGACGTCATCATCGTCACCTTTCTGGCGATCCTCGAGCTGATTCGCCGTCA
>Ga0182024_10008805_pt1 | contig 21103 bp, 20 predicted proteins | sample P32metaG_FD_120480 | JGI IMG/M metagenome (GOLD analysis project Ga0182024, IMG submission 120480) | Permafrost microbial communities from Stordalen Mire, Sweden - P3-2 metaG (Illumina Assembly) | ecosystem: Environmental > Terrestrial > Soil > Wetlands > Permafrost | place: Sweden: Stordalen...
CCACAATTACTTTCTCCTCGAGAAATTCGAAGCCGGCGTGGCGCTGCGCGGCACCGAGGTGAAGTCCATCCGCGAGGGGAAGGCCAACCTCAGGGACTCCTACGGACTCATCAAGGATGGCGAGGCGTTCCTCTTGAACCTGCATATCGGACCTTACTCCCACGGCAACATGGCCAACCACGACGAGACGCGTACCCGCAAACTCCTGCTGCACCGCGAGGAAGTTCGCAAGCTACTCTCCAAGACGCAGATCAAGGGACATACGCTCATCCCCACGCGGCTCTATTTCCGGAAGGGGCGCGTCAAATGCGAGCTGGCGCTGGCCAAGGGCAAGCAGGACTGGGACAAGCGCGAGACGGAGCGGCGGCGGGAGGCCGACCGGGAAGCGCGGGCGGCGATCAAGGCGAACAAGCACAGGGACGGGCGGTAAACGAGCTGCTTGCTCCCCGCTGTTGGCCTTTCGCTTGGCGATAGAAGGGTGTGCCTTCCCGGGGTGTGATCCGATTTGGGATGGTTTCGATGCGAGAAGCGCGTGGCAGGATGAGGCGCGTCAGCGGATGACGTTGACTTCGATGCTAAGGCCAAGATTCTTCCAGGCGGCGTCGGCGGTGTAAACGGCGGCCTTGCGCTGGATGGCGAGGGCGAGGCAGGCGCGGTCGCCGAGGGAGGGGCCGTAGGGGCGGGTTTGGGCGATAAGCTCAGCGGCGATGCGCGCCTGTTGATCGTCAAAGAAGCAGATCTCGCAGCCGAATTCCATCACGCGGCGCCAGGCGAAATCGGCGCCGGCTCCGCGGAGCAGCAGCCGGGTGTGCACCTCGGCCAGGTTCACGGCGCTGGGGAGCCCGCCGTCGAGGAGGCGAAGAACTTGATCGCCGCCTCGTTCGTTGAAGATGACGGCCAGGATTGCGGAGGAATCGAGAACCACCTGGCTAGCCAAGCCAATCCTCCGTCTCGCGCCGCGCTTCTTCACGGCGCTCGGCAATCAGTTCGTCGGACGCCAGAGATTCGGGGTTGGCGAATGGTTTGAATTCCGCCTGAGTCCTGCGGATTTTTGCGAACTGCGGCTCGATACGCAGAACGCCGTCCTCGAGCGACATGACAACGCTGTCTCCGAGATTCAGGCCCATGGCTTTGCGGATCAAAGCGGGAACGACGATGCGGCCGTTTTGGTTGATGCGCGCTTGAATGCCCTCTATTTTCATCAATAGCCCTCGATAAATGACATAATATGACATTTCGATATTGATGTCAGCTCAAGAAATATGACATAACATGTCATAAAGTTGATTTCGCTCACACACGGCCAGGGTTCGCCCGCTTCAAGGTCGGAGTGATTTGCCACGAGCCACGCTTCCCGTAAAGAATAAGGACTATGCGGACTGAGATCTCTTTTGCCCCGATTGCGGGGATTGCTACCGAACTTCTGGCCGTTCTGGCCGCCGACACCCAAACATCCAAAGGCTCCAATTCGGATCTTGGGGCCAAACCGCAGCCTACGCTGCTGACCACTGATTCCGCCGTGCAGGCAGCCGCGGCCGGGGTGCTCGGGACCGGCGAGTATAGAGCAGGCACGGATGAGACCGTGCTGATCCATGCGCCGGCGGGACTGAAGGCCAAGCGGCTGCTGATCGTGGGGCTGGGCAAACTGGCCAAGGCCACGGGGCACGGCGTGCGCGAGGCTGCGGGAACGGCCGTCCGCTTCGCCAAGCCGAGAGGGATTCGGGAGTTGGCGTTCGCCCTGCCCGAGAGTTCCTCCGAAAGACTGTCCGAGGCAGTGGTTGCGAGGGCAGCAGCCGAGGGTGCGTTGGTGGGCGATTTCGATCCCGATACCTACCGCAGCGACCGCAAGGACCAGAGCATTCAGAGCTTAACAATTGCGACCCCACCGGATGCGGACCGGCCGGCGATCGAAGCCGCAGTGAGAGAGGGCGTCATCATTGGCGAGAGCCAGAACTTCGCGCGGTCGCTGGTGAATGAGCCGGGCAACAAGCTGACGCCCACGATTCTGGGCCAACGGGCGGCACAGATGGCGCAGGAAGCGGGACTCGGATGGGATGTTTACTCGACTGAGAAGCTGCACGAGCTGAAAATGGGCGCGTTCTGGAGTGTGTCGCAGGGATCGCCGGAGCCGCCCGCATTGATCGTTTTGCGCTACGAGCCTGAAGGCGTCACGGACGGTCCGGTCCTCGGTCTCGTGGGCAAGGGCATCACCTTCGATACCGGCGGCATCTCCATCAAGCCCGCAGACAGCATGGAGAAGATGAAGTACGACATGGCGGGCGGCGCGGCGATGATGGGGGCCATGCGGGCCATTGCGCTCCTGAAGCCGCGCGTGCGCGTGATCGCGGTCGTATGCGCGGCCGAAAACATGCCTTCCGGCACGGCGCAAAAACCCGGCGATGTGCAGATCGCGATGCCGATCGCTCCCGATAAGCCGGGCAAGACCATCGAGATCATCAATACCGACGCGGAAGGGCGGCTGGTGCTGGCCGACGGAATCACCTACGCACGGCAACTGGGCGCAACGCATTTGATCGACGCGGCGACACTGACCGGCGCCATTTCCGTGGCCCTGGGCAAAAACATCGGCGGCGCGTTTTCGAACGACGATGCGACCTATGCCAAATTCGAATCCGCGCTGGCTGTTTCCGGGGAAAAGTTCTGGCGCATGCCGCTGGGTGAAGAGTACGCGGAGTTGATCAAGTCGGATATCGGCGACATCAAGAACACGGGTGGACGATATGGCGGAGCCAGCATCGCCGCCGAGTTCCTGCATACTTTCGCGGAAGACACGCCGTGGATTCATCTCGACATTGCGGGAGTGGCGTGGTTGGACGAGTCGCGGCCGCACATTGCCAAGGGCCCCAGCGGCATTGCGGTGCGATCGATTCTGGAGTGGGTGCGGAGTTTTTGAAGAGGGAATCAATCGTCTGAGGCTGCGCCCATTCACAACAACCCAACTGAACCTGCGTCTCCTTTCCACATTTGAAATCCCTCATTGTGCAGGCCCGTGATGAAGTTATGCCGCATTGGGCCGATGCAGAATTGTGGGCATCATGTGCTGCGGTGCGCTCGCACGCCAGTATGTTACGAGCGAATTGCCGCGGGATTTGTGCAGGGAAGAGGCTTCGATGATCGATCGCACGGAACTGCTCGAAGCCGCCTTCGACAGCCTTCCAGAGGGCATGGGTCTCTTTGGTGGGGAAGACGAAGTGATGTTCTGGAACCAGGCGGCGCAAGGCATCACCGGCTACCCTGCTATGGAATTGCTCGGTCAGCAGCTTCCCGAGCGCCTGGAACCGTTGCTTGCGGCGGGAAGCGGCCAGACGGAGCCGCACTCGCCGGCGGCTGGGGCGCAGGGGCGGCGGTCGCTGGCGCAGACGCGGCATAAGCTTGGCCACGCAGTGCCTGTCATCGTGCGCGTTCTGGCTCTGTGCAACGGGCTGGGCGAACGCATCGGCGCCGCTTTGCTGTTTCATCCCGCGGAGAGCCTCGATGCTTTGCCACACGGGGAATCGAGCGCAAATCAGGGAGCGGCGGAGAGCCGCGCCGAACTGGAAGAGCGGCTGCAAACGGAGTTCGACGACTTCGCACGCGGCGGATGTCCGCTTGGGGTTTTGTGGATCAGCGTCGATCAGGGGGAAGAGTTGCGCAAAACCCATGGGGCGGCGGCCTGTAACGCCATGTTAGAGAAGGTGCGCCACGCCGTGGCGCAGGGTCTGCGCCCGGCCTAGGAGATGGGCCGCTGGGGCGACAATGAATTCCTGATCGTGGCGCATGAGCGCAGTGAAGACATGCTGGCCGCGCAAGCACAGATGCTGGCCGGCTTGGCCCGCACCGCCGACTTCCGCTGGTGGGGCGACCGCATCTCGATCACAGTGAGCATCGGCGCGGCGCAGGCTTGCAGCGATGGCATAGAAAGTTTAGCGCAACTGCTGCGGAGGGCTCGGATCGCAATGGAAGCGAGCAGCCGTGAGGGCGGGAACCGTGTAACCGCAGCGGTTTCCCACAGCGCCGCATCCGCCGCGCAGGAGGTTTCGCCATGTTCGCCATCATAGGAATTTTCCTTGTCTTCGCCGCCGTCATCGGGGGCTTCCTTATGGAGAAGGGGCACATGGCCGTCCTTCTTCAGCCCGCCGAGCTGCTGATTATCGCTGGAGCGGCCGCGGGAACTCTGCTGGTGGCTAATCCGATGCGCATCATCAAAGCCATCGTAGCCGGACTTTTAGGCACGCTCAAAGGCTCACCGTTCACGAAGGAGCGCTACCTGAGCACGCTCAAGATGCTGTACCAATTCCTTAACAAAGTGCGCAAAGAGGGGTTACTGGTCGTCGAGATGGACGTGGAGAAGCCCGAGGAAAGCGCGATCTTCAAAAACTTTCCAGAGTTTCTCAGCGACCATCACGCGCGCGACTTTGTTTGCGATACGCTGCGCACGGCCATCACCGGCGGAGTGGAACCGTTCGACATGGACCAGATGATGGAGCTGGACATGGAAGTGCACCATCATGAAGCCTTACAGCCGGTCGAATCGCTGACCACGGTGGCGGACTCGCTGCCCGGCCTGGGCATTGTGGCCGCGGTGCTGGGCGTGGTCATCACCATGGGGGCGCTGGGCGGACCGCCCGAAGAGATCGGCAGGCACGTAGCCGCGGCGCTGGTGGGGACGTTTCTCGGCATCCTGCTTTGCTACGGCGTGGTGGGGCCGCTGGCCGCAAACATGGGGAAGGTGGCCGCCGAGCACAACGAGTATCTGCATGTGCTGCGGGTGCTACTGCTGGCGTTTCTGAAGGGCTCCGCGCCGATGATCGCCATCGAAATGGGACGCCGCGCGATTCCGGCGCACGCACGGCCCAGTTTCGACGAGATGGAGAAGACCTGCAAGAACAAGACTGAGGCGCCGGAAGCCGCAGCGGCGTAAGAACTGGGAATAGCGAGTAGCCAATACAGGGCAGAGAAGCAAGGACGAGGGGCAAGCGATTCCATGACGACCAAAGCGCAACCGATCATCGTCATCAAGAAGAAGGGAGGCCACGGAGGCCACCACGGCGGCGCATGGAAAGTGGCATACGCCGACTTTGTGACCGCGATGATGGCGCTGTTCATCGTGCTTTGGCTGACGAGCCAGAGCGACCCGGTGAAAAAGGCCGTGGCCGGCTACTTCAACGACCCCAAAGGGACTTCCACGCTGCTGGGCACAACCATATCGGGCACCGGGAACGGCTCTACACCCATACCGGACCAGAACCAGAAGCAGCTGCAGGATCTGAAGGAAAAGCTGGAGCAGGAAATCCAGGCGCGCAAGGAACTGGAAAAGCTGAAGAAGCAAATTGAGATGACGATTACACCGGAGGGCCTGCGCATCGAGCTGCTGGAGGACAAGAATGGCACCTTCTACCAAAGCGGCAGCGCGAAACTGAGTCCCAGCGGGCAGGAACTGCTGGCGTTGCTGGCCACGGAATTGAAGACGCTGCCCAACCAACTGCAAATCGAGGGCCACACCGATGCCGCGCAGTACTCGAACGACGCCGACTACAGCAACTGGGAGCTCTCTGCCGACCGCGCCAACTCCGCGCGGCGCCTGCTGCAGCAAGATGGAGTGCGCGCCGATCAGGTGACGCAGGTACGCGCCTACGCCGACCAGCTCCTGCGCGTAAAGAACAATCCCTACGACCCCTCCAACCGCCGCATCAGCATTCTGGTGAAGAACAACGACAATGCGCCGCTGCAGCAGCAGTACCAGCACGCGCACGCGGTGAATGGCGCTTCCGGGCCCGCACCTTCCGGGCCTGCGCCGGGCGCGTCGGCACCGGCAACGGCGCCTGCTGCTCCCGCGAAACCAGCGGCGACTCCGGTGAAACCGCCGGCCGCGACGCCGGTCAAACCCGGCATGCTCAGCAAGCTCACGGGATTGTTGCCCGGAGCGAAAAAGTAAAGCCAAATCTCGGACCGCGTGCATTCGCGCCAGTGAAGTTCTTGCTATCCCAGCCTTTCGCCTAAAAATCGGGCGAAAGGCTGGGGCACGGATGCAGTTTTTTGTTGCCGAACCTCTGGTGGTGGCTGGCTGAGGGATCGGTCTCTCAAAGATGGGACCCGCCGCGCCGACTTGGTGTAGTCTGGTCTGCGGACTGGCAAGCATTTACCGGAGGGCAGGTATCCATGGCTATCGTCGCCGGGGTAGATTTCGGCACACTCAGCGTTCGCGTTACTCTCGTTGACAGCAAGAAAGGTCCGATCGGCACCGCATCGGCTTCGTATGCGCTGCACCGCCGCCGCGACGATCCCAACTACGCTACGCAGTCGCACGCGGATCAGATGGCAGCCTTGGCCGCAGCCACCAAGGACGCGCTAAAGACCACGGGCGTGAACGGTTCCGAAGTTGCTGCAATCGCGCTCGACACCACCGGCTCCAGCGTGATCCCGGTCGGCGAAAATTTGCAGCCGCTCGACGAATACTACCTGTGGTGCGACCATCGCGCCTTTGCCGAGGCCGAAGAGATCACGCACAAGGCGCACGAACTGGGTTTTGAAGGCATTGCATGGTGCGGGGGCGTCTACTCGCACGAATGGGGCTTCGCGAAACTCTTGCATTGGCTGCGCTCTAACCCAAAACAAAGAGAAAAATTTGTGACGGCTCTCGAACACTGCGACATGGTTGCGGCCACGCTTTCGGGAGTCACCGAGGTGAGCGCGCTGAAGCGCAGTGCTTGCGCCATGGGCCACAAATGGATGTGGAATCCCAAGTGGGACGGCCTGCCGCCGGAGGAGTTTCTCGCGGCGGTCGACCCGCTGCTGGCGGGAGTGCGCGCCAAGATGGGCGGCGAATACTTGACCAGCGACAGGATCGCCGGGCATCTTTCGGATAAGTGGGCCGCGGAGCTCGGCCTTCGCGCCGGGATTCCAATTCCTGTCGGGGCGTTCGACGCGCACTGGGACGCCATCGGCTCGAACATCCGCGAAGGCGACGTGGTGAACGTAGTCGGCACCTCGACCTGCATTATCGCCATGGCGCCAACGTCGGAACTGATTCCCGGCGTCTGCGGTGTTGTGCCGGGGAGCGTGCATCCGCAGTTCACGGGCATTGAAGCCGGGCTGTCGGCGGTGGGCGACATCTTCGACGCCATTGCCAGGCGCGCCAACACGACGGTGGCCGCACTCTCGGAGGGCCTGGATGCGTGGAAGGCCGGTCAGACTGGACTCTTGCGGCTGAGCTGGGATAACGGGGATCGCACCGTGCTAGTGAATCCCGAACTGGGCGGCGTGACGCTGGGCTGGAACCTGGTTCACACTGCGCAGGACGAGCTCTTTGCTGCAATTGAAGGCACCGCGTTCCATACGCGCATTATTCTGGAGCGCATGGCCGAGCACGGCGTGCGCATCGATCGCATCATCAATGCAGGCGGCATCCCGCAGAAGAACGAAATCCTGAATCGCGTTTACGCCAACGTGCTGAACAAGCCGGTGCTGGTGCCGGCAGGCATTCCCACGAGCCTGGGCTCGGGGATTTTCGCGCTGCTTGCCGCCGGAGTCTACAAGACGATTGAGGAGGCGCAGGACGCAGTCTGTCTGCCCTTCCGCACCGTCGAGCCGGACGCGAAGGCCGTTGCTGTCTATGAGCAACTCTACCCGCTCTATCGCGATGTGTACTTTGCTCTGGGCAAACGCGACGCCGCGCCGGCCGCGTTGGGCAAGGTTCTGCCGGAGCTGAGGAAGATTGCGGCGCAGGTGCACAAAGCGAGCTGAGAAGGACCGGCCAAACCAGGCTCACTTGGTCTATAATCCGGCGTGAAACCCGGAGGATGCCATGAAATGGAATCGAGTCGTCAGCTGTTTTGCCCGCAGCGCAATCTGCACTGTGGTTGGCACACTGGCGCTGGGCGGCGCAATCACAGCGCAGGTGCCTCACGCGGCCGCGAGCGGCGGTTTCAACGGCAACTGGGTTAATGCCGACGCGAAAACGCGCAACCTGGCGCGCATTGAGATCGAAGGCATGAACGTGCATCCCTTCGGCGCTTGCAGCCCCACGCCTTGCGACTGGGGCGTGTTGACGGCGAAGGGCGACACGAAACAGGACGGAATTGTGCGGCGAGCGGCATTGGTGGCAGTTCACACCACGAAAGCCGAGCAAAATACCCTTACGATCCAGCTCGAGCAGGATGGACGGCTGAGCGTGAATGTGTTGACACACTTTACCGACAATAGCGGGCGGCGCGATTACAGCGTAGTGAACGCGATGGTACGCGACACCGCACATGATCGACCCTGAAGCGGCCATCGCTCGCGGCGATGCCGCCCACGACCACCCATCACTGCTGTTGCTGCTGCATCTGCTGCATGTCGATGAAGGGCACGGCCGGCTCGGGCGGCTGCTGCGCGCGCTCCACCAGCACGCTCCAATCTTCGGGGATGGGCAACTTGCGATCGAGCGGGGGCGGATCGTCGCTGGCCTCCACTTGCACGGCCACGTAGAGCTCGCTGGCGGTGTGGCCGCGGAAGACTCCGTGCGTGGGCGGAACATCGGCATAATCGCGGCCCACGGCGGTGCGGATGTGGCGACGATGCGCGACGAGATTGTTGGTGGGATCGATGCCGACCCAGCCGAGATGGGGCATCAACGCCTCGATCCAGGCATGCGTGGCGTCAGGCGTGGAGCGGTCGTGATCCTCCCGCCCGCGATATAAATAACCGGACACATAGCGCGCGGGAATGCGCACAAGGCGCAGCAGGGCGATCATGGTGTGCGCAAAGTCCTGGCACACGCCTTTGCCGCTGACGATCGCCTCGTCGATGGGTGAGTCGACGCGAGTGTGACTGGGAACGTATTCGAAATAGTCGAAGAGGCGCTGATTCAGCTCCAGTACGAGGGTCAGGGGATCGTCGCGGCGGGTCACGCCCATCTGTTTGGCGAGCAAGGTCACCGCCGGGGTTTCCACGGCGAAGGTGCTGGGCAGCAGCATCTCCCAGTAATCGCCGGCCTCGATCAGCGCATCCAATTCGCTCCAGGCTTCAGGCGCAAGAGACAGCGGAACGTCGGGGAACGGCTGCTGCTCGACCACGGATTCAGCGACGATGACGAGCTGATTATGCTCGCCGGGAATGTCGAAGTGCTGCACGTTATTGCCCAGGTGGTCGCGATAACTGAAGACGCGGCAACGCGGGCTCACGGAGAGCGAGAAGGTGAGGCAGTGCTGGCTCGCGTCGGAGCGCGGGTGCATGCGCGCCTCCATGATGCTCTCTTTGATGTGGCTCGAGTAGCGGAATCGCGTGAGGTGGCGGATGGAGTAGAAGTTCATGCGGTTGCCTCTTAAACAGTCAGCGCCGATTGAATGGAGTAGTGCACATAATGGCGGTAAATAAGTTCATGGGTGTGCAGGCACTGCCCCCGGATGGTGTGTAGAAAACCAGCCGTATCGCCAGCCAGGATTTCGTTGATAGATGTGTAGCCCAGCATGGCGTTGAGTTTGCCGATGGCGGACTTCAGTTCCTCGGGCGGCCGCCGGCCTCCGGCTTGCTGAATGCCCTCGAGGGCCTGGCGCGTGCCCGCGACACAGTAATGGATGGCGTGGGGAAAGTCGCGGTTGAGCACCAGGAACTCGAGCATGCGCTCCGGCGAGAGGTCAGCCGTGTACACCTGGCAGTAGGCCTCAAATGCCGTGCAACAACGCAGCAGACCCACCAGTTCCAGATGCAGATAGCCGGACAGTTCCCGCTCCTGCTCGGGGAAGAGTTCGGACTGATAGACCTCGAGCAACGTGGCCGTGGAGTAGGCGCGCTCAAGATAGCGGCCGAGGCGGATGAATTGCCAGCCCTGGCCGTGGATCATGCTGGTATCGGTGGTGCCTTTGAAGAGGTAGATGCCGTCGATGACCGTGGAAAGCTGGTCGCTGATGTTGGTGGAAAACTGCGATTGCGCTTGCGGCAGATGCATTTGGTGGTAAAGACGGTTGAGGCGCTGCCACATTTCAGTGGAGATTTCTTCGCGCACCTGGCGGGCGTTCTCGCGGGCCCCATTGAGGCAATAAATGACAGAGGCCGTGCTGAGATTGTCGTAGACCAGCTTCTTCGCCATTTCCTCGATACTGCCGTTCCACTCCATCTCCTCAGGCTTGCCGAGCGCGGCCACCATGCGCTGCCATCGCAGTTCCACGTTGGAGCCGCCGGCATCGAGCATCAGGCTCATGGTCACGTCGAGCAGGCGCACGGTATTCTCCGCCCGCTCCAGGTAGCGGCTCATCCAGTAGAGGCTGTCGGCAACGCGCGATAGCATCGTTGTGCTCTCCCGGGGGTTGCGGTTTCCCGCCCTTTGCGCGATGAAGCTGCAAAAAGGCCGGGGCATCGAGAAGTCGTTGGCTATTCCAGCACCCATGTGTCCTTACTGCCGCCGCCTTGCGAGGAGTTGACCACGAGCGAGCCTTTTTCGAGAGCCACGCGGGTCAAACCGCCGGGCACGATGTTGATCTTGTCGCCAAAGAGGACGTAGGGCCGCAGATCCACGTGGCGCGGCTCCAGGCGGTTGCCGATGAGGCAGGGAGCGCGCGAGAAGTCGAGCGTGGGCTGGGCAATGTAGTTGCGCGGGTTGGCTTCGATCTGCCGCGCGAACTCTTCGCGCTGCAGCGCTGTGGAGTGCGGCCCGATGAGCATGCCGTAGCCGCCGCTTTCGCCCACCGCTTTCACCACCAGCTTGTCGAGATTGGCGAGCACGTGCTTGCGGTCTTTGTCCTCGCTGAGTAAAAAGGTTTTCACGTTGGGCAGAATTGGATCTTCGTCCAGGTAGTAGCGGATCATGCTCGGCACGTAGGCGTATATGGCCTTGTCGTCGGCGAGTCCGGTACCGAAGGCGTTGGCAACGGTCAAATTACCGGCGCGATAAGCATTGAACAAGCCTGCGCAACCCAGCGCGGAGTCGGAGCGAAAGACGAGAGGATCGCTGAAGTCGTCGTCGACGCGGCGATAAATGACGTCGACGCGCCTGAGGCCATCGGTGGTACGCATGTAGACGATGTTGTCGTGCGTGACCAGGTCGCGGCCTTCCACGAGGTCGATGCCCATCTGGCGCGCGAGATAGGTGTGCTCAAAATAGGCGGAGTTGAAGACGCCGGGGGTGAGCAGCACGATGTTCGGCTCGGGACGCCCCTCGGGCGCGAGGGAGCGCAGCGTGGCCAGCAGCAACTGCGGATAGTGTTCGATGGGGCGCACGCCGTAACTCGCGAAGAGTTGCGGAAAGGTCCGCTTCATCACGCGGCGGTTGGTGAGCATGTAGCTGACGCCGGAGGGCACGCGGAGGTTGTCCTCGAGTACCACGAACTCGCCGGTGTTTAGGCGCAGAAGGTCGCTGCCGACGACGGCGATATAAACATTGCGCGGCACCTGCAATCCGCGCATCTGCCGCCGGTAATGCCTGCAGCTGTAAACGAGCTCGCGCGGGATGATGCGGTCAGCGAGAATTTTTGCGTCGGAGTAGACGTCGCGCAGGAAGAGGTTGAGCGCGGTGATGCGCTGCGTGAGCCCGCGCTCGATGCGGTCCCACTCCTCTGCAGTGACCACGCGCGGCAGAAGATCGTAGGGAAAAATGCGTTCGGTGCCCTCGTCGCGACCGTAGACGGTGAAGGTGATGCCCTGGGTGAGGAACGCGAGGTCGACAGATTGCTTGCGTCGCTGCAACTCATCGGGGGGAAGAGTAGCCAGGGTTTCTGCAAGGGCGCGGTATGGCGCCCGCACCTCGCCGCCGGGCTCGCGCATTTCATCGAACGCGTGGTCGAGCGGGTAATCGCCGTAGAGAGGTTCGAGTTCCACTGGAGGGCCTGCGGTCATGGTCGAGTAAAGAACCTCCCTTCCAGCGGATTGAAGGCACCGGCCGAATGGATCGCGCAAACAAGGGCGCCCGACAATTGCCAGCGGCGATTTTTGCGCAAGCTCCGCCCGTACCCTGCTCTCTTGGTTCTATCACGCGGGAGATAAAGGAGCCATCAGGAAACGCGGCAAAGACAAGGCCACGAGTCCATTTGCGCCTGAAAAACGATTCAGGCCGCTTTCTTTTTCCTCCGTATCCGCACGGGGCGAATCAAAATCTCAGCTGGTATGCGGAGGTGCTTGTTGAGGCGGCGGATCATCGTCAGCGACAGGGGGCGGTCGCGACGAAGAATCTCATAGACACGCGTTCGATTGCCAATGATTCCGATGAGGGATTTTTGGTCCTCGCCTTGCTGTTCCAGCCTGAATTTGATTGCCTCAATGGGGTCAGGCATGTTCATTGGGAAATGCGCCTCTTCGTAGGCCTCGACGAGGGTTGTGAGAACCTCCAGGCGATCGCCGTCGGCACTGCCCGCCTCGGCGCCCCACAGGCGCTCGATTTCGCGTAACGATGCTTCGTGGTCGGCCTTGGTTTTAATCGGTTTCAGATGCATATTGAACTGTCCTCGCGTCGATCGCATCATATTCCTGATGCGTACCCAACCACTTGATGAAAACAATGCCTCGCCGGTAATCGATCGCGGCCACCATGCGATATGAGTTTCCCTTCAGATTGAAAACTACCCGATCCGCAGCCAAGATACTCGCATGAGCGTAACTAGCCTTCACTTCGGACGAGTTTTTCCAGGCCGACTTCCGCACTTCCTGAAACCAGGAATAGAGCGCGGACTTCACGGCGCGCTGGTCCTTGTGCCCGTTCAGTTTTTCGATAAACCGTGTCAAAGTGCTTCGGGCAATGATGCGCACAGGCTCAGCTTAGCATGTTCCCAAAATGGGCACAAGAGAGACTTGCCTCTCCCACACCGCCTTGAGGTCTCGATTCGCGTTGAGGCTATGAGAATAAGAAAAGCGGCGCAGCCTGTTTGGGACTGCGCCGCCTCTGTTTCTTGACCGCTGCCACCTAACCGAAATCTAGAACCCGTTCAGCGCAGGAGTGGCAGGCGGCGGGTGTCAACTACTTGGCCGGAACCTCGGCGGTCGTCTTCACAATCTGCGCAACGATCTGGTAGGGATCGGCTTCGGAGTTGGGACGGCGATCTTCAAGGTAGCCCTTGTAACCGTGCTTGATGAAGTTGACTGGCATACGGACGGAAGCGCCGCGATCCGAGAGGCCGTAGTTGAACTTATCGATGGCCTGGGTCTCGTGGAGGCCAGTGAGGCGCAAGTGATTGTCGGGGCCGTAGACCGCGATGTGGTCGGGAATATTCTTCTCGAAGGCCTTCATCAGGGCTTCGAAATATTCCTTTCCGCCAGTTTCGCGCAGATACTTGGAAGAGAAGTTGGTGTGCATGCCGGAGCCGTTCCAGTCGCCCTTGATCGGCTTGCAATGCAATTCCACGTCGACTTCGTACTTCTCGCAAAGGCGCATGATCAGGTAGCGCGCGGTCCACAGATCGTCGGCAGCCTTGTGCGAGCCCTTGCCGAAGATCTGGAATTCCCACTGCCCCTTGGCCACTTCGGCGTTGATGCCTTCGTGGTTGATGCCGGCGTGGAGGCAAAGGTCGAGATGCTCTTCGACGATGGTGCGGGCGATCGAGCCCATGTACTTATAGCCCACGCCGCAATAGTAAGGACCCTGTGGTCCAGGATAGCCCTCCTCCGGGAAACCGAGCGGACGACCGTCCTTATAGAGGAAATACTCCTGCTCAAAGCCGAACCAAAGATCCGGATCGTCGGGGGCCGTAGCGCGCATGTTGGTCGGGTGCGGCGTGCCGTCGGGAAGCATGACTTCGCTGAGCACGATGAAGGCGTCTTTGCGGCTCGCATCGGGGTAGAGAGCCACCGGCTTGAGAATGCAATCGGACTTGTTGCCCGCGGCCTGCATGGTGGAACTGCCGTCAAATCCCCACAGAGGCAGATCGGCCAGGGTGGGGGTTTTGCCGAATTCCTTGATATTGGTTTTGCCGCGGAGTTCGGGGATGGGCTTTTTTCCATCGAGCCAGATGTATTCAAGTTTGTATTTTGGCATGGTTCTCCTTATTCGTCGGGAATTGTGTATCGCCCCGGCGAAGCTGCAGTTCGCCGATGTGGGTGGGTTCACTTACAGCATAAAATGAGGTCTGCCCAATCGTATAAGGATGGTATAAAGAAGTTGCAGAAACCGGCTCAACGAGGCCCGTCTATGCCGCGATGTGCAACGACGCGGAGCGTATGGCCCCGGAAAACCTTCCGAGCTCCTGCCTCTGTGCGCTACTCTGATCCCTCAGGAGTATTGCTCCGTGCGCTTGTTCCTACGCAACTTCCAAGCCGGTTTGCCTGTGCTTGTCTTGTTCTTTGCGCTGCCTGCGGCGCGCGCGCAAAAAACGCCCATTCAGATCACCGCCGATCTTAGCGATGCGCCGCGCAAGCTATTTCGCGCCGAAGTTGACCTGCCGGTGACGCCGGGCCCGCTGACACTGACCACGCCGAAGTGGATTCCGGGCGAGCACGCGCCCAACGGCCGGGTGGCGGAGATCACGGGCGTGGTCTTCACCGCCAACGGCCAGACCCTTGCGTGGCGGCGCGATGACGTGGACCTTTATCAGTTCCACCTGACGATTCCCCCGGGCGTGAGCACGCTCCATGCGCACCTGGACTGCATCGTGACCGAGCGGGTTACGCAGAAACTAGTCGCATTGGAGTGGGAATCGCTGATGCTCTACCCGGCCAACACGCCGGTGCGCGACATTCCGATTCAGCCGTCGGTGAAGGTTCCCGCGGGATGGGGCATCGGTACTGCGCTCGCGCCCGTCAGCAGCGGCTCCTACCCGGTTCCCGCGCCCGGCGCCGTGACGCAGTTCGCGGCGACCAATGTGGAGCAGCTGCAGGATTCGCCGGTCATCGCCGGCCTATACTTCCACGAATTTCCGCTGGCTCCTGAGATCACGCCCAAACACTATATTGACGTGGTTTCGGATCTGCCGGACGACTCGAACCTGCGCCCGACCGTGCTGGCATCGATAAGCAACCTGGTGCGCGAGGCCGATGCGCTCTACGGTTCGCATCATTATCACGTCTATCACTTTCTGCTGACGCTTTCGGATGTGGCCGAAAGCATGGGACTGGAGCACGGCCAGTCGTCAGACAACGGCGTGGGCGAGAAGGGATTTTCTGACGACGCGCACGAGCTGCGCGAGTCTGATCTTTTGCCGCACGAGTTTACGCACTCATGGAATGGAAAGTATCGCCGTCCGGTGGGACTGTACCAGCCGGACTTCGCGACGCCGCAGCAGGGCGCGCTGCTGTGGGTGTACGAGGGCATGACGCAATACCTGGGCAACGTGCTGGCCGCGCGTGCGGCCTTTGAAACGCAGGCGCAGTATCGCGACCGGCTGGCAGAAACCGCAGCGATCCTGGACTACACTCCCGGCCGCGAGTGGCGTTCCGCCGAAGACACCGCCATTGCCGCCAGCGTATTGCGCAGCTACAGTCCCTGGCACAATTGGAGGCGCGGTCAGGACTACTACCAGGAAGGGCAGCTGTTGTGGCTCGATGCCGATACGCTCATCCGTAAGCTGACGCAAAACCAGAAATCGCTGGGCGACTTTGAGAAGATCTTTCTGGGCAAGGGCGGAAACACGGGCCCGCTCATCGTCACGTACGATTTCAACGAGCTGGTGCAGGACCTGAATGCTGTGGTTCCCTACGATTGGGCAACCTTCCTGCACGACCGCATCGACAAAATCAATCCGCATGCGGACCTGGCCGGCATCGAGCAGGGCGGCTATAAGCTGGTCTACAAGGACAAGCCCAGCGCCACGCAGCGCACCATGGCCCGGATGCCGGCCGGGCGCCGTGCAAGCGCGGCCTGCTGGTTCTCGATCGGCTTGAGCGTCGGCGGCGATGGCAGTATCTCCGATGTGCGCTGGAACGGCCCCGCCGACAAGGCGAGCCTGGCTCCTGGCGAGAAAATTATCGCTGTCAACGGGCAAGTCTATTCTGCGGACGCGTTGCGCTCAGCCATACGTGAGGCGAAGGGAAACACCGAGCCGATCCATCTGATCGTGCAGGCGGATTCGTTCGTCTTCATGGCCGACATCGACTACCACGACGGTGAGCGCTACCCGGTCCTGGAGCGCGTGGAGGGCACACCGGATTACCTGGACGACATCACCAAGCCGCTGACTACGCCGGAGAAGGCGCCGGCAGAAGAGAAAGAGCCGGAGGACTAAAGACAGCAGCGCCAAGCGGGAAGGGAATCGCCAGCCAGAGACCGCTCTTGAGCCGTCCCCGGTTGCGTTACTCTGTTGACTCAGGAGATTTTTCCCGCCATGCTTCCCGTGCAACGTTCCGCTTACGTCGTCATGGCTGTAGCGATTCTGGCCCTGCCTTGTGCCCGCGCGCAGCAACCTGCGTCGCAGCCCGCAAGCGAAGATTTCGTCCGCGCCCACTACACAAAATATGAGTACCGCATTCCCATGCGCGACGGCGCGCGGCTGTTTACCGCCGTCTACGTGCCCAAGGCTTCGGCATTCCCGGCCGATCCGGGGCCGTATCCGTTTATGATGAGCCGCACTCCCTATAGCGTCGGTCCCTACGGCGAAGATCGCTATCCTGCTCACCTCGGACCCTCGGATGAATTCGAAAAATCCGGCTACATTTTTATCTACCAGGATGTGCGCGGCCGCTGGATGAGCGAGGGGACGTTTGTGGAGATGCATCCGGCCATCGACGAGAAAAAATCTGCGAAGGATGTGGACGAATCCTCCGATACGTACGACACCATCGAATTTCTGCTGAAGCAAGTGCCTAACAATAACGGCAAGGTGGGCATCTGGGGCATCTCGTATCCGGGGTTCTACACTTCGGCGTCGATCATCGACTCGCATCCGGCCATTGCCGCAGCCAGCCCGCAAGCGCCCATGACCGATCTCTTTCTGGGCGACGATTCCTATCATGGCGGCGCGTTCATGCTTTCGGCCGGCTATGGATTCTATGCGCCGTTCTTCCACGCGCAGCAGAATCCGACGACTGCGGCGGACAGCGCGGCCTTCAGCTTCGGCACGACAGACACGTACAAGTTTTACCTTGAGGCCGGCAATGTCGCGAACCTGAGCAAGCTGATGAAGAGCCCGACGTTTTTGTGGGACGACCAATACAAACACGACACCTACGACGACTACTGGCAGATGCGCGATCTCTCCCGGCACATGAAGAACGTGAAGTGCGCGGTGCTCGTGGTCGGCGGCTGGTTCGATGCCGAAGATCTCGAGGGCCCGTACCGCACCTTTTATGCCATCCACAAATTCAATCCGGGTACGCCGATCACATTGGTGGAGGGCCCGTGGGTTCATGGTGGATGGGCGCGCAATGACGGCGATCGTTTGGGCGATGTGCAGTTCAACGCCAAGACCTCGGAGTACTTTCGCGCCAACATTCAGTTTCCGTTCTTCGAGCATTATCTGAAGGGCGGAGGCAAGACGCTTCCCGCGGCGATCGTGTTTGAAACCGGAAGCAACGTGTGGCGCCGCTACGATGAGTGGCCGCCCAAAGCCGCCACGGCGAAGACACTCTACTTTCACGCCGGCGGCAAGCTCAGCTTCGATCCTCCTCAAGAGCAGGAGAGTTTCGACGAGTACCTGAGCGATCCCAACCACCCGGTGCCCTTCGTGGGCTATATCACCGACACCGTGCCGCAACGCTATATGGTCGACGATCAACGCTTCGCCAGCTCACGGCCCGACGTCGTTACCTACGAGACCGATCCGCTTACCGAAGATGTGACCATCGCCGGCCCCATCTCGCCGCATCTCAAGGTCGCGAGCTCGGGCACCGACTCCGACTTCGACGTGAAGCTGATCGACGTCTATCCCGACGACACTCCCGATTCCGACCCATCGCTCAATGGCAACAAGCGCATCCTGGGCGCGCCGCCGCTGCACATGGGCGGCTACCAGCAGTTGCTGCGCGGCGAGCCCTTCCGCGCGAAATTCCGTTCCAGCTGGGAGAAGCTCGAGCCGCTCACGCCCGGCAAGCAGACTGCCATCGACTTTACGATGCCCGATCTCTACCACACCTTCCGCCGCGGTCATCGCATCATGGTGCAGGTCGAGAGTTCGTGGTTCCCGCTCACCGATCGCAATCCGCAAACCTTTACCGACATTCCCTATGACAAGCCGGAAGATTTTAGAAAAGCTACGGAACAGATTTTCCACCAGAAGGACGCTGCCTCCGGCGTGGAGGTTCTGGTGCTGCCGCAGCCGTAACTGTGAGCTCGCAATGCGCTTGCAGAAAACGGGAACCACGCGCTCCAGCCTTTCTGTTGCGCGCCACCTGGATGCGATGAGCCGTATGCGGTGCTATCAATGTGCACGATTCGGGAGCACGATTCGACGTACAATCGAAGAGGACCGGGAGACTGCGGAGAGGTGGCCGAGCGGTTGATGGCTCCGGTCTTGAAAACCGGCATACCCGAAAGGGTATCGGGGGTTCGAATCCCTCCCTCTCCGCCATAGAGTCTTTATAATCAATGATTTATCGTTTACTTTTCAATAAGGCTCGAATTTCCGGCCGAGTTTCTGGATATATGCACATAAAGGATGCCGGAGAGAAATCTCTGCCTGCTTCAGTTTCCCGGTGATCCTGCGCGATTCTCTGAACTCGACTCCTCCGGATCTCCATCTTGGAATTTCGATCAATGAGAACCGACGATCAGGCGATCGTTGCGCGTGAGCAGTATTGGAAGCGCGTGCTGCGGAGCTGCGAGTTCGGATATAACCGGCTCTGATATCGGACGAAGACCATTTCCTGGCCCGCCGTGCGAGCACTCGTCGCGCACTGGACGACGAGTCGTCTTGCTGTAGTTTCTCGTCGAACTATTGAATTAATAAACCGCCAAGGCTCTACACGAAATCGGGCAGCCTGCACCCATTGCTTTTTCCGTAATGTAATATTTCTCCTAAGTGGTTCCAGGAGCAGGCTGCTGGCTCGATTTCGGAGTATCGCAGAACATCACTGCCATTGAGGCTGAATACGAATCAAGGGGATTGATATGGATTCAACCTCTTGCTGATCAGTCCATATTCGTGCGCGGAGCCATTAATGGCGTCATACGCGAAGCAGTGATCGCGGCCGCGCTTACCGGACTGATGATTCTCTTGTTCCTGGCGAGCTGGCCGAGCACGCTCATTATTGCCATCTCCATTCCGCTTTCGATCCTAAGCTCCGTGATCGTATTGGGTCTTATTCACGAGACGATCAACATCATGACCCTGGGCGGTTTGGCTCTGGCAGTCGGCATTCTTGTCGACGACGCGACCGTGACCATTGAAAACATCGAAGGGCACTTTGAAAACGGCGCGGACCATTATGAAGGGATCTTCCAGGGCGCGGCCTAGATTGCAGCTCCCGCGTTCGTTTCCACGCTCTGCATCTGCATCGTTTTTCTCCCCATGTTTTTCCTGAGCGGTGTCGCGCGATACCTCTTTGCCCCACTTGGCGACATATTCTACATTGATGTCTCGGCTTGTGGCCAAGCGCGTATATTTCATTCCCGGATTCCTTACTGCCTGCCTTCTGGTCTTCGCTCTGATTCCGTTTCTTGGTCAAGATTGTTTCCCGGATTCCGACAGCGGCCAGTTCATTTTGCATGTGCGCGCGAAGACAGGAACCCGTATTGAAGAAACGGCGCGTTTGGTGGATTTGGTTGAAGGCGGCGTTCGCGAGAAGATACCTTCCTAGTGCGCACTTTCCTCAACGCCTAGATCGTGTGAGCCGGAGCATCACGACCCCGTGTCGCGGAACAGTGGCTGTGTAGGAGTCACTGATAGTTCCCAAGTCCTTGTGCTCCCACAAATCCCGTGCCTGAACTGGCCGATTGAACCCAATAGCCTTAAGCTTTATGGTGATTGGAAAGACTGCTTCACTGCGATTGAATAGTGCGACCGCCTTGTCGCCATGAGAAAGTGGCTTCATCCAAATTTCAAATGGTCCGGTATTCGAGACTCTGAATCCTTGCTTGCCCAATGGATCTTGATCGACGGCAATCACTTCCTTATTGATGAGAATGCTCAGTGTCTCAGGAGTCATTTGACTTAAGTCATTTCCTGCAAGCAGAGGTGCCGCGAGTAGAGCCCACAAACTCATGTGTACACGGTATTCATCCGGCTTCATGTGACCATTGCCAACTTCGAGCATGTCCGGATCATTCCAATGACCTGGACCTGCATATTTCTCCAAACCGGATTGCGAGAATCCTATATTTGACATACTGATCCAGCTATCCTGGATGTCGGTGCCCGTACGCCATGAGTTCCCCCCGATCTCGGCACCCCATTCCCATACGGCATCATGACCGTACTGGCAAAGGCTATATAAGATCGGCCTGTTGGTTTTGAGCAGCGCTTGATGCATTTTTTCGTACGCCTGCCGCATCATGGTCCAGGCGACCTGCTGATCGCCATTGGACTCATCTCGCATAATGGTGCCATAACTGCAAAGATCGTATTTCAGGTAATCGACTCCCCACTTTGCATAAGTATCGGCATCCTGCTGCTCATGGCCGTAGCTACCCGGAAACCTGGCGCAAGTCGTAGGCCCGGGGGATGAGTAAATGCCAAACTTCAGTCCTTTGGAGTGAATATAATCAGCAAGTGCTTTCATGTCCGGAAATTTGCTGTTTGATGTGATTTCACCCTGCGCATCTCTCGGTCCTTCCCAGGTATCGTCGATGTTGACATAGATGTAGCCAGCGTCGCGCATACCGGACGACACAATTGCATCCGCAGCAGCGCGTACGTCGGCATCGGTGACCTTGGAATGGAAGAAGTTCCAGCTGTTCCACCCCATGGGCGGAGTTGCAGCCAACTGACTCGACTGACCAAATACTTGCGCGGCAAGAAGTATGAGCGACGCAAATCCAATCGACTTGGTATGTAAACGCATGATAAAGCTCCTTTCTACGTTTGTGACATGGGTTTCCGCTGGGTATCCGTTAATGTGTGCGCCACACAGGGTTCGTAAACGCTCCGTCACTGGCAATGTCCCATACGGCGAATCTAGCCCACGTCCATCCAGGAGCATTGACCTGCCATCTATAGTCGCGCTCATCGAATTCATGCGTCGACTGGAGATCGAATGTCTCCCTGTGTGTCACAGCTCCATCTCCCCAAACGACCTCGGCGAGACGCAATGGAAATGTCGAGGAAACATGTGC
>Ga0182024_10008806_pt1 | contig 21103 bp, 18 predicted proteins | sample P32metaG_FD_120480 | JGI IMG/M metagenome (GOLD analysis project Ga0182024, IMG submission 120480) | Permafrost microbial communities from Stordalen Mire, Sweden - P3-2 metaG (Illumina Assembly) | ecosystem: Environmental > Terrestrial > Soil > Wetlands > Permafrost | place: Sweden: Stordalen...
GTAACGTTTCAGGAAAATGTAACGTCTTTTCGATTACCCCACCTTTGTCTGATTCCCGGCACTCCGCTTTTCGAAAATTAATTCAACCTCGGGCTGCTAGGCATGGAATACAGCGACCAGATCGCTATCACCTTCCGGTTCCAAAGGAAACCGGCAACATGGCCGCCCGAATTTGTCGTCCCTGACAGCGAACGGCGGGAGGTGATGAAAGGGCTGGGTGTAGCGGGCGTAGTCTCCGTAGTTTCTGAAGCTACGGTACAACACTAACCGCGTCGGCTATCTGGTCCGATAGATCCCGCTTAATTCACGTGCGGCAGGAAACGGCGGCTTAACAATCCGACCCCCTGCCGCAACGACGTTCTGAATAAAAAGTAAGGCAAAAAACGCGAGGGACAAGTGTGCCCTTTTTACCTACTGTTTCACATACAATAATCGATGACATTATGCGCACACGCACGGCATTCTTCGTAACCAGCGGCCTCGCGGCCCTCGCACTCATCCTCGCCACGCATCTCGCCGCGCAATCCGATCGCGCCGAAGCTCAGCAGAATCCCTTCACCGGACAGCCCGCCGCCATTGCCGCCGGCAAAACGCTCTACACAGCCCAGTGCCAGAACTGCCACGCCACCGGCATCGCCATCTACCCGCACGGCGGCGCCGATGGCGAAATCTTCCTCAACATCCGCAACGGCATCCGCAACACACCGATGCAGCCTTATACGCAGTTGAGCACCGATCAAACATGGCAGATCATCGCGTACATGCGAACGCTCACACCCGCCGCGCCCCAGGCAATCGCCACAATATCCGCTGCGCCTTCCAACGGCGACACCGCCAACGGCAAACTCGTCTTCGAAGGTAAAGGCGCCTGCCTCACCTGTCACCAGTTCAACGGCAAAGGCATCGCTGTCGGCCCTGACCTCACCTCTTCCATCCTCACCGCCGATCAGATCCAGGCCGCCATCAATAATCCGAATGCCACCGTAGCGCCAGCCGCGAGCGGAGGCGGAGGTCGCGGACGCGGTGGACGCGGCGGCGGTAACGTCGGCCGCGCCACCGTCACAGCCACAACCGCCGATGGCAAAGTCTACAAAGGCACACGCAAATCGCAGGACACCTTCACCATCCAGTTCATCGACACTACTGGCGCATACCACTCCTTCGACCGCGCCGATCTCAAAGATCTCAAGATCGATAACACTTCGCTCATGCCCGCCGACTACGCCACGCGCCTCACCACCGCCGAAATCCGCGACGTTGCCGCGTACCTGAAATCCGCCGCCGATCCCGCCGCGCCAGCCGATCCCGTGCACAGCGTCCTGTCGTGGAACCGTATTCTGCACGCCGCGAAAGAGCCTTCGAACTGGCTCACCTACTGGGGCGATCTCGCCGGCACGCACTACTCAACGCTTCCCGAAATAACCAGCGCCAACGTGAAAAATCTCCAGGCCCAGTGGATGACGCCCATGGCCGGCGACGGCCAGATTCAGGCCACGCCGATCGTTGTGGATGGCATCATGTACACCACCGGTCCGGTCGGCGCAGCCAGTGCGGGCACAACCCAGGTTGTCGCCCTCGACGCAAAAACGGGCAAGCAGATCTGGCGCTTTGACCGTCCGCAGAAAGTTCGTAATCAATACGAGAACAACCGCGTCAATCGCGGCGTCTCCATTCTCGATAACCGCCTTTTCGTCGGCACGCTCGACGCCGCGCTGATCGCGCTCGATGCCCACACCGGCAAACAACTCTGGGAAGTGCAGCTTGCCGATACGAAGGAAGGTTACGAGCTCACCGCGCCGCCGCTTGTCGTGAAGGACAAAATCATCACCGGTATCTCCGGCGGCGAATTCGGCATTCGCGGCTTCATCGAAGCCTACGACCCTGCCACCGGCAAGAAACTCTGGCACTTCAACGCCATCCCCGGTCCGGGCGAATTCGGCAACGACACCTGGCTCGGCGATAGCTGGCAGCACGGTTCCGGCGGCACATGGATGCCTGGTACTTACGACCCCGAACTCAACACCGTCTATTGGACCGTCGGCAATCCCGGCCCAAACTCCAACGGCGACGTCCGGAACGGCGACGATCTCTTCACCTGCTCCGTGATCGCTCTCGATCCCGATACGGGCCAGCGTAAATGGCACTACCAGTTCACCCCCAACGACACGCACGATTGGGATTCGACCGAGGACACGATCCTGGTCGATCGCATATGGCACGGCCAGCCCCGCAAACTGATGCTGCACGCCGATCGCAACGGCGTCTTCTACGTCCTCGATCGCGTGACAGGCAAGATGCTTTCCGCCACGCCCTTCGTGCGCACCACTTGGGTGAAGGAATGGGATGACAACGGGCGTCCCGTTTTTCTCGATGGCTGGCGCGCCAATGCCGAAGGCGTCACCGTCTACCCGTCACTGGGCGGCGGCACGAATTTCCAGGCGCCATCCTATAGTTCGAAAACCGGCTGGTATTACCTCGTCTATCACGATTCGCCCGGCAATTTCTCCGCAGGCCCCCAAGCCTACGAAGCCGGACGTCAATACCAGGGCCGAGGCAATGGCGGAGGCTTCGGCGGAGCACCTGCCGGCGCAGCTCCCAACACGCAGGGAGTCATGGCGATCGATCCCGAGACCGGCAAAGTGCAATGGAAGTTCGAGCTCTCGCAGGCCGCCCTTCCGCCAGGCCTGTTGGCAACAGCCGGCAACGTGGTGTTCGTCGCAACAACCGAAGGCTCGTTCATCGCCCTCGACGCCCTCAGCGGCAAACTCCTCTGGCGCTACAGCACCGGCGGCCCACTGGCCGCATCGCCGATCAGCTACGCGGTCGATGGCCGCCAGTACGTAGCGATATCGGGCACCGGAGCAGTCTTCAGCTTCGCCCTGCCCAGATGACCGCGAGGAAAAACCTGCTCGCCGCAATCCTCACATGCGGCACGCTCTGTGCGCAGTCCGCCCGCTTCGAAGTCGCATCCATCAAGCCGGGCGCGCCTGGCGGCCAGGGTTGTGGCATAAATCGGGCCGTCTCAACGTTGCAACTCACGCACCTGCAACTCGCGACGACGGACTGCTCGCTGCGAAATCTCATCACCGATGCATTCGCCCTCATGCCCTGGGAATTGGACCTGACCAATGCTCCGGCCTGGGTATCTTCCGAACATTACGACATCCTCGCGAAGTCCGCGAAGCCGACCAGCGTGCGTGGATTAATGACCATGCTTGGCCCACTTCTTGAAGACCGTTTCAGGCTTAAATGGCATCGCGAAAAGAAACAACTACCCGTCTACTATTTGACCGTCGCGAAAGCCGGCGTCAAACTCACGCCGACGAAATCCGGAACCTGCGTGCCGTTCGATCACAACTCACCACCGCTGCCGCCGATCCCGGGCAATCCCACTTCCTGCGATTACATCCTCTTCCCCGGTACGCCAGACGGACTGGGAATGGGTATTGAAGGCACTGGAGTTCCGATGTCTTCGCTGGCATCGCGTCTCTCGTCGCTGCTGGGCCGCCCGGTTGTCGACACGACAGACTTCACCGGCATTTTCGATATTCACCTAAAATTCGCGCGTGACAGTTCACTTGCATTTGGAGGCCGTCCCGATGAACCGGGCCAGTCGGCTGATCCCTCCGGTCTGCCAAACATCTTCACGGCAATTCGCAGCCTCGGCCTGAACATCACGGCAGGCAAAGGTCCTGTCGATGTGTTTGTGATCGATAGCGTTCAGCGACCAACGGAGAACTGACGCTCGTTATTGATTCCATAGCAAGGCCATCGTTGAACTAAACTGTAATATTGTGGAGCGAAACACCAGAAAAAGCGCGTAAGCGCAGGATAACTATCGCCCTGGTGGGGGCCATCGCCTTTGCCGCGAAACTACTGCTTGCCCTCAGAACTTACGGCACCAACGACGTCTACACCTACGAGCGCTTCGCCCTCTGGTCCCGTTACTTCGGCGCTGAGCTCTACAAAATCGCGCCGGATCTCAACCATCCTCCATCCATGCTGCACATCCTCAGCGGCTTGCTCTGGATGTCGGACCACACGCATCTGCCCTTCCATTTCTGGATACGGTTTCCAGGCATCCTGGCCGACGCTGGCAGCCTCTTTCTGGTCTGTCGGATTCTCGCTAGCCGCATTCAGGAACGCTCCGTGTTTATCGCGGTGCTGCTCATCGCCATAGCACCCACACACATTCTGATCTCGGGCTTCCACGGCAATACCGATCCGATCATGATCTTCTTCGTCATGGCCGCGGTCTGGCTGGCCGGTTATCGCGACAAACCAGCGGCCGGCGGTGTCGCCTACGGAGCAGCGTTGTGTATCAAGGTCGCTCCGATCATTCTGGTACCGGTGCTGTTTCTGTCTCTTGACGGTATCAGGAAACGCGTCGCATTCTTCCTGGCCACAGCATCGGTCGTGGCGTTCGCCTGGTCGCCCTACATCTTCCAGGAGCCCGCCGCGGTGATCCATCAGGTCTTCGGTTATAAGAGCAGCTATGGGCTCTGGGGATTCTCGTGGCTCTTCCGCGACCTTGCGAACGCATGGCCGGCATCGCAGTGGATCAACAACGGCTTCAGCCGCTTCGGCAGCGTGGTGGTGGTCGCCGCGATTCTGGTCCTCTCCGTCTGGATGAACCGGCTCGCGCGAAAGCCATCGCTCTACACGCAGGTGGGCATGGTATTCCTGCTCTTCTTCACCGCGACCAGCGGCTTCGCCGTGCAATACCTTGCGTGGCTGACGCCCTGGGTAGCCGAACTGGGCGCACTTCCGGTCGCGCTGTTCATCGTTACGGGGTCGGTCTTTTTGCTGGTGGTTTACAACTACTGGAATCTCGGGATGCCGTGGTACATGGCGATTGCCTACCCGTGGAGTTCTCATCAGTATTTCCAGGTCCTGTGCTGGATATCGGTGCTGCTGCTGACCTTCGCAGCGTGGCGGCGAATCCAGTCTGGTCAGGCTTTCGTGTTCCCGTCACTCCGAATCCCGCTGGTGCTTCGCCTGAGTGCGGCTACACTTGCGATCGCATCATTGCTGGTGTATCCCGCGATTGTCCACATGCGTCGCGACTGGCTGGGCCGCGAGCCCGTGTATGACGTAGACGAAGTCCTGTATACTCAGGCCGACGAGTATCACAATCTGGCTTCCGCGTTGCTCGAAAGAGGACGCGTCAAAGAGGCATACGCAGTCGAGGATCAGGCGAGGAAGATGGACGCTCAGGCGCAACGCGTCGCCGATTCGCTGACACGATTGCAGCCCGCGCGGCTGGTGCTGCGAACCCCTGAGGACTACGTCGATGCGTCCGAACACGATTACGACAATGGCGACTACGCGCAATGCGTCAGCGACGCGAGGGAGTCGCTGAAACTGCGCCCGGGAATGCCGGCGGCCTGGTACAACATCTCTCTCTGCAGCAGTCAGCTCGGTGACTGGGATGCAGCTGTCGCTGCGGCGACCGCTGCTATGCGCATCGAGCCGGAGTCGGATGACGTGCGGGAAAACCTGGAGTGGACAATCGCCCAGAGACGTCTTGCGTCTTACACCAGGTGACCGGAGGCGCTGTTTTAATTTGGCCCCACGCTTGCATATAGAAGAGCGTGCAACAAAACAACACAGGTCCGGAGAGCGGCGAAAAACCCTCCTTGTAAAACCCCGCAACCGTAGTTTACCTCTAAAATCCGCCAGATACCTCAGTAGTTCCCCATCGCCGCACCGGGCCTGGTAATTCACCAGGCCCTTTGTTTTGCCTGCGCGTTTTTTCTGCGCGTCGGCAATTTTTTGCCGATCCTCCAATTTCCTGGCAGCCGATTCGGTGGCCTGAGCGACAATGAAATCCTATGGCAAAACTTGGATTTCTTGGTCTCGGCCTGATGGGCTATCCCATGGCCCGCAATCTTCTCCGCGCCGGACATAGCGTCGCCCTGTGGTCGAACACCGCGTCCAAAGCGACGCAACTGGCAACTGAAGCAGGGGGCGTCGCCTGCAAGACGCCGGCTGAAGTTGCGAGCCAGTCCGACGTGGTGTTTCTTTGCGTCGGCGATACCGCGATGGTCGAGCAGATTCTGCTCGGTAAGAATGGCGTGATAGAGAGCGCGCGCAAAGGAATGACTGTGGTCGACACGAGCACCATCAGTCCGTCGGCCAGTCGCAGGATTGGCGAAGCGTTCGCTGCGGCGGGAGTCGATTTTCTTGGCGCGCCAGTCACCGGATCGACTCCGGGCGCCATCAACGGCACGCTCACGTTCATGGTGGGCGGCGATGAGAGCGTTTATAAAGCGGTGCTGCCGCTGCTTGAAGTGATGGGTAAGAAACTCTATTATTGCGGCGGGCCGGGCATGGGGTTACACGCCAAGCTGACGCAGAATCTGGTGCTCTCGAATATCCTTCAGGCCTTCAACGAAGGGCTGGTGCTCAGTACCAAAGCCGGGGTTCCGCCGACGCTCATGCTGGACATTCTCTCCAACAGCGCGGCGAAGTGCGGACTGATTGAATACAAAGCGCCTTTTGTTTTCCGGCGTGATTTTACCACCAACTTCTCCGTCAAATGGATGCATAAGGACATCGGCCTGATGCTCGATTCCGGCGAAGAGCTGGCCGTGCCGCTACCGCTTACCGCTCTGACGCGTCAAATGTTTCAGGCAGCTATTTCTAAAGGACATGGCGAGGAAGATATCTGCTCCACCATCAATGTTTTAGAGGAGTACGCGGGCGTCCAGGTCAAAGCGTAATCCGCTGGGGATATGATAGTTGGCGTGTTGAGGAAGGTTGACGGTATCTTTACGAGGGCAGGCCTCCGGACGAAGGCAGTATTCGCGGTCCTTCTGTTTCCGTTTTTTTTCGTTTCCTGCAGCGAGAAGCCCAAGGTGGAAGAATCATCGAAACCGGTAGGCGAACCGGTTGCGATTCAATCGCCACTCGGGTTGCCGCCTGTTCCGATTCCCGCGGACAACCCGCCTACGGCTGAGACGATCGCACTCGGACGCAGGCTGTATTACGACAAGCAACTTTCGGGCGATGACACTGTCGCCTGCTCTCACTGCCACAACCCGGATCTTTACTTCACCGATGGCCGGCCCGTTTCGCTGGGTGTCGGTGGCAAGAGCGGCACGCGCAACGCCCCCACGGTGCTGAATGCCGCATATCAGCCGGTGCAGTTCTGGGATGGACGCGCTACCAGTCTCGAAGATCAGGCGGGCGGCCCGATTCAGAATCCGGTGGAAATGAATCAGTCGCATGACGTGATGGTGGCGAAGATTGGCAAGATGAAGGACTATCAGTCGGCTTTCGACAAGGCTTTCGGGAAGGGTCCGATCACTGTTCACAAAGTGGAGAAGGCGATTGCGAGTTTTGAGCGCACGCTGCTGAGCGGCAATTCACCTTTCGACCGCTACCAATATGGTGGCGACAAGACCGCGATGTCGGAATCCGCCATTCGCGGACTGGCGATTTTCCGCGATAAGACGAAAGGCAACTGCGTCACCTGTCATACGATCCAGGACAACTTCGCGCTGTTCTCCGACGGCAAGTTTCACAATCTCGGTGTGGGCATTGATGCCGATGGCAACCTGAAAGATCAGGGCCGCTACGATGAGACTCATCTGGATGCCGACCGCGGAGCCTTCCGGACACCGACGCTGCGCGACGTTGCGAAGACAGGTCCGTACATGCATGACGGAAGCCTGAAGACGCTGAAGGATGTGGTCGATTTCTACGTCGGCGGCGGAACTTCCAATCCCTATCGCGATAAAGACATCAAGGAATTGAAGCTGAAAGGCGAGGAGCGCGCGGATCTGGTGGCGTTTCTGGAATCGCTGACGGGAGATCTTCCGTCAAACTCAGGTCCGCCTGGCCCATAACATCATGACCAATCATTTCCGCTATGCTCTCTGTTTGCTCGTTGCGATCACGGCTCTGATCACCGCCAGTTGTTCGAAGACCGCGCCGGCTCCCGCTAACACGGCAACCGGAGCAACGGGGAAGGCGCCTGCGCAGCCGGTCGTTTACTACAAGGTGGATCCGGCCACGGCGGGAACCGTGACCGGGAAGATTCTGTTTACGGGGAAGGCTCCGGCGCGCAAGAAAGTCGATATGGATGAAGATCCGTCGTGCGCCAAACTTCATAAGGGCGGTTTCATATACGACGATGAGGTGGAAGTCGGTCGTAAGGGCGGTCTGGGCAATGCCTTCGTCTACATCAAAAGCGGTCTGGAGGGCAAGAAGTTCGAGCCGCCTTCGCAGCACGTGGTGGTCGATCAGCGCGGCTGCTGGTTTATTCCGCGTGTGATCGCAATGCAGGCGGGCCAGGCGCTGGAGGTCATTAATTCCGATCCGGTCACGCACAATATCCATCCGCGATCGGTTGTCAATCGCGAATGGAACCAGAATCAGCCTTCTGGCGCGGAGCCGGTTGTTCGCAAGTTCTTCAATCTTCCGGAAGTGATGATCCGCGTAAAGTGCAATATCCATGCGTGGATGAAAGCGTGGATCGGCGTGGTGGATAATCCTTATTTTGCGGTGACCGGCACGGACGGAAGCTTCGAATTCAAAAACGTTCCGCCGGGAGTATATACTGTCGAGGCGTGGCAGGAGAATTTAGGTACGCAGGATCAGCAAGTGACGGTGCCGGCTTCAGGAAAAGCCTCTGCCGCTTTCACGTTCAAGGGAGAATGAAGTTCATGGCTTTACGCAAGTATTTGTTGATTCCGGCATGCCTCTCGCTGTTCACCGCGGCCTGCTCACAGAAACCGGCCGAGCCCGCGGGGTATCGCCTTTTTGTGACCGACGAAGTCTCCGGCGATATGACGATTATCGATTCCGCGAATTTCGATGCGCCGACTCAGTTGCATCTTGGCAAGAGACCGCGCGGGATTCATGCGAGCCCCGATGGCAAGCTGCTTTACATCGCTCTCAGCGGCTCGCCGATCGGCGGCCCGGGTGTGGATGAAAGCACTCTGCCTCCGCCGGATAAGAGTGCGGACGGTATCGGCGTTTTCGATATCGCGCAGAACAAGATCGTGCGGACGATTCAGGGCGGCTCGGACCCGGAGAACTTCGCCGTCAGCAAAGATGGCAAGTGGATCTACGTATCGAACGAAGACGCTGACGGAGTGAGCTTCATCGATCTGGATAAAGGGCAACTGACGCAGACCATCAAGACCGGCGACGAGCCCGAAGGCGTGTCGCTCACCCCGGACGGCAAGCTGATCTATTCCACGAACGAGGCCGATGGTACGGTCTGCGTGATCGATGTCGCAAGCCGGACATTGCTCAAGACGTTCAAAGTGGGTCGCCGGCCGCGCAATGTTGTGTTTCTGCCGGATCTCCAACACGCTTATGTGAACGCGGAGAACGACGGCACTGTCGGCATTATCGACATGACGAAGAACGAGATGACCGGCACAATCCAGATCGGCCCGCCCAAGGACTCGCCCGGGCAGGTCCTGCCCATGGGACTGGCCCTTTCAGCGGACGGCAAGAAGCTCTACGTGACTACGGGCAGGGGAAAGAAGCTCTTTGTAATCGATACGGGCACGAATCAGATAGCGCAGTCGGTCGAAGTTGGCGGTCGTCCGTGGGGCGTTGCGCTTTCTCCCGATGGCAAGTATATATTTACCGCAAACGGGCCGGAGCAGGATGTTGCAATGGTCGATGCCGCAACGCTGACTGTTACGAAGAAGATCAAATCGAATGGCGGCCCGTGGGGCATCCAGATTGTGAGCAAGGAATAGAAGGATGCTGAACCGCTTCACCGGCGCGTTGGCCGGCGCAATTCTGATGCTGGCTCCTGCGGCCTTTGCGCAGGCGCCGGACAATAAGTGGACAATCGCAACGCTCGACAGCTCGGCTAATTTTACGGTCAAGCACTTGCTGATCAGCACCGAACACGGCGGCATGGGCGGGATGAAGGGCACTGTCATTTACGACCCGAAGGATCCGTCGAAGGATTCGGTGGAAGCGACGCTCGATGCCAGCACGATCAATACGAATAACCCCACGCGCGACGAAAAGCTGAAGACCGAGTATTTCGACGTTAAGCAATTTCCTCTGATCACGTTCAAATCGACGAAGGTTTTCAAGGCGGGCGCTGGCAGGCTTCGAATGATCGGAAATCTGACGATCAAAGGCACGACGAAGCAGGTTGTAGTTGAGGTACAGGGTCCTTCGCCCGCGGTCAAAGATGCGCAGGGGCGTCAGAAAATCGCATTGACTGCGACTGCTAAGGTCAGCAGGAAGGATTTCGGGATCACAGGCGACGCGCTCGATTCCGCACTGGAAACGGGCGGAATTATTGTGTCCGATGAGGTTTCGATCGAACTGGATATTGAGCTGATGCTGCCGAGCCAGGCCGGCATCGTGGGTCCTGCAAAGCCGAAGTGATCGCAAAAAAAAACCGGGACCCTGAGGCCCCGGTTTTGGGAGCGGATGTAGTAAAGAATCCGCGCCGCGTCGATCAGGTTTGAACCTGTAATTGGAATTTCCTGGTCCCCTTCTCAACGGGGTATTTCCATCATAACAGGACCGCTCCCTTTCGGTCGCGGCTCTGTAAGGAGCCGCGCGTACTAGAATTTTTCGGCGATGGACTTGCCCTGCAGGAATAGCAGCAAATAGTCCGGGCCGCCTGCTTTCGAGTCCGTGCCTGACATGTTGAAGCCTCCGAACGGGTGCGCGCCCACCATAGCACCGGTGCACTTCCTGTTGATGTACATGTTGCCTACGAAGAATTCTTCGCGGGCCTTTGCAACGTGAGCGGCGTTGTTGGAATAGACAGCGCCGGTGAGCCCGTATTGCGAATCGTTCGCCATGGTCAGCGCGTGATCGAAATCGCGAGCCTTTGCAACTGCGAGTACCGGACCGAAAATCTCCTCCTGAAAGACGCGTGCTTTGGAACTGACGTCGGCGATTATAGTGGGCGCTACGTAATGACCGTCAAATGGAATTGTGCCGTCGCCAACCAGCAGGCGGCCTTCACGCTTGCCAAGCGCGATGTACTCGAGGATCGTTTTCTTTGCGCCCGCGCTGATCACGGGGCCCATCGCGAAAGCCGGATCTTCCGGAGAACCCACCGCGATATTCGCGGTGAGCGTTTTCAGCTTTTCGGTAAAGGCGTCGTAGACTTTCTGGTGCACGATGGCGCGTGAGCAGGCCGAACATTTTTGTCCCTGATAGCCGAAGGCCGAAGCGGCGACTCCCTCTGCGGCGGCGTCGAGATCGCAATCGTCATCCACGATGATGGCGTCTTTGCCGCCCATTTCCGCGACGATGCGCTTGATCCAGATCTGGCCTTTTAGCGGGCGGGCGGCGAGTTCGTTGATGTGCAGACCGACATCACGCGAGCCGGTGAAACAGATGAAGCGGGTCTTCGGATCCTGGAAGAGGATGTCGCCGATGGCCCCGCCGCTGCCCGGAAGGAACGAGAACGATTCGGGGGGGAAGCCAGCTTCGAGAAGCGTTTCGGCGAAGATGGCGCCCACCGTCGGCGTCTCGCTAGAAGGCTTGATCACAATGGTGTTCCCGGTGACCAGGGCCGCCACTGCCATGCCGCAGAGGATCGCGAGCGAGAAATTCCACGGCGGAATTACGATGCCGACACCGAGCGCGAGATAACGGAATTCGTCGTGTTCGCCGGGCATCTGGACAACGGGCTGAGGGCCGCTCAGCCGGATCATTTCGCGCGCGTAGTACTCGCAGAAATCGATCGCTTCCGCGGTTTCGGCTTCGGCTTCGGGCCAGGTCTTACCGGCTTCGAGAACCAGCCAGGCGTCGAAATCGAGCTTACGTTCGCGAATCAGGGAGGCAGCGCGGACGAGCATCTGGATCCGTGAGGTGGCGGGCGTGCGGCTCCATTTCGGGAAGTTGCTGTACGCCGCTTCCACGGCGCGACTAGCCAGGTCCGCGCTTGCTTTCGAATGAATGCCGATGATTTCATCCGGGTGCGCGGGATTGAACGATGTCAGCTTATCTGATGTCTCGATCCGCTGACCAGCGATAAGAAGACTGTAGTGACGGCCAAGCTGCGTCCTGACTCGCGCCAGCGCGGACTCCATGGAGGCGCGGTTGGCAGCGGTTGAAAAGTCCGTATAAGGTTCGTTACGAAACGGCGGGAGGCTCACACTCCGATGATCCCACTTTGACGTGGCCATCGGGGAATCGTGAAATGTTAACTTTATTGCATATATGGAATTAATAACTAACAAAATGCACTATTGATTATGAATATTTGTCAGGTAAAATACGGATAAGTCAAATATAAAGCCCGGGCCCAATCGAAAGTTCGATGAAACACTTTGGTCTGATTTGTCCGCCGCTTCCAAGCCATGTCACCGGCATGACGGCGATTGCGCGCGAGTTGGTGCGTCGCGGGCACCGTGCGACTATGTTCAACATAGCGGACGCACGCGGGCTGGCGCTTTCCGAGGGGACTGAGTTTGTTCCGATCGGAACCGAAGATCATCCCGAGGGCTCACTCGCTGAATTTTCGCGAGCGGTTGCTCAACTAAAGGGAATTCCGGCGCTGCGATTCGGTATTCGGGCCGCGGAAAAAGAAGCAGACAGTTTGTTGCGCGATGTTCCCGCCGCGATGCAGTTGCATGGCGTCACCGCGATCATCGGAGATCAGGGATCGCCTGTCTGTTCGAGTATCGCCGAACGGTTCGGCATACCGTTTTTCAGTGTTTGCAATGCCATTGCCAGTAATCGGGACGCGTCGCTGCCGCCGTCGTGCGCAGGCTGGAAGCCAGGTAATCACCCTCTGATCCGGCTGCGCAATCACACGGCGAATCTGGCGGTGGATTCAGCGGTGAGGCCGATTATGCGGACGATCAATCGATATCGCAGGCAGTGGGGATTGCCGGAGTTGCGGAAGCTGGAGGAGACTTTTTCTCCGCACGCGCAGATCAGCCAGCAGAGCGAAGATTTCGATTTTCCGAATCCGTCGCGGCCGCGGCATTTTCACTATGTTGGTTTGCTGCGCCGCTCGGCTTCCGATTCGGTGCCGTTTCCTTTCGAACTGCTCGATGGAAGGCCGTTGCTCTATGCGTCGCTCGGCACGGTGATGGGGAGCGCGCCGGGTGTGTATCGCAAGCTGGCGGCGGCGTGCGAAGGGCTGCCTGTGCAACTGGTGATCACGCTGGGCGGCGCGCATGAGACTGCGGAGCATGCGAATTTGCCGGGCAATCCGATGGTGGTGCGGAGGGCTCCGCAACTGGCGGTTCTGCGCCGCGCAGCGCTGACGTTTTGTCACGGCGGGCTGAATACGGTGCTGGAGTCGCTCTCCTTCGGAGTGCCTGTACTGGCGCTGCCGATGGTGACCGATCAGTTCGCGGTGGGTGCGCGGTTACGGCGTTCGGGCGCGGGCGAAGCGATCACGCGCAAACAGTTCGATAGCCCTGTGCTTCGCGAGACGATTTCCCGGTTGCTTACAGTGCCGTCTTATCGCGCGCGCGCAGCGGAACTGGCGATCTCTTTGCGGAGATCGGGCGGGGAAAAGCGTGCCGCCGATATTATCGAACGCGCGATAGAAGCGGTTGGCGGCTATTCGGATGGCAGTGCTCGCTCGATCGCGGAGACCAGCGTGGTAATTCCGGCCTGAGAAACCTGACTCCACGCGACCACTACAAAGTAGACGCCCTTCTGGAATCTGACTTCGCTGGGCGCCGGGGTCATGCGCTGCGCGGCGTCGAACGCACTCGCCGACACGCGATAGCCGCAAACCAGGACTGTCGCGTTGCCGTTATCGGCCGCGCTCGAGTAATCCGCTTTCCAGCAGACCGGCGGCGTGCCGGACTGCGGCAAGCGCGCCGGCGGTGTGGAGACATCCATTTGTTTCAGCGACCATCCGGGCGATACCGATGCGGGCAGATTCGGTTTGCGTGCGTTACCAGTGCTACAACTTACGGTGCACGCCGCAAGCAGCGTGGTCGCGAATAGTAGACTGGAAGTTCTTCTTCTCCGGTTCACGTTCAACAGCGTAGCAACCGGCGAGTTTCGTTTACCTTTGATACTGAATGGCAAAATATAAGGCGGTCAAGAAAAAGCAGGACCTTCCACCACAGGTGAGGCAAGGTGTTCCCTGCCTGGTGATTATCGTGGCCGTAATGATTCTTATAGTTTTTGCCATGTACTTCGCGATGAAAAATGCGGGCTGATTCCAGACAAACAAATGAACTTCGTGCCGTCACGATTGTTCCAGGTTACCTTAAGACGGCGGAGGGCTCGGCGCTCATCACCGTGGGGAATACACAGGTGCTGTGCGCGGCGAGCGTGGAGAATTCGGTGCCTGCATTCCTGCGTAATTCCGGCAAGGGCTGGGTGACGGCGGAATATGCAATGCTGCCGCGTGCGACGGGCACGCGCACTCCGCGCGAAGTGACGAAGGGCCGGGCGAGCGGCCGCACGCATGAGATCCAGCGGCTGATCGGACGCTCACTGCGCGCTGTGATCGATCTCCAGGCGCTGGGCGAGCGCTCAATCTTTATCGATTGTGACGTGCTGCAGGCTGACGGCGGCACGCGCGTGGCATCGATTACAGGGGCTTATGTGGCGCTGGCGCTGGCGGTGCGGCAGATGGTGGGATACAAGATGCTGCAACGTTCACCACTCACCGGCATGGTGGCGGCTATTAGTGTGGGCATCCTGAAAGGCGAGGCGTTGCTCGATCTGAATTACGAGGAAGATTCGCGCGCCGAAGTGGACGCCAACATCGTGATGACCGATGGCGGCCGATTCGTGGAGTTTCAGGCCACGGCTGAGAACAAGAGCTTCGACAATGAGCAGATGGATGAGATGCGGGATCTGGCGCGCCATGGAATTGCGCAACTGATTACCGCGCAGAAACTGGTCATCGACGCGGCGTGAACGGTCTGGTATGAAAATCCTGTGCGCGACAGGTAATCCGGGCAAGCTTCGTGAGTTCCGGCTGGCGGGCGAAGTGCTCGGGGTGGACGTGGAAGCGCTGCCTGGGTTGAAGTCGATTGCGGCTCCCGAAGAGACTGGCGCGACGTTCGAAGAGAATGCGCGGCTGAAGGCTGAATACTACAGCCAGTTTGCGGAGGGTCTGCTGTTCGCAGACGATTCCGGACTCGAGGTGGATGCGCTGGGCGGCGCGCCTGGCGTTTATTCCGCACGCTACGCCGGCGAGCACGCAACCGATGAGGAGAATAACCGGTTGGTGCTCGAACGCCTGGGTGACAATCCTCATCGAACTTCGCGTTTCGTATGCGTGATTGCACTCGCGCAGGGCGGGCAAACGGTGGCGACTTTCCGCGGTGAAGTGGAGGGCGAGCTGTTGCACGAGGCGCGCGGCCCGGCGGGTTTCGGGTATGATCCGCTGTTTTACTATCCGCCGTTTGGATATTCGTTCGGCGAAGTGGATGGCGAGAAGAAGTTCGGCGTGAGCCATCGGGGCAATGCGGTGCGGGCGATGCTGGGCTTTCTCTCACACCGCCACTCATAGCGGGCTCTCATGCGGCCACTCATAGCGCGCGCGGAACGCTATTTCGAATTCACAGCTCTGGGGACATCCTGGCGCACTGAAATTCTGGCTGGCGTCACGACGTTCATGACGATGGCTTATATCGTCTTCGTGAATCCGTCGATTCTGCACGATGCCGGGATGCCGATTGCGGGCGTTACCGCGGCGACGTGTCTTGCGGCGGCGGTCGGAAGTCTGCTGATGGGCGGCTTTGCGCGCTATCCGATTGCACTCGCGCCTGGCATGGGGCTGAATGCGTACTTCGCGTATTCGGTGGTGAAGGGAATGGGCGTCGACTGGCACACGGCGCTGGGTGCGGTCTTCCTCTCCGGCGTGGCGTTTTTGGTTTTGACGGCGCTCGGTATTCGACAGATGATCGTCAACGCGATTCCTGCCGGGCTTTATGCGGCGGTAGCGGCGGGTATCGGCCTGTTCATTGCGTTTATGGGGCTGCGCAATGCAGGCATCATTGTTCCCGACGCGGCGACTACCGTTGCGCTGGGCAATCTGCGGGCTCCGGCTACGCTGCTGGCGCTGGTTGGCCTGATGGTGACTGGCGCGCTGATTTGCGCGGGTGTGCGGGCGGCGATCCTGATCGGCGTGCTGGCGACGTGGGCGCTGGCGGCAGTGACGGGCACGGTGCATTGGCATGCCGAACCGTACAGCGTCACGAGTATTACAGCGACGGCGTTTCAGCTGGATATTCGTGGAGCGCTGGGGCGGGGTTTGCTCGAGATCGTGTTTGTGTTTCTGTTTGTGGATCTGTTCGATAATGTCGGGACGCTGGTCGCGGTGGGAAAGAAGGCCGGTCTGTTCGATGAAGCGAACAGGATTCCGCGCGTGAACCGGATTCTGTTCAGCGACGCGATCGCTACGATTACGGGTGCGATGGCGGGGACTTCGACGGTGGTGAGTTATATCGAAAGCTCGGCTGGCGTGGCGGCTGGCGGGCGTTCAGGCGTGACGGCGATTGTGACGGGACTGCTGTTCGTGGTGGCACTGTTCGTCGCGCCGCTGGCGGGCGCGATACCGGAATCGGCGACGGCTCCGGCGCTGATCATTGTGGGGAGCATGATGATGACGACGGCGGCGGAGATTGAGTGGACCGATCCGGAGATTGCGATTCCGGCGTTTTTGACGATGATCGCGATTCCGCTGAGCTTTAGTATTGCGAACGGGCTGGCGTTCGGGTTCGTTGCTTATACGCTGCTGAAGGTGCTGCGGGGGCGGTTTCGTGAGGTGAGCTGGATGGTTTATGTGCTGACGGGGCTGTTCATTATGCGGTTCTGGTATCTGGGGCGATAGGTTAGCTAATGTGGTAAGCTAAGGGCTATGGCAACCGCAGTAAATATGCATGAGGCCAAGTCCAGTCTTTCGCAACTGGTCAAGCGAGCCGAAGCGGGCGAAGACGTCATCATCGCGAGGAACGGGAAGCCGGTGGCGCGGCTGACGCGCATCAAAGTTTCGAAACCGAAGCTGCCCTGGGGAGCGCTGCACGGGACGATCGCTGACGACTTCGATGCGCCGCTTGACGAAATGAAGGATTACCTCTGACCGGGAACGGAGCGCTTCTCGATACCAACGTTCTGCTTTGGATACTTCTTAAGCAGGAACATAAGATATCCAGGGCGGCATCGCGGGAGCTTTCTCGTTCCGGCACCCGATTTGTTGTCAGTGTTGTCAGTATCTGGGAAATACTCGTGAAGCGGCATGCGGGCAAAGTCATGATTGAGGAAGACCCGGAGACAATTGTCAACACTATCAGATCTTCGCAAACGTGGCGAATACTGCCGCTGGAAATCGAACATATCCAGGCGCTGAACGATATCGCTCGCTTCAGCGATCACACCGATCCGTTCGACCGCATGCTGATAGCACAGGCGAAGAGCGAAGGTCTGAACGTCATGACTGCGGACTCCCAGTTCTCAAGATACAAAATCAATGTGGTGTGGTGATCGTCATTTCGCAACGCCCACGAAATCTTCCATTACGGCTTTACGCAGCAGGTCTGGCGGCAGCAGGCCCTCGGACAGGATGAAGTCGTGGAACTTCTGCACGTCAAACTTCGCGCCCATCGCCTTTTCCGCTGACTGGCGGATTTCGAGCAGTCGCGTGTAGCCGTCGTAATAAGAAACCGCCTGGCCGGGACTGCGGAAGGTGAAGCGATCCACTTCTTCGGTGGCGAAGGCCTTCGAGACGACGACGTCGTTCTGCAAGACCCGCATGGCGTCTTCGGGTGTAGTCTTACCTTCCTGTAATTCCGGATCGAGGAAAGCGCGGGCGGCCCGCAGCATGCGGAGCTGGAGCGAGATCAGCTTGCCCTCATCCGGCATGTAGGGCAGCATGAACCATTCCGAATACAGGCCCCAGCCTTCGACATTGGTGCTGTTGAAAGCGTAGAGCGCGCGGGCGTGTGAGATGCCGTTTTCAACCATGGAATCGAACTGCAGTTCGTGGCCCGGGCGGGCTTCGTGCGAGATCAGTGTCCACGAGGCCGCGGCGAACGTGAAATCGTCGTAGCGAAGAGGTTCGCCACCAGTGCCGGAGGTACCCATGGGCAGGACGAACTGGCCGCGCTCGCCCGTGTTATTGAGCAATGGCGGCGGCACCATGTGCGGGGCGGGCTGGCGAGCGGTCTCGGCCGCGGAGGCGAGACGGATGATTGCGGGCCGCGCCGGCAGCGTCACCAGATGATTGGTGCGCACGATGTTCTCGATTTCCGCGAGGCGTTGCTGGTAGTGCGGCAGGATATCGTCGCCGCTGAGTTGTTCTTTCTTTAATTCGCGGATTACGTCGCGGTAATCGGAAGAGGGAAGTTTGCGGGCGGCCGCGATGCGTGCGGCGATGGGTTTCATCTCGGCCTGAAGTTCGGTGAAACCTTCGTGGCCGAGTTTTTGCAGTTCCGCGGGTGAGTAATCGACACCGAAGGATTCGAGCTGGATTTTATAAATTTCCGGTGGCAGGCGAAAATCGGTGCGCGCTTTTGGCAGCACTTCGCTGCGGATAAAAGCATCGTATTCATTGAGCTCATCCTTCAGTTTCGCGAGCGCCGTCTGATAATCCTTCTGGTTGTATTTTTCGAACAGGAGGCCAATGCCGGTGATGAACGTGTTGGTGTCGTTCAGATCCTGTTCGAGTTCTGCTTTTGACGGACCCAGCAGGCCGGGCGTTTTGAGGCGTTCGCGAAAACGCGCTTCCGCCATCGCCGTCATGGGTGTGAAGCCGGTTTCGAGGCCCGTATACTTTTTCAGGCGCGTGACCGCGGAGGGGCGGCGATCGGCGGCAGTCTGGTCGTCGAGCAATCCTTTCACGCCGGAGTAGATGGTCCTGCCGATATCGGTGTAGGGAAGAAAGGTGGCGTAGACTGCATCGTTATTGCGGATATTGCGATCGACCGATTGAATCAGGATTTCGAGATCCTGGCGGACGAGCGGGTCTTTCTCGGCGGCGAGCTTCGTTTGAAGCTGATCTCGTGCTCTTACGAAATCGGCTCGCAGCTGAGCGTGACGTTCGGGCGAAAGGACGGTGATCTGATCGTCGAGGGTGCGAAGGCCTTCCTCGGAGGCGTCCTCCGGCGAATACTTCGCGTCGACATCGATGAGGATCTGCGTATTTTGATTGCTGCGGGCGATCCAGTCGGTTTGGGGCCGCGCTGGTGTCTGGGCGAACAGGCTGCCGGAAATCATAAGAAGAGGAATGAAGACAGAACGCACAGCTTCAGCATAGCTCTGGCGGCGCGCGCGGCGGGGGGTGTATGTTGAGGGTATGAGCGTCCAAGGTGAAGGAATGGCAACAGTTTTCCGGTCTTCGGGTATCACTGCCGAAATGGAAGCCGACACGGTTAAGGAAGTACTGGAATCGAATGGTGTCCCCGCGATTGTGACCGGGCTTGACGTTCTGCCTGGTGCGCACGAGGTTGTGGTCCAGGTGGCGGCGGAGCGGCAGGAAGAAGCGGAACGGCTGATCGCCGAAGCGCTTCAGGCCGGACCGGCCGCCGCGGAAGAGGCTGAGAGGGCTTCCGAAGAGCCGCAGCGAGGCTGATTTTTTGTCGCGTGCTAACCTGAGATTCGTCAGGTCCCGGGCTCCGTGCAACGGGCGGCTGCAAACCCCGCCAGGTCTGGAAGGAAGCAACGGTAGTGGCTTTACCCGTGTGCCGCGGATTACCCGGGGCCTGGCATAAATCACCGGTCCCTCCATGTATCAGGTCATCGCAAGAAAATACCGGCCGCAATCTTTTGACGACGTCCTGAACCAGGACCACATCAAGACGACGCTGCGGAATGCGATTGCGCAGAACCGTATCGCGCATGGCTATATTTTTTCCGGGCAGCGCGGGACGGGGAAGACGACGACTGCGCGCATTGTGGCGCTGTGCCTGAACTGCGAGAAGGGTCCGACCGATAAGCCGTGCGGCGTGTGCGCGAGCTGCGTGGAGATCGCGGCGGGCGGCGCGGTGGACGTGATCGAAATCGATGCGGCGTCGAATCGCGGCATCAATGAGATGCGCGAACTGCGCGAGAATGTGCGGTATCAGCCGGCGCGCGATCGCTACAAAGTTTTCATTATCGACGAAGCGCACCAGATTACCAACGAAGCTTTCAATGCGCTGCTGAAGACGATTGAAGAGCCGCCCGAATGGGCTGTGTTTATTCTGTGTACGACGGAATCGCACAAGATTCCGGCGACGATTGCGTCGCGCTGCCAGCATTTCAGTTTTCGCTCGGTGGATTTCAACGATCTGATTGAACGCATGCGCGAGATCTGCGTTTCCGAAGGCGTGGAGACGGATGATGAGACGCTGGCGGTGCTGGCGCAGGCAGGCGAAGGGTCGGTGCGCGATTCGCTTTCCGCGCTGGATCAGGCGATAGCGTGCTGCGGGAACAAACTGGATGCCGCGCAGGTGCGCGCGCTGCTGGGGTCTTTCGGGCTGGATGCGATGGCGCAGGTGACGACGGCGCTTTCGGCGCAGGACGGCGCGGCGATGCTGGCGCTGGTGGATGAGCTGGAGCGCAATGGCGGGAGTCCGCAGCATTTTTCGCGCGAGTTGTCGCGGTATGTGCGGAATCTGCTGGTGACGAAAATTTCCGGTGAGAGTTCGCGGCTGGTGACGGCGAGTGCGGCGGAGAAGAAGGAACTGGCGCGGATTGCGGGGATGTTCGGCGAAGAAGATCTCACGCGGTATTTGCAGTTGTCGCTCGATCTGTTTCGCGATTTGCAGTTTTCGATGCAGCCGAGGTTTCATCTGGAGATCGGGCTGCTGAAGATGATTCAGGCGGGTAAGCTGGTGCCGATTGAGGAAGCGCTGGCGAGTCTGGGATCGGCGCCTTCGGCACCTTCGGCACCTTCGGCTCCGAAACCAGCTGCGACGACTCAGCCACCGATGCCGAGGGCTGTTGCAGCACCGCCGCCGCACAAACCCGCAGCGCCTGCGCCCGTTGCGGCGGCTGGTCCGCCCTCTGCGCCCTCTCCGGATGATGATTGGCGGGAGAAATTGCAGAGCGCGATGGTGCAGGCTGGTTTGCAATTTTCTGCGGATGCGATGGGTCATGCAACTGCGGCGCTGGTGAATAATCAGCTAACAATTACGGCACCGAAGGAATTCCAGCTGTCCCTTGCCCGCGAAGACGTTCTGACGAC
>Ga0182024_10008807_pt1 | contig 21097 bp, 17 predicted proteins | sample P32metaG_FD_120480 | JGI IMG/M metagenome (GOLD analysis project Ga0182024, IMG submission 120480) | Permafrost microbial communities from Stordalen Mire, Sweden - P3-2 metaG (Illumina Assembly) | ecosystem: Environmental > Terrestrial > Soil > Wetlands > Permafrost | place: Sweden: Stordalen...
GGAGATCGAAGGAGCGAAAATGGCTGCAACGCCGGGCACAGTTTCGCCGACGAATGACGACGCCCTGACGGTCTGCGCGATCAGCCTGCTGTCGGCCATGCTCGCCAACGTCTTGCACGAAGGACTGGGACACGGCGCGGTAGCTCTGATGACCGGAGCGCAATCCGGTGTGCTGACGACGGTCGCATGGTCCAGCGCGTTTGATTCGAGACTTGTCGCTGCGGGCGGAACGCTGGCGAATCTGGCGGCGGGAATTGTTTTTTGGATCATATTGCGCAGCGCGAAACGGTCGCCGGTCCACCTTCGCTTTTTCCTGCTGACGAGTGTTGCCTTCAACCTTCTCGCGGGAACTGGATATTTCTTTTTTTCGGGCATCACCAATTTCGGCGACTGGGCAGTCGTGATTGCCGACTTGCACGCGCACTGGCTGTGGCGAACGCTACTCGTCGTCATCGGAGTGGCGTCCTACTACGTCGCCATATTGGTTGTGGGGACTGGGCTCGTGAGGTACGTGGGCGTTCCGCGAACGGAGCCGCGACGGCTGCGAAAACTTACGTTCATCCCCTACTTCTCGGCAGTATTCCTGTTGTGTGCTGGAGGACTGTTGAATCCGATTGGGATTCAATTGGTTTGGCAATCCGCTCTGCCCGGAGCAGCGGGCGCAGACTGTGGGCTGCTGTGGTTGCGCTACTACATTCCCAAAACGACCGTTCCCGAGGTAGGGTCGGACGGCATAGGCAGGAACTACGTCTGGATCATCATGGCGGCAATCCTGTCGCTCGTTTTCATTCTCGTGTTGGGACGCGGAGTTACTCTGCATCGGTAGAAATCATCTCAATCGGACTGCGTTCATTCCGATTAGACGTTTTTTTATGAAGAGCAGGCAGGGATACAAAGGATACGTTATCGAGGCTCGGTCATGCGAGCTAGGGGACGGCGGATTCTCTGCGGAGTGTTCCGTCGAGGAGCACGATCCGTCCGGCGTGAAGGAAAACCAGTTCCATGTGCCAAACATCTTTCCAACGCAGGAGTCCGCCATCGAAGCAGCGATTCAGGCTGGACGACAGAAGATCGACGCGGGATTTGAGCGGGCATCGGTAGCCGAGAATGGGTGATTTGTAACGAATTTAGTACAAGGGCTTAGTCACTGCAAGCCTTGGCGAGATTCAAGCAATGAGGAGCGGATCAACGGCGAAAACGGACTTCTGTTGAATGCTGGATGAGAGAGGGCAATAAGCCTATGGATCACGAGACCAGGCTCTCTGAGCTACCGCGCACAAACTTCTTCCTCCGCCTGATTCCTTCTGTTTTTTTGCTCGCTCCGTTTTTGTCGGCCAACTCCGCGTACTACCGCCACGTTATCTTCGACAACAGTGCGCCGCAAAGCCACTACCTCTACAGTACGGCTCAGGCCTCGGCTCCCAGCACGCTCGAGCAGAAAGACTGGCACCTTCCCGTCGAATCCAAAATATTTCTGACACCTCCAAACGCGATTCGCATCCAGTGGCAATCACAGGCGGCAGGCGGATGGGACGCGGAGATCCACATCGTCAATTTTCGCAACCGCTATCCTGAAGTCAACGGGCGCAATCTTTACGTCTGGTGTTTTGCTCCGCAGGCAATCGCTGCCGCCGACCTGCCGCAGATCGTCCTGTCCAATGCCCGTGACGGCCTCCAGGTCGCGCAGTTTCCCGGCAGCTTCACCGCTTCCGAGCCTCTCGGAAAATTCACTGGCGATCTTCCCCCCGGACGTTGGATTCAGGTCAGGATTCCGATGGCCGAACTTCACTCGGCCTCGATCTATCCCTTCCGCCCTGAACATTTGCAGACGGTCGCCTTCCATCAGGGCCGCGCCGACGGCGCAAAGCATGTGCTTATTGTTGACGAGATTCGCATGGACGACGATCCAGCGGGCGATGTTTCCGCAACTTTGGCCGCTCCCGAGCACGTTCAGGCCTCTGGCTACGACCGCCACGTGGTCGTCCGCTGGGATACGAGCGAAAACCCAGCAGTGGCGCGCTATGTGATTTATCGCTCTCTCGAAGGCGGCTCGTTTGAGCCGATCGGCACGCAGTTGGCGGACGTTCACCGCTACTCGGATTTCATCGGGCGTTCTGGCGCGAAAGCCGAATACAAGGTCGCGGCCTCAGACTGGCAGTACCGCCAGTCGCCGCTTTCTTCCGCCGCAAGTGCGGCCACGCGCGAGCTCGACGACGGCGAACTCCTCAATATGCTCCAGGAAGCCGCTTTTCAGTACTTCTGGGAGGGCGGGGATACGCACTCCGGCATGGCGTACGAGAATTTACCCGGCGATGACCGCATCGTGGCCACCGGCGCCAGCGGATTCGGAATCGGCGCACTGATCGTCGGCACCGACCGCCACTTCATCACGCGCGGACAGGGTCTGGAGCGCCTCGACAAGATTGTGACGTTCCTCGAACACGCGCAGCGCTATCACGGCGCATGGTCGCACTACATGAATGGCGACACTGGCCAGACTATGCCCGTCTTCGGCATGCTCGACAACGGCGGCGACTTGGTTGAAACATCTTTTCTGATGCAGGGCCTGCTTGCCGCCCGCCAATATTTCAACGGCCCCAGCGACCGCGAACGCCAGCTCTACCGCCGCATCACGCAGCTCTGGGAGAGCGTTGAGTGGGACTGGTACCGCGACAACCCGCAAAGCAATTTTCTCTATTGGCACTGGTCGCCGCAGTGGGCTTTCCAAATCCACCACCCGCTCATCGGGTTCAACGAAGTGATGGTTACGTACCTGCTGGCGATCGCCTCGCCTACTCACGGCGTCCCCGCGGACCTGTACTACTCCGGGTGGGCGGGGCAAGAACAGCTCGCCCAGAATTACCGCCAAGGCTGGTCGGGTAGCGCCGACGGCAATCATTACTCCAACGGTCATACCTATTACGGCATCAAGCTCGATGTCGGTGTCGGCACCGGCGGGCCGCTGTTCTTCACGCACTATTCCTTCATGGCCTTCGACCCGCACCGTCTGCATGATCGCTACACATCGTCGTACTTCGACAACAACCGTAATATCGCACTCATCAATCGCGCGTATTGCATCGCCAATCCTAAACATTTCGCCGGCTATGGCTCGAATGCCTGGGGCCTGACCGCCTCCGATGGCCCCGACGGGTACTTTGCACACGCCCCCGACGACGCCAATGATCGCGGCACCATCACGCTCACCGGAGCTCTGGCTTCGTTCCCCTACACGCCCGAGGCTTCCATGGAAGCTTTCAAGCATTATTATCGGGATCTCGGCGGCGATCTCTGGGGCATCTATGGCCCTCGCGACGCCTACAATCCCGGTGCCGAATGGGTTTCCCCGATCTACATGGGCCTCAACCAGGCTCCGATTGTGGTCATGGTGGAGAATTACCGGACCGGGCTGGTCTGGAAGAATTTCATGTCGAATGCGGAAGTCGCCGTAATGCTCCAGAAACTGGAAGCAGCCGGCAAGCCGGGTTAGGCTTTTACTCATGCCATCACGACGACACTTTCTAACTGCTTCTGCGGGAGCAATTGCGGCAACGCTCGCCACTTCCGAGGTCCAGGCCACAGACCCGGGAGTCCAAGCGTTTTCCACTACTCTGGCCAGCCTCTGCGGAGAGTGGCTATTTCGCACGGATTCGGCGGACTCTGGGACGAGCCAACATTGGTATGACGCCGACGTGCCAAGCACCGGTTGGCGACAAGTAAAGGTCCCTCTCACCTGGCAGATCGAGGCTCCGCTGGCTGAGTATTACGGGGTTGCGTGGTACCGCCGATCCTTTGATGTTCCAACGGACTGGCAGAATTCTGCGGTGCGGGTTGAGTTCGAGGCAGTCTTTCACACGGCTACGGTTTGGGTAAATGGCCAACTGGCCGGCGAGCACCGGGGCAAGGGCTACACCGCGTTCACACTGGACGTCATGCATTTGCTCCGCTGGGGACAAACAAACACGATTGCGGTTCGTGTGGACAATGCATTCAATGAACATATGTTGCCTCGCGGTCGCTCCAGTGACTGGGCGCATGACGGAGGCATTTTCCGACCCGTACAGGTGCTCATCACTCCAAAAGTTTTCTTGGAACGTGTAGACGTCGAAGCCACTCCCAATCTCACCGGCCAAGACGCAACAATCACAATCACCAGCTACATCCGCACCACGAGCCAAAAGGACTGGAGCGGCCGGACTTCCTACCGCATCGTGGATGAAGCATCCGGTCTGACGGTTTTGGCGGGGAGCGGCGGACCCAGTCTTTCCATTAAACCGGGAGCAACCGGGACGCAGACCGTGCAGGTTGTGCTGCCTAAGGCAAAGCTTTGGCACTTCGATCATCCTAACCTGTATCGTCTTGAATTCTCGATCACGGGAGCCGGTGAATCCCATTGCTTTCCTACAATCTTCGGCATTCGCAAATTAGAAGTTAAAGACGGCGCGTTCCATTTGAACGGCGAGCGAGTGCGTCTGATGGGCGTGGAACGTATGGCGGGGAGCAACCCGGAATTCGGAATGGCAGAAACGGCGGACTGGATCCGGCACGACCATGCGGACATGAAGCACCTCAACTGCATCTTCACGCGTGTCCATTGGCCCCAGGACAAACGTGTACTCGACTACTGCGACCGTCACGGGATTCTTATGCAAACTGAAGTCCCGAGCTGGGGCTCAGCAACTTTCCAAGGCATGGGTCCGCAGCCGGATGCCGACATCTTGCAGAATGGACTCGAACAATTGCGCGAAATGATTGCACGGGACCGCAACCATCCCTGCCTTGTAGTTTGGGGTCTCTGCAACGAGATCGGAGGTCAGGACCCGCCTGCCTACCAGTTTGCGAAGCGCATGCTGCAGGAGGCCAAGAAGTTGGACCCTGGCCGGCTATGTTCCTATGCTTCGAATTCCTTGGACAGCACGCCGGAGCGCGACGTCGCCGGGCTTATGGACTTTATCGAAGCCAATGAGTATTTCGGAACGTGGGCGCCAGGTTCGGCAACGGACGCCGCACACTATCTCGACGAGATTCATGCAGCCTTTCCCGGCAAACCCATTGTCATTTCCGAATACGGCTATTGTGCCTGCACGGCAGATCGGCCCGAGGGGGACGAACATCGAAGGGAGATCCTTCGCACGCACGATTTTGCAATCCGCTCCAGGGAATACACCGCCGGGGCGATCTTCTTCTGCTACAACGACTACCGCACACACGTGGGGGATCGCGGCACGGGAGTACTCAAGCAACGCGTGCACGGAGTCGTCGACGTTTATGGTGCGAAAAAGCAGTCCTACGAGCTTCTGCGCCAGGAATCCAGTCCGATCGACTCGGTCCTTGCAGAGAATCATCTCAACACTTTCCACGTAGTGTTGAGAACGCGGGGCGACCTCCCAATGTATACGCTGCGAGGCTACAAATTGCGCGGCACATTCTATGGGCAGGGGGATATTCCCGTTGAGCTGCAGGAAGTAGAGATTTCTGAGTTGCCACCGGCGAGTGTGGCAAGGCTCGAAGTGAAGTTCACTCAGTCCGAGGTACCCACTTGCATCCGATTTGATGTGATGAGACCCACGGGATTTTCTGCGTATTCACTGGATTGGAGGCTTTAGGCTACGCCCGCTCGGAGTGCCGCGCCACTTTATAATTGGGCTGCGGTCGCGAACCGATTGACGACCTGAAGCTGCCGGAACGGACTTGTTCAATGGGGCATCCTCTTCTCGAACTGAAGGACAAGACTGCTGTCGTAATCGGCGGAACCAGCGGCATTGGGTTAGCCCTTAGCCGAGGACTGGCTCTGGCGGGAGCCAACGTGGTGCCAACGGGGCGTCGCGGGGAGCAGGTGCGGGCCGCGGCGTCCGCAGTCGAGGCTCTCGGACGCCGGTCGCTTGCCGCGACTTGCGACGTCACCGACAATGCCAGCCTCGAGCATCTCCGGGAGCTGGTATGTGACGCCTTTGGAAGCATCGAGATCCTCGTAAACTGCGCTGGCCGTACCAAACGGATGCCCACCCTTGAGTTTCCGGAGGTGGACTGGGATGCCATCTTGGAAACGAACCTGAATGGTACTTTCCGTGCGTGTCGCGTATTCGGGCGCCACATGATTGAGCGGCGCTATGGCCGGATCATTAATATTGGATCTCTATCGTCGTTCGTCGGGCTTTATGAAGTGGCGGCGTACAGCGCCAGCAAAGGAGCAGTTGCTTCGCTGACCAAGGCGCTCGCGGTTGAGTGGGCCAAGTTCGGGGTGTGCGTCAACGCGCTGGTGCCGGGGGTGTTGCGTACCGATATGAACGCTTCCCTGCTCGACGGGACAGAGCGCGGGCGGGAATTTCTGCTGCGAACGCCCATGCAGCGCTTCGGGCAACTCGATGAACTGGCGGGAGCGACGGTGTTCCTGGCCTCGGATGCGGCGAGCTTCGTCACCGGGCACCTGCTGGTGGTGGACGGCGGTATTTTAGCGAGCGGCGTCAACCAGTGACGCTTTCAAGCGTAGCGGGGGGCGAATGAAAGGCGTTCTCATCCTCGGATTATGTGCAGCTTGCGCCGCATGGGCCGCCGCTGCCGATGCGCCCCCCGCCGAAGCTTTCCGCGTTCTCCCTCCGGCAGTTAAGGAGGGGCCTGTCATTACGCCCTATCTGCAGTATCAAACAGAGATGGCCTGGGAGCAGGACGGCCAGCGCCGCATAGCCTGGGAAGGCATACGAACTGAACAGGATTTGCTGGCTGTGCAACGACAGTTGGAACAGCATCTCCTCGCCATGTTAGGCGGTCTTCCGCGCGAACGAACGCCGCTGCATCCCCGAATCACCGGGAAGATTCAGATGGATGGCTTTCGAATCGAAAAGCTGATTTTTGAAAGTCTACCGGGAGTCTATGTCTCGGCGCTGGTATACGTGCCTGAGGAGGGAAACAAGACACACCCTGCGATCCTTGTCCCGGCCGGCCATGCCGCAAACGGAAAGATCCACTACCAGGCTCTCTGTCAACGATTAGTACAACGGGGGTACGTCGTAATCTCATGGGATCCGGTGGGGCAGGGCGAACGCAGCCAATTCTGGGACGCAAAAGCTGGCAAGAGCCGCTACAACTTGATCTGCGCTGAGCATGCGGTGCTGGGGAACCTGGCGTATCTCGCTGGAACGAACTTGGCGCGCTGGGAGATCTGGGATGGCATTCGGGCAGTGGATTATCTGTTGACGCGGCCCGAGGTGGATCCGGAGCGCATCAACATCACCGGCACAAGCGGCGGTGGATTTCAGGCGGCGCACATTGCCGCATTGGATCGTCGGATTAAAGTGGCAGCGCCTTCCTGCTACGTCACTGCACTACCCATGCGGATTTACAACCGCATCTTCAAGGATCCTGACAGTGACCCCGAGCAAGATCTCTATGGAATGATCTCAAGTCACGTGGACCATGCGGGACTCCTGCTGATGATGTATCCACGCCCCGTGTTTGTGGCGGCGGCGGTGCTCGACTTTTTCCCGATCGAGGGCACGCATAAAACGGTGCGCGAAGTTACTGAATTTTACAGCAAGTTCCATCATGCGGATCGCGTCGGAATCGCAGAGGGCTACCATGCCCACGAGTATTCCGTCGAGAATCAGGAAGCGGCGATGGATTTTCTGGATCACTTCAATGGGCTGCCTGCGAGGCGCGGTCTGGCCCCGGTCAAAGAACTCGACGAGAAAATGCTGTTGTGCACGCGCACAGGCCAAGTGATGCTCGACTTTGAGGACGCGCGGTCGCTCATGGACGTGATCCGCGAATACTACACACAGCACAAGAGCGTGCCCGCGAAGACTCTCAAACAGCTCTATTATTCCGAACTCTACCCGCGAATCAACTCGTGGTCCGTCGCTGAATTCCGGGGAGAGATTCCTGGGCGAGAACAAATCCGCTGGGAGGCTCGCGGAAGTTCGCAGTTCGAAGGAGTCACGATCGAGAAGTATGTGCTTCACCACAGCAAGTACCTCGAATTGCCGCTTCTGTATTTTCACAAGTCGGATGGCGGCCAGCGCCCGGTGCTGTTGTGGCTGGGGGAAAACGGCAAGGCCACCGCGCAAGACTGGCCCAGTTTGGTGAAATACGTGACGGCGGGCTATGACGTTGTTTCCGTCGATCCTCGCGGGTTGGGCGAAACGCGAATGGCGTACAACGCTGCGTCTCCCGACGAGTCGGCGTTGGCGCAATTGGATTTTGATCGCGCCTACACAAATCCGCTTTCCGGAGTTCTGGCCGACTATGTCTACAATTCGATTTTGACCGGGAGGCCATACTTCCTGCAGATGATTGAAGACGTGGAAATTGCTAGTCGCTTCTTGAGGGCACAACTTAACCCTCGAGCCGAAATAGTTGTTACTGGTGTAAATGGTGCTTTCACGCTGGCCCGCGCGATTTCCGAAACGCTTCCGAGTATTCGGCTGATCTCTCAGCCGGACGCGCAAGTCATTAAGTGGTCCGAATTGGTGAACCAGAAAACCGAGCTATGGCCGATCCAGTACATGCTCCCCGGTGGGGCATACATTCATTGAGAACGAGGGCCGGCTGCAATTCGCGGACATTCCCACCAGAAATCATTGGCTTGGCACAATGGGCAGGATCAGGGCCGAGGGATGTTCCGCGTCATGATAGATGGCGTTCGTAGCCGGCACAGATTTTCGGGCGGACGCAGCATCCTCACCGGTGTTTAGATTTCTGTCAAAGCGTGGAAAGTTGCTGCTGCTGATCTCGAGCCGCAGCCGGTGTCCTTTGCGAAAGAGGTTGCTGGTGGACCACAGGTCGAGGGTGAATTTGTAGGTCTGACCGGGATTCAGGAATGCGGGCTTCTCCTGGGAATCGCGATAACGCGCCCGAATAATTCCTTCAGTCAGGTTTTGCGCGAATCCGTCCGGCCCAACATCTACCAGCTTGGCGGTAAAATCCGTGTCCACAGCCGAGGAACTGGCGAAGAGTTCGGCGGTGACCGGTCCTGTGACTTCGAGGTCCCGGGAAAGCACGGGAGTGGAGTAGACGAGAACGTCCTCACGCGCTTCTACCGGTCGCTGATCGCGCGGTCCGGGCTTCAGGTGTCCGCTGTCACAGCACAAGGGACCGCCCACCGTGGGCGCTGGGTTCGCCGGGTCATAGGTGTAATGATCGGGTGATTCCGCACGCGGGACGGAAGCGGAGAGAGAGCCGTCGCCGCTCACCGAGTTTGCTTTTCCTCCCGAGTGCAAGAAATATCGCTCCTGCCGGATCCGGGGTAGAGGCCAGTCCTCCTCGTTGCGCCACTGATTTGCGCCCATCACGAAAATTCTCACTGGTTCTGGAGTGGCAAATTCGTTGGCTGCGTTTTTGAAAAGATGGTCATACCAACTCAGGATCACTTCATTTTCCTCAAAGTTAGCGGAGGGACCGAAGTCGACGTCTCCAATTTTTGGACCGGAACCGGCGTGTCCGCCGATAGTCACAAGCAAGCGCTGCCCCCGGCGTGCAGCGTCGCTTCCGCCGTGCAGCTTGACGCCGACGTAGTTGCGGAGCGAACCGCCGAGAAAAATGTCGTACCAGGCAGCGACTGTCAGCATGGGAACCTTGATGTCGGAGTAGTGTTCCTCAATGGACCATCGCTTCCAATATTCGTCATAGTTCGGATGGGCTAACCAGTCGAGGAAATAAGGAGCCAGCGAGTGGGTCAAATCCGGATCTGCTGCAGTTGGCGGCAACTCGAAAAGCGGATACGCAGTGGGAGGAAGTTTCCAGATTCCATTGAGCGCATTTGTGTTGCTGCGCACCGAGCGATTGAGCGTGTCCTGCGCCAGACCGGAAGTCCACGATTCATTGAACCATTGTTCGAACGCCCCGCCCTGGTAGGTCCATCCGTCGTGATAGTTACTGGCGGTCACGACGGCGCAAATTCCGGCAAGGTGCGGCGGTTGCGCGATGGCAGCCAGCATCTGCGTTGCGCCCACGTAGGAGCCACCAAACATTCCCACCCTGCCGTCGGAATAGGGCAAAGAGGCGGCCCACTCGACCGTATCATAGCCGTCTTCTGATTCATGTTTGAATGGGTACCATTCCCCGTCGGATGCGTAGCGTCCACGAACGTCTTGCACAATGACGACATAGCCACGGGCTGCCGCTCTTAGGCCGAAAGCGGAGGAGCCGGTCTTGTCGTAGGGAGTGCGCTCCAGAAGAGCGGGAAAGGTGCCCTCCATTGTTGGCCGATAGATGTCAGCACGAAGCACCGCACTATCGCGCATTTTGACCACCACACCTTGTTCGACGGTAACGGCATATGGTTCCTCCGCCCACACGCAGTGCGCAACGATCATCGCGCTGACGAGCGCGACGGCCAAGAAGCTCCTATGCAGGATAAACATGGCTAGGCTCCCGATGTGGAATTGACGACATCTTCATATTTCCGTTCAATGCTCGCTCCGCAGCAGTTTGAGCAGCCCAAAATGCTCGGGCTCGTGAAACGTTTTGCTCATGGGCGGTTGCCAGGTTATCTCGTGAAGATGTTCGGGAGGTCCCTGGCTGCGGAACAAGTTTAAGCGCAATGTGTTTCCCGGCGCTGCCGGTCGCGCATCGATTGCCGCGAATGGGATGCGCATCGCGCCGTACCAAACATGATTCCGCTGATCGATTCTAGCGGCCGCCTCGAATCCTGAGTTCCACGTCCAGCCCTCCTCGTGATGAGGATTGTGTAGATTCACGTCCAGGTCGAGCCACTCCCCTTGCGGGGAAACTTCGAATTCCTTGTAGCGTTTGATGTCGGCGAAGTCCGAGCCGAGAAACACCTCTGCGACATCCCAGTTCCAAAGCTGGTTGGTTTCCTGCTGGGTGTTCGGTTCGGGCTTAAGGTGCAATTGCTCGTAGGGGCAAATAAAGAGGAAATAAAGGTTGTCCTTAGTCCAGCGCGAGCGAACTTCAGTGCGATATCGCGGGACGGCGTCTCCGAACGAATCTTTTTCCAGGTAAACGGGACGCGCGGCGCTCCAGAACGGCGCGGCTGGATTGAGTTCCAGAGGCACGTCTTGATTTGCGAACGTGCTCTCGAGTACGGCTTGGCCCGCGGCCAGCGCAGGAACACAGCCAAGAAACGCGACAGCCAGAGCCTTAGCGAAGCCAATCATCCAGATGCTCCTGTACGAACGGGTCATCCTGTAAATGCGGATAAGAGCTGCACACCCGGTCGATTTCATCCATCTGGCCGGGAGAAAGTTCCTCGTGGGGGTCGAGGCACCAACGCCCTTCCAGCAGACCTTGGCGCCGCAGGATCTCATGAATGCCGGGAATGCATCCGCGAAACTGGTGGGCCGGATCAAAGATTGCGGCGTTCGCGTCGGTGATTTGCTGGGCGAGAGTGAGCTGTCCGCCAGGGATGGCGTCTAAGTTACTTTTCACCAGAGCCAAGTGAGAGGCAGCGGTCTTCGTCCACACGGCCCAATGCCCAAGCAAACCGCCGGCGATCCGAATTCGTTGGGTCCCGAAGGCAAACGGCGTCAGCAGGTCGCTCAAGATATTGTCGTCATTTCCGGTGTACAGCGCGACCTGGTGCGCGCGGCCGGACTGGGCCAGCGCGCGCACCACGTCGATGGTCTGATAGCGATTGAAAGGCGCGATCTTGATCGCAACCACGTTGTCGATCTCGGCGAACTGCCGCCAAAACTCGTAAGGCAAAAAGCGCCCTCCGACTGCTGGCTGCAAATAGAAGCCCATGACCGGAATCACGGAGGCGATCGTTCGAGCGTGTTCGAGGAGTTCGGGAATGGTCTCATCGTTCAAGGCGGCGAGACTCAGCAACACGGCGTCGTAGCCCAACTCGTGGGCCAGTTGCGACTCAGCTATGGCTTGGCTGCGCTTTCCGCAAACGCCGGCGATCTTGACGATCTCGCTGCCGCGACTTTCTTCCATGGCGAGGCTCAGAACCGGTTCCAACAATCCGAATTGCGGGTCGCGAATTGCGAACTGCGTGGTGTGAACCCCCACAGCAATGCCCCCTGCACCAGCAGCCAGATAATATCGGGTCAGAGCACGTTGTCGGCGCTCGTCCAGCTTGCGATTGCAGGTGAGCGCGAGTGGGTGGGCGGGAATCACCAGACCAGAGAGAAGTTTTTCGCGCAGCCGCATCAGAATTTCCCGTCCCTCGTCTGGAAGTGCGTCGGCTTGTTCAAGGTCACACCGTCTTCGCGAATCCACTCTGCGATCCACTCGATCATTTGTGCGGGAATCACCGTGGGGCAACCAAAGAGTGTCCCAGCTTTGGCGGCATTGCTGAGCAGGGCCGTAGAACCCTCGGCGTCAGATAGGAATATTGGTTCAATTTCAAATCGGTGACCAAATTCTATTGCGACCTCGCGCACAGAAAGAGTCTCGGGCCCGGTGATGTTCAATACAAAGGGTGGCGACTGACAATAAGGAAACGAGCGCAGACAACAGGAGTTGGCGTCCCGCTGCCAGATCACATTTACATAAGGCATGCTCAGAGAAATAGGACGTCGCTCGAACACCGCTCGCCCGATATCGACGAGGACTCCATAACGCAGTTCGACGGCATAGTTGAGGCGCAGGAGGACCACGCGCGTCCCCCATCGTATCGAGCCATTCTCGAACATGCGTTCGCGGCCTAGCGCCGACTGCGCATACTCCCCGACAGGGCCAACCGGGGTGGACTCCACCGTTCCGCCTTGCGACACGGAACGCAAGGGATAAACGTTACCGGTTGAAAATGCGACGATACGAGAGTTGCGATACCGTTCCGCAACCAAGCCAGGCAAATAAGTATTCATCGCCCAGGTCAAATGTTCCGCGCCAGCGGTTTCGAATTTCCGTGCAGCCATGAAAATGACGTTAGGACTCTCCGGGAGGCCGAGTAAAGCCCCGGGTTCCAGAAGATCGCAGGTAATGGTCTCGATTCCGTTTGCTGCCAAATCAGCCGGCAGGCTGGCGTTGCTGAAACGAGCTACGGCGACGATGCGATGGTGGGTCCCGGCGAGGTCCGCGGCGCGACGCGCTAGGCGGGCCAAGCTCGGTCCCATTTTGCCACCAACGCCCAGGATCAAAAGGTCTCCGTTCAAGGCTGCCATTGCCGAAGCGTCAGCCTCAGTGGGCCGCGAGAGTTGCTCTTCCAATTCCGCTATGTTGTGGATGTTCGTCATTAGCCCAGCTCGAAACCTGCGATCGCGAAAATCGCTTCTTCCATCGCTTGCAGCTCCTTTCCACGGACCATACGCTGAAGGTGCCTGGTCGGAGTAAACGCGAGATCCCGCGCGATGCCAACAGCGCTGGCATTCTTGGGAAGGAGATCCCATGACCAGTCTTGGAGACCTGCGGTCTGCAGCGCACGTTCCATCAGAGCGCGAGCAGTTCCGGGCGCGTCGCAGACCGACGGCCCCAGGTATCGCGTCTGGCGCCCGGGCCGCGTCAACAAGTATGAGCCCTCGACCAAGAATGGAGGCTGACTGCGACGCGCGAGCCTCTCCAATAATTCCGAGCGGTCCGCTCCAAATGAGTGAAGATCGGCAATCCGCCAATCCTCCGCCGGAGGCGTATCAACCAGAGGCTTCGTGCCTGACGAATTTCTGGATCCTGGCCGTGACCAGCGCTCCACCGCTTGTTCGCAACGGAAGCCCATTTTTTCGTAGAGGGGCCGGCCTTGATCGGTGGCGTCGAGCTTCACGGTTTCAATCCGCATCTGATCCGCCTGGGTCAGAGCCTGGGTTAGCAAACGCCGCGCCAAGCCCTGCCCGCGATAGGACAGCTTGGTCAAGACCATGCCGATCCAAGCCAGACGCCGACCGTAGCAAAGCAGAGTCGTCGTCGCTGCCAGTTCACCGTCCACTTCGAGTGCCAGGCAGCCTTCCGGAGCCAGGTCAATCAGCATGCGCCAGTCCTCGCCGGTTTGATTCCAGCCGGCTTGTTCCGACAATCCCATGGCTGCCGGAATGTCGCTCGCAACCAACCTGCGCAAGACTCCGCCGGCGCAATCGCTCATGGCTCACAATTCTCCCGGAACCAGTGTGTAAAGTGGGGCAGCGCAATGTTGGCGTCGGCGATGTCCGGATGCCATTTCTTTTCCCACTCGAAGGACACGAAGCGACCGTAACTGAGTTGGCGCAGCGCGGATCGAACCTCGAGCAAAGGGAAATCTCCCTCGCCGGTGAGGGCGGGCTTCCATCCAGCCGGATTCCGACACAGGTCTTTGACATGCACGTGGCGAATGCTCGCGCCCAAGTGCGGCGCGCCTTCCTGCGGCCGTTCCCCAGATTCGAGGAAACAGTTTGCCGGGTCCCACGCGGCTCCAATTTGCGAAGATCCGGCTTCCGCCAGAATTGCTGCAGTCTCGGACGCGTCAGCAAAGTCGCCGTGAGTTTCCAGCCAGACCTCAATCCCGTTCGGGGCGATGCGGTCAGAAAGCTCGCGGAGGGAATCCGCAATCCAACTGCGGGTCGAGGCTCGGTCGGCGCCCGGTTGGATCTTTTCTCCAAAAACTCGAATGCCAGGGGCACCCAGGGAAGCCGCCAAGTTAGCCATGCGCTGGCCTTCCTCCAGCCACCGCGCGCGTTCTTGCGGATCGGGTGAATGGAATCGGCAACTCGTGTCCACGCAGGAAATGGCCACGCCGTGATCAGACAAAGCTTGTCTCGTGGACGCCAGTTGCTTTCCGCGAAAAACGGGCAGTTTCCAGAGCGAGTCCTCGTTCTCCACAAAGCGCAATTCGATACCGTCGTAGCCCGCCGACGAGGCGATCGCAATCATCTGCGGCAGCGTCCACTCGGGACAGGCGAGTGTGGAGAAGGACAATTTCACGGCTACGTCATCCGGTCAAGCATGGCAGTGGTTACGCGGTTTTCGATTCCGTGCCCATCGAAGAAGCTCTCCAGGTCATCCATCACGACCTCCGCTATGTCGTACCGCACTCGGCGATTGCTGGCCGCAATGTGTGGGGTGACGATGGTTCCCGGCCGGGTGCGTAGGGAGTGTCCGATGGGCAGGGGTTCCAAGGGATCGGTGACGTCAAGGGCGCAGCGAAGCCTGCCGCGTCGTACTTCGTTCGTCAGCGCCGCGAGGTCGATCAGACCTCCGCGAGCGATGTTGATTACGACGCTGCCATCCGGCAAACTCGCGAGACGATCGCGGCTCAGAAGGCCACGCGTTTTATCGGTCAAGGCCGCGGTCAGGACGAGCAGATGAGCACGACGCAAGAGAGAGCCCAGGTCGACGAATCGAACAGGGTACCGCTTGGCCACAGACTTAGGCACGTAGGGATCATAGACTAGCCATTGCAACTGGAAGCCGCGCATCAAGTCCACCAACGCGCGACCGATTCGGCCGAAACCGATCATGGCAGCTTCGCGGCCAATCAGCGACTCGGCGGAGCCATGCAGGTGCAGGTCGTCGTAAATTCGATTGGACCGCTTGCGCATCTCGCCACGATAAAAATCCAGATTGCGCGCGCTGTAGATGAGGAATGCCGCACCCAGTTCTGCGGTGGCACGTGCCATAGGCGCCGGCGCGGTCGTAATCGTCAACTGGTCGAAGAGGGAAACGGCGAATCGCGATTTCACCTCTCCGCCGCAGTGAGCGATGATTCTTAGCTTTGGCGCCAAGCGAGGCAAGTCCTCGGAAAAGTGCGGGGAGTCCCACGTGGTCACGAGAGCGTCAGCCGTCTTCAGCTTGCGCCTGAGCGTGGGCGTTATGGTGCGGGCTCCGTCGCGGTTCCAGCGAAATAAGCGCGATAATCGCCTCTTCTGCCCGGGAGAAAAAAAAGACGCGAACAACTCCTCTCCGGCGCAGATGATGAGATACGGACGCGGCATGCCGCACAGTCTAACATCGTTTTGCGATTCATTTCGTTTAGTATCTATTAACTTCTCTTTTTTGGCAGAACGCAGTATAAGAATTGGGCGGAGCCCAATCGAGATGAGCGGCGTAAACGCGGTGGACTACGTTGTGATTGGCCTGTATGCGCTGCTGATGGTGGTGGTCGGGCTCTACGTGGTGCGGTTCAATCGTGGCGCCGCGGAATACTTTCGGGGAGGAAGCCGTGTTCCCTGGTTGGTCGCTGGCCTGAGTTGCTTTATGTCCGGCTTCAGCGCGTGGACGTTTACGGGCGCGGCTGGAGTGGCCTACCGCGCGGGAATCGCCGCGACGGGGCTATATGTGGGCAACGCCTTGAGCTTCCTTCTCGGCTATTGTGTATTCGCCAAGCTCTGGCGGCGCAGCCGAATTACGACGGTGATGGAGTACTTATCCGGCCGCTTCAACCTGGCCACTCACCAGACGTTCGCGTGGACCACGATCGCGTTTCAACTTTTTACCAGCGCCAGCACGCTGTATGGCCTGAGCCTGTTTGTTTCTTCGGCGTGTGGCTTTCCCGTAACCTGGACCATCGTGGGAGCGGGCGCACTCATTATCTTCTATTGCGTATTAGGCGGCCTTTGGGCGGTGGTGGTCAGCGATTTTCTGCAAGCTTCAATCCTGATGCCGTTTTGCCTGGTGCTCGGCATCCTGTCTCTTGCCCGCGTGGGGGGAGTGACGGGGTTGATCCATTCCCTGCCCCCGGAGATGAAGACGCTGCACGTTTCAGGCGAATTTGGATGGCTCTATATTGGGTCCTGGACCATCATGGTTTCTTTTGGATACAACACCAGCGCTATGGCGCAACGTTACTTCAGCGTCGACAACGAACGCTCGGCTCGCAAAGTGGCGTTGCTGTGCTGCGGCTTGTTTCTGGTGGGTGCGTTCCTGTGGTTTATTCCGCCCATGGCTATGCGCGTGGTCTATCCCGACCTGCGCACGGTTTGGCCTTCGCTGGCCAATCCCAGCGAGGGTGCCTACGCGGTCGCCAGCTTGACCTTGCTGCCGCACGGGCTGATTGGGATCATGTTGGCGGCAATGTTCAGCGCCACCATGGCCAACTTGTCCGCGCAGTTCAACCTCAAGTCCGCGATTCTATCCAAGGACTTGTATCAGAAATTGCTCCGAAAGGATGCAGGAGACCGTGAGTTACTGATAGCGGGCTGGGTGACGACATTCCTGGTGGGCGGAGCGACCACCGTGATCGCCGCCGTCATGGCGGGCAGCGGGCAGAGCGTATTCCAGATTATGCTGACGTTCAATACTCTTATGTCATTGGCTTACGGGCCGCCTGCTCTGCTGGGTTTGGCGGTGCGCCGCACGCCGCCATGGTCGGGTTTGGCTTCGTTCGCCATCGGTCTTATTCTTGGGATGCTTGGCGCGTTCCATTATCACTGGTCGCTCATGCAGCAGGTCGCTTATATCATTCCAGCATCTTTTGGAACTTTCTTTCTGAGCATGCTGTTCGATCGGGGAGACACACCCGCGCGCGCGAAACTTTTCAAGAATCTGAATACTCCGATCGACGTTGCCAAAGAATTGAAAGACTCTCCGGATTTCACGGTACCGGTTTTTCGCTTTCTGAGCCGGACAATATTGTGTATCGGATTGATGAGCCTGCTCCTGGTATTCGCGGCTCCAGCGAATCAGCGGACAACGGTGTTGTTGTTTGCCGGTCTCACTTTGTTAGTGGGCGGGTCTCTGTATCTGGTGCGAGGTGGAGAGCCTGCAGGTGAGAATACGGCGGCGTACGACAGCGCCATGCCGCCGGACTCGCGGCATGAGTAGGAGTTCCAAATTCTTATGATCCGTCTGGGGCTCATTGGCTGCGGCGAACACTCGGAGAGCGGGCACGCGATTCCGCTGGCCCGGTACAAAGCTGCGCATTCAGCCGAGATTGAATTGACCGCGGCCTGCGATCTCGATCTGGAGCGGGCGCAGTTGTTTTGCCGCCAGTACGGTTTCACCAGCGCCTACCGCGACGTTGATGAAATGCTGGCGCGGCAAAAATTGGATGGCTGCATCGCGGTGGTTCCGGTGGAGAGAATTTCTGAACTTGGGATCAAGTTGCTGGGCTTAGGGATTCCGTGCGTGGTCGAGAAACCTCTAGGCGCCTCGCTTGCAGAAGGGAAGGCACTGCTCGATGCGGCGCGGGCAACGCGCATAATGAGCATGGTGTCGGTGAACCGGCGCTTTATGCCGTTCCTCAACCGCGCGCTGGAATGGGCTCGCACGGCCGGATCTCTGCGCTACGTGCGTTGCACAATGACTCGGTACGAACGGCGTGAGCCTGAATTTCTCTGGGCGACTGCGGTTCATGCGGTAGATGCGCTGCGCCACATCGCGGGTGAAGTTGTCGACGCAAAGATCCGCGCGCTTGGACATGCTGGAGCGTCCGCGGAATGGTATGCGCTTGATATAAGCTTTGAGAATGGCGTTTCCGGACGCCTCGACGTTCTGCCAACGGCGGGAATGCTCGAAGAAACCTATGAGCTAATCGGCGAAGGCTTTCGCGCAGTGGTCACTTGTCCGTTCGGACCGCAGCGCGGGTTGCGCTGTTTTCGCGAGAATCGATTAGCGCTGATGGAAACTGCATCCGAGAGCATGCCGGAGGATGTACTAAACGGGTGCTATGACGAAGCTGCGGAATTCATCCGCGCGCTGACTCGCAAGGAACCCGCACGCCCTTCGATTGAAGAAGTTTTTCCTTCCGTGCAACTGTGCCTGACGATGGCCAAAAGTGTAGAAGAAAACGCGGGAAGGATGGTTCCCGCGAAAACCTGATTCCGGAGGGGAATTTTTCACGTGGTGATCAAGTGCTTCAACGACAAGCGCGAAATGGCAAAGGTTGCGGCAGGACAGGCGGCCGCGATCTTGCGCCAAACGATAGAGGCTCAAGGAAAGGCCCGTTTGATCGCAGCCACCGGTGCGTCCCAGTTTGAGTTTCTGGAAGTTCTCACGGGTCTGCCGGGAATTGACTGGCAGAAGGTCGAAATGTTCCATCTGGACGAATACATCGGGCTTCCTGCCTCGCACTCCGCCAGCTTCCGTCGATTTCTGCAGGAGCGATTAATTCAAAAAGCCGGGATTAAGAAATACTTTTTGCTGGATGGCGAACAGGATTTGGCAGAGGTCATCCGCCGCACCAGCCAGGCATTGCTTTCTACGCCGATCGACGTGGCTTTCGTGGGAATCGGGGAGAACGGACATCTCGCGTTCAACGATCCTCCTGCGGATTTCGAAACTGAGGAGCCTTATATTGTCGTCAAGCTAGACGAGGCCTGCCGGCGCCAGCAACTTGGCGAGGGATGGTTCGCCACCCTCGGAGACGTGCCGCGGCGCGCCATTTCCATGAGCGTGCGCCAGATCCTGAAGGCGAAAAAGATCTTGTGTATCGTGCCCGACGCTCGCAAAGCCAAGGCCGTGAAGGCATGCTTTGAAGGCGAGATCAGTCCTCTGGTTCCGGCTTCCATCCTGCGGACGCATCCGGACACAACCTTATACCTGGACGCCCAGTCGGCGGCGCTCCTACGTCCCGCCACTCTCGCTTCAGCATCCTGACCCTCACGGATACCGGTGTTGCCGCTTCTACCTATTTCCCGTTTGTCCGATGGCGAAAGCCGCACAAATACTCGTGTTGCCTTGATATTTTCGTTTACTTTTTATATTTTTCTGTTATTTTCTGTCTCTGGCTGTTAGGTCGGCCTCCAATTCCATGTTGTCTGAGCACCTTGTCGAATCGGAATGGCGGCGCACGCTCAGCGAATGCCAGCCGGAGTGGCTGAGCTGACGAGGAGCCCTGAAGAGCAGCGGCGGCTGGGCTACTTTCACACTCTTCGCGAGATCTGCCAACAGCCCTCGACCTGATTGCGTACGTGGGAGCTCATGCGCAGCCGCGCTGCGCATCTGAATCGATCGTCGCCGATCTTTCCAGTCTGACCATTCCAGTCTGACCTTGACCGGTTCGGGCAGTTCGGAGTATGCCGGCGATTGCGTTCGTGCCGCTTCGCAAAATGAGCTGGAGGTGGTCACACAAGCAATCGGCGGCGGAGTGTTGCTGGCCCACAGAGGCCGGGCGCTTCCTCCAGCCAGGCCCGGCCTGATGGTCTCGCTGGCTCGATCTGGCGACAGCCCGGAAAGTGTCGGAGCGGTGGACTTGATGCTCCGAAGTCAGCCCGAAATTCGCCACCTTGTCTTGACCTGCAACCGGGCGGGGAGTCTGGCGAGGAATTACCAGGGTAATTCTCGAGCCACTGTTATCACCTTGGGCGATGAGACGAACGATCGAGGGCTGGTGATGACCAGCAGCTTCACAAACCTGGTATTGGCTGCGCGGTTCCTGGGCTTGATGGGCCAGCCCGATCGCTATCAAACGATTTGTAAACAGCTGAGCCGGACAGCCTCGGAACTGATACAGCAGTACCTCGAGGTACTGGCCGAGGCGGCGAAGGCCCGTTTCCGACGCGTCCTGTTCCTGGGCAGCGGTTCGCGTTTCGCCGGAGCACGCGAAGCGGCGCTCAAAATGCTGGAGATGACGGCGGGCCGGGTCGGCACCATGGGTGAGGCCTACCTGGGCTTGCGCCACGGTCCCATGAGCTACGTGCACGAAGACACTTTGGTGATGTGCTTCTTGTCCTCGGAGCCGACGCTACGGGCGTACGAAGCCGATCTGCTGCGCGAACTGGACCAGAAAGAACTCGGGCTCATGAAAGTGATTATCGGCGAGGCGATCCCGGCCGAACTGGTCCGGAACAACGACGTGGCGATCGAATGCAAGGGTTTGAATCGCTTGGGAGACGAGAACTGTCCCGTCATCGATGTCGTCGCCGGACAACTGTTGGCCTTCTTTCGCTGTCTGAGGGAGAACCTTCGTCCCGATTCGCCATCGGAAGACGGTGTTATCAGCCGGGTGGTTCAGAGCTTCGCTCTGCACTTCCCTAAAACCTAAAAGGCAATCTCCAAGCCCCTGCGAGGCAAGCCGCCAGACGGAATCCCGAATAACGGAACCCTTGCGTTTCATTTCGTAATTTTTTTCATTTGCTATTCTTTGTTTACTTTTCGTATTTAAGTGTGATAAAAGGTCGGCGATAGAAACTCACCGCATTGGGGGATCACTATGAGCTCGGTGATGCGCTTTGCCGTATTTCTCGTTCTGCTGACAGCTTTGGGAAGCGCCCATTTTATGTTCGCACAAGGAACCGACCTGGGCACGATCCGAGGCACTGTGAAGGACCCAAGCGGCGCGGTCATTGCCAAC
>Ga0182024_10008808_pt1 | contig 21097 bp, 25 predicted proteins | sample P32metaG_FD_120480 | JGI IMG/M metagenome (GOLD analysis project Ga0182024, IMG submission 120480) | Permafrost microbial communities from Stordalen Mire, Sweden - P3-2 metaG (Illumina Assembly) | ecosystem: Environmental > Terrestrial > Soil > Wetlands > Permafrost | place: Sweden: Stordalen...
CTGGAAGGTGAGGAAGGCCGCTTGAATGACCGAGGAGGGGGCTCAATGAAGGTGAGTCGCTCTTTAGGAGACCCCATGAAGAAGCTGGAAGGTGAGGAAGGCCGCTTGACTGACCGAGGAGGGGGCTCAATGAAGGTGAGTCGCTCTTTAGGGGACTCCATGAAGAAGCTGTGGTTGCGACAACAAATCGTTTTCTTCCCCCGGTGGGTACACATGTTTACAAATCCTATACAAGTTCAAAACCCAGCTGATTTGCGCCCAAAAATGCGAAAATCGGGCCCAAATGTTCAAAAATCTGCCCAAATTTTACCACGTTAAATTATACAAAGTTTACACCTGACCATCCTGTGAAATCTGTCTCCGCGGACCATCCTTGTATGGGAGTAAGAATTGTACGGGGGGTTGTACAAACTGTACGGGAAGTTGTGAAAATTGTACGGGGGGGTTGTGAAAATTGTACGGGGGGTTGTGAAAACTGTATATCGTGACGATCATGATTGTCCGTCTCCAAATGTGTGTGCGGACCATTGTACGGGGTTTGGTACAATTGTGTACGGGATTTGTGGTTGGATGTACGGGTTTGTGGTGGGGACTGTACGGAATTGGTAGTGTGATTTGTAAGGGAAAAATGGTGGTTATATTGGACGGGTTATCCGTGCTATGTAGTAGTAGTGCTAGTAAGCAAAAGCCATGACAATATCAGTAAGGTAACACTTGAAGTAAGTGCATGCAAGTTGCAGCTCTGCACTGGCATGAAACAGCCACTGTGGTGTGAACTTGGACCCCACACAGCCTCCCAGTAAAATAATGTCCAGTTTTAACTTCAAATTGAATGTAGACCTTCCTACATTGTTCTCAGTGACCTTCGGCTCTGTGTGAGCAGTAAATTCAAACATGAATGCCATGGCAGATATTACCACCAGTACTAGTAGTAGTACCTAGTAGTAGTAGTATGTTTTGATCATCTTGAAAGTGAGCTGCCAGTGGAGATTATTGTACTGACTCAGATTTTAAATTCAAGTTGAAGTTGATGTTGCAGTTGAACTCTTGCCTACTAGTAGTAGTACTAGTAATGTAAAGCTGTGTCTTGACAGGGAGTCTGAGAGCAGTGCATTGAATCCCATTTCAATTGAATTACGCGACATAGTGGTAAGTACTAGTAGTAGTATATGCTCATGAGATGCTTCTGGACGTTTTGGGACATGCATTGACAGCTTTACTACTAGTGCTTGCTATTAACTTATGGATATCCAGGTGGACTAAGTGGGGAGAGCCAGCGGTTCGTCATTCTGGCAAAAGTACCAGTGGTCCATATTTTGCCTTAACGTTGGGGAACCGGATACGATACTACTGCTCGATCTCACGGATGATGGTACTACTAGTAGTAGTATAGTCGGAAGTCCTGGGTGCAGATGAAGCTTTGTGCAACTGTGATTGGCGGTCGCCTGGGCGACGTTACATAAGCATCACGGATCAGGCTTCAACACAGAGAACTTGAGCGACTGTCTTTCTGGACACGGCGATGAGCTCAACAGGGACTCCTCCGGCGCCTCCACGGCCTCCCTCGCCGCGGGAGCATCCGCGCAACCCTCTTCTGGATTCGATCCATTACCAACAATACACGTCTCGAGAGTCGGCTCATGAAAGGGCAAATGAATTGCAAGTTGCGCGAGAACTTGCTCTGGTGCGGGACAAACAAATGGAGGCAGAATTCTACAGCCGGCTGAGAAGGGGCGGGAGTATAGCGTCCTTTGGACTGGGCTATGGAGGATACGGAAACAGTACAACAGGGGTCCGATTCCGCTATGTTCTGCCCCAGCATCGACGCCGGCCACGGCCACGGCAGCGTGAACTACGAGTTCCAAAACAAAGAGCGATGGAGCAGGCGTCAGAACCGGAAGCACTTGTTCCGATTCGTCTTGATGTAGAATCGGAAAAGCACAAGCTAAGAGATACGTTCACGTGGAATGCACATGAAACGACAGTACCTCTTGACTGGTTTGCGGAAATTCTTTGCGAGGACTTTGCGATTCCTCCCGATCGATCATTTATTCAACTCGTACAAAAATCAATCCAGGAGCAATTATCAGATTATCACCCGCACGCATTGAACACGGACGATGACGAAATGGACGGCGGCGAGGAGACGAATGGCGAAGTTGACCCAGCATTACCGTATACGGCTTACAAGGATGATGATATGCGGATACCAATCCGACTGGATATCACGGTTGGAACACACAATCTGAGTGATCAGTTCGACTGGGACATCAACAATCCAGACAATAACCCAGAACGCTTCGCAGAACAACTATGTTCAGACTTGGCCCTTAGCGCCGAGTTTGCGACAGCTATCGCACATTCAATACGGGAACAATCTCAAATGTACACCAAGTCCCTGTTCCTGGTGGGGCACCCTTTCGATGGCCGTGTCGTCGAAGATGAAGACATTCGGTCGAGCTTACTACCAACCCTTACTAGCGCCCTACATCCTGATGATCAGGTTGTGAAACATGCCCCTCTGTTATATGAACTGTCAGAGGCAGAAATCGAAAGACAAGATAAAGATCAAGATCGAGAGGCCAGACGTAAGCGACGTCAGGGCCGTGCACGCAGAGGAATAGTGTTACCAGACTTCCGAGAACCTCTGAAAACTCACCGAACCCCATATGTCTCTTCCGTGTTAGCAGGAGGAACAAATATTGCGGGTGCCACATTCAAACGACACATCAGAGGTACAAGTCCAACAGATGATATATTTGAGGCGACTTACTCTCCACAATACCCTACCCGGGCGACCCCTCGAAAGATCATGGAGCCAACACCGGCCTTGTCCATGTCTCCTCAGCTTTCTCGTCATTCTGGTCCGAACCGATTAATCATCAAACTCCGTGTCCCACAGCTGCATAATTGGCTTTCTGATATCGAACAATCCCGCCATTATGCAGCGGCTCCTGCCCATTCCTATACTTCAAATCAGCTTCCAGGTCTCGCACAGAACCCACAAGCGCAACCTATCGAACTACCTCCGGTATCCTGTTCCATGATTACCACTGACTTCTAGCCGGACTGGTTGGAATCTGCTCTTAGCAAATTGCGGTCCCGATACCCACTCGACTCTTTCGATGGTTTACGCCGTTCTGGCTCCGATCCCGGGGACACCCCTATGCCAAGAATTCGCTGCAACGATTGCCCTGGTAAATATTACCAACCAGGTCCGGGACGGGGAGTCGATAATTTCGAAGTACATCTCAAAAATAGGGGCCATAGGGATAGGGTAGATAAGCGGATGCAACGAGAGAAGGAACTTGTTCGATAGCGGCGTTCGGCGTATGGATTTTATGTCACAGTAGCGATAATTGAATTGCTGGAGAGAGCTTGGAATCTCGATCTTGAAGCTATGGTGTCTAAAGAGCTATATCTAATTATGCCAGACAGAAACACGGTCAACTATGCAACAACGGATTATACGAGTTAAAACGCCTTCCAAACTATGCTGACTCAAGCAGACTTAGCGCCAGCCCACAAACGAAATTGCACTCGTTCAACAAAGTCTCTCGTCAGTATTTCATCTGCAATCTGTAGATTGCTGGCCCTCTCCCTTGTATTGAAAGCCGACAGTGCCAATCTAATGTCGTATAGAGAATCGACAGATTGTCTCTTGGATATGTTATATATCATTCCACACTTGGCATCCAAAGGTGTTTCACGAGTGTTTACCTGTGCCATCGAGTCAACAGTAACATCTGATGTCAGCGCAATTTCTAAGATGATGGGGACCTTCGGAAGTCTCCATCTCTTCCTCCATATAGTTCATCTGTAAACATTCTCGAACTGCGCGTGTGATGGATGAGATGTGACGACTCGAGTGATCAGCCTTCACAACTCGGGCCAGGCCCTGTTCAAATGGCGTCTGATAAGCTGTTGAAATTGAATTGCGCATAACAAAGATCATCGGAGCTCGTTTGAACTGTTCCCGTAAATCCCCACGCGCTACAAAGTCGATCACCACCTTTTGAAATTCGGTACCCTCCGTTTCAATTGAACGGATTGTTGAGAAATCAGGCAATAGACATGGGGCTGTTAATACAATAGCCGGAGCCGGACCACCGGAGCCGGAATTTAATCGGAGTTTGACTGGGACCAAGGTTGGCTGAAATGTATCCACTGATCGAGGAACTAGGCAGCGATTGTCTGCGGCAAGGACCCATAAATGCCGAAGCGCCTGTAGATGGAAACTATTGTCCCCAGGTGTCATAGGAAATTTCGGATATGTCGCTGCGAACAAACAGGCCGTTGCAAGAGGAGTCGTTGCAAGTGCGTATTGGCCTCCACTCATGAATAGAAGGCCGATTGCCATGTGTGCCGCCATATGCCCGCCATAGTTTGCCTCATCGTGTCGTCGTCCATGAAGACGTCGCAGACGCCTTAAGATATCAAGATCCCCCGACCCAGCCATCACCGCCGCCACAGCAACACAAGTGGCATCCTGGAAAGATCGAAGATTGATACGTGATATCATATCATCGTAGTTACGTGCTATCATCAGTATTGATTAATAGTAATGAACCTTTAAGAGCACAGATGGTCATCAACTTGTCTAGATAAGCCAAAAGACAAGCTTTGGCCTCCTTATTGTGCGTTCCAGCAAATCGAAGGGCCATGACATAATGAGCTCCAGCCAAGATACTGACTATATCCAACGAATCCGAATTCAAGGCAACCATTGGTTTTCGGCCTTTCAGGATGTCTCGGGGAAACTGCTTCGTTATCCAGTCCTTCGTTGGCTCTATGGAATCCCACATCACCAAATTTTTTGCCACCGTCCGGAGAAATATTTGGTCGGGGCGCACATATTCCATCAACTCAGGGGTCTGTGGAACATCCAATTTCGCCGCGATTGCTTTATTGTTCGTTCTTAAATATATTAAAGCCAAGGCTGCAAGACAGCCAGGAACCGCAACGATCATATTCCTCTCAGCATTCTCGGATATTACCAGCCCCTCTGAGATCCTACAGAGACGGTCAATCATCGACCGCTCATCGGCTCCTCGGAGATCAAGACCTTTTCCGAGATTAATCAAACCAAGTGCAAGCCCACAGGCAAGACGATAACTTTCATCTCTCTGTAATTCTTGAGGGAGTGACGAGGAATAGGAGAAGGACCCCGATTTTCCCGATACAGTCAGTTCTGATAATAGTACCTCGCTCGTTCGCCGATGACGACTCTCGCAATAGACCAATCCCAATGCCATTATTCCAGCTGTTTGAATCCACACGTTGATTTTGAGGTCGGCGGCACCAGGAGGCAGCATTGCAGCAACATGCACAGAAAGCAATTTTGTGATCTTGGCATCCTTTGTACCGAGGTACGATACCCCGAGACCAAGCAATAGCGCCACCGAAGTAAGCACATGCTTCGTGGTCAAGTAATTGAGAAGATGCCATCGTGCTATCTTCTTCAGATGACCATTCAACCCCAATCCAAGAAGAAATCCAGCATGGCGACTGGTTGGCTCGGTAGGTTTGTTGAATACTATCCACGAGGTATCGATTTCCTTTGCTTCGGGAGATATGCTCAAAGCACCTGCAACTCCAAGATGGAACAAAGGCCACACGGTGACCGAATCGGGAAGGAACGACTTATCGACCGTAACGATTGTGTTTTGCGGCTTCATGCGGAAAACGAAACTAAATCCAGGGACGTGAAATTTCTCCGTCGGGAGAGGCGTTCGCGAACTAAATAACAAGAGACCTTTTCCGACAGGCATTGCCAAGGCGCGGATAGCTAGCGCTTGAACGTTGATTTGTTGTGCTGTTGCAGCTGCGTGCTCACTTCATTAGCTGCAGAACAAGAGGCCGTACGTTATTGTAGGGCTCATTCGAAACCAGAACGTGACTCCCGGCTGGGAGTACTCTAATAGCTTCGCAACTTCCGACAATCTTCGATCTTTCCGGAAAATGAGGTTGGTGATCATTTCATGATCATCTGCCAGACTGGGTCCAGAAGACAGAAATTCAGGGGACTGAATATTTTGGCATATTTCGGTGACAGTTGCGACGTCGCTATTAGCGCGAGGCGACAGGGAGTAGGACGGCGAGGCATCTGAATCTCGAACATGCACGCGCAACAACTCAACGAGATCTTTGCGATCTATGAGCTCGCAAACAGAGTTCGACCATTCCGGAAGCGGCTGGCGTTTACAGGCCGACAAAGCAAACTTGAGAGGATAGGCAACTCCGAGGGGCAGACTGTCAAGCCAGGATGTTGTCACTGAATTTTTCTCCAGTGCATCGACAAATGCGCTACGAGGGTCGCGAAGGTTTAACAATGGATAAAGATCCCGCAATTTATCGATTGACGGAAGGAGTGACTTGGCCAAGCTTAGTTTCTCTGTCGGGGAGGTCTTTTCTGGTGAGGCCTTGAATATCAATACTTCCAAAGTCAAAAGATCGTCTTGCTGGACACGAGGGACTGCGGCTTGAATGCAAGTTATGAGCCACTGATATATTGACCACGGCTGTTGTTGCCCAAGCACGACGTCCCGAACGCCGGTGAATGATCGTTTATCGAAATCAATTCTTTCCATATCTTCATTGTATGCCAGGTAATATTCAACAAATTTCGTACGACCAAGCCAGTGCGACAGTTGACAAAGGACAGGAATCAGGATTGCGTTGTGTGTCGACATTCCAAGGTGAACACGGATTTCTTCGGATAAAGCATGTAAAGCTAGTAGAATAACAGAGAGATGACTTGAACGCTGCGCACCTTCAAAATGATGCACTAATTCTCGCGCTTGCGGAAGAAGTGACGACAGTTTTGGTGGATATTGGCCTTGTACCCTGTCGAACGAGGCAGTTCCTTGATCTAGTAGAGATTGTACGGCCTTCCATGGATCGGAGATGCCTTTGAATGCGGCTTCGGGGATAACTCGGGGTAAAGGTGATGGACTTTTGTTATTGAGAGCGAGGAAACATGCAAAAAGAGTGACAATAAAAGAAGAGGTGTCGGTTGCCGCCGGCCGTAATCTAGCGGTCCCATAGACGGACAGGAAGAGAGAGTAGAAGCCGGTATCTAAAACACATTCTAATACATCAAGGCACCATATAATGAGCGGATGTTGTGGGACCAGATCCAAATGAAACCGTTCTGTGGATGAAGAATCGGCTAATGTAAACCGGTTCAGTCCACCCTGAGAGATGGATCGCCATGATCGATTTAAAGGTAGCACGATATTAAGACGGGTACCCCACGGGGCGTGGATGCGTATAATGAGATCCGGCGACAAAATAAGCAAGCGTTGGCTCCGACCGACAGTAACTGGAAGGGCACTTAATGCTGGTATTCGAGAAATTTCCTTGAACGTTGGAGTTCCATTGGACCGCCGCGCCATATGATATAAATGTAAAACTTGAGAGCCATTTTCGTGAAGACACAGAATGTCGAGTTTGCGTGAAACATTGATCAAGAAGATTTTCGGGATCGCATTGTTGGTATCAAAAGGAAAACTCTCGATGATTTTCAAACTCAGCTCTTGTTTGAACCCCTCTGATTCCCCCATAAGGACAGTGAGACGGTCTGGATCGGCGAAAGATGTCCTATCCATGGTAAAGCTAATGTCTGAAAGTCGCGAGTGATGCCTCTCCAAAGCAGACCCACCTTCGGAGCGCCTCAACGTAGACAAAGGTAGATCCTCATCTTCGTCAAGCTTAAATGAGCTGGCACCCACCGAAGATCGCCGTCGCAATATCCGATTCGACTACTATTACTAATTTTTCAAATGAAGAGAACCTTCTTCCGAGCTTGCTGGTCTGGTGTTGCGTGCCATAGTGTAATACGTTTCTCGATTGCGTTTCGAGTAACACATAAAGCATCATCCCGGGAGGAGAAGAAAAGGAAATCCTCGTTTGGATCCAGAGATGAGCGACTGCAGGTAACCATACCGAAATCCTCCAAAGGGCTGGACAGGGTAAACAAACGAGGCAATTGATGTTCTGATTCTGACAGAGAAAGGTCGGTAGGTGAAGAAGGATCTTGAAATGTATCCACTTGTCTTTCGAGGAGAATCCCGAGCGGGATAGACCAGATCTTGAGGACAGGAAAAGGAAGGTGAACAATGTAGGAACCGCCGTCCAGGTAGATGATGTGCATTAATGTTTTAAGTACCACGACGAGAGCCCTGCTTGCGGTGTTGGACGCACGCGAGGGTGATAAGTCTGAGCTATTTTGGGGCGGATCCGGGTGCGAGACGGTCGAAGAGGACGAGAAGACCGTGAAGAGGGCGTGAGTGATCGGTTGGCCGTCGCTGGCAAAGTCATACGTTCGTTTGTGGACGAGGCCATCGTTTTCGGTCCAGATGACGGAACAGCCGTCGATGACGAGCTCGTCCTTGTACTGTGATGTTCCGAGACTGTTCATTGTGTGAGGGAACTGTCCTCGTGAAATGGTTATTATGTGTTCATGGTGATGGAGATTGCTTGTTGATCCACTCGTAGTGATCGCCTAAAGACGCGTTTGCCGAAAGCGAGGATAATCCCGGGGGCTTTCCGGGAATAATGGCAGAGCGGAAACGTGAGGTGTAATTTCCCAAATAGAGTTTGTGGCGGAGGACATGTTGCGATGGATTGGACGAGGTCGGCCTAGCGCCGATCGGTGCATGAGTGCGTTGCGAGACATACGGGATTGGGGGCTGCACGCACACACCGCCTTGTGCCATAGGACGCCTCTTTTGCCAGCGCATGGCGTATTAAAATGCCTTGATATTTGTGTGTGATGTGATATGGATGCCGATCCTTTTTATGGAATCTGCCGGCTGCCTTGTCTGTTGTCGCTCGCTCGCTTGCTGGCTGGCGTCTCGATCCATCCCATCTCGGCGCCGTTATATAACCGATCGCCTGCAGAACGGCACTGCACAGAACAGAATCCTGCGCACTCTGCTGGCCGTCGGTCAATCAACTCGCGAATCGCCCCATCGTCGCCGCTGTCTCGTATCTCTGCAGTAGTTATATCCACTCCTGGCGACACACACACACACACGCACGCACACACACACAGAGTCCACCCACCCCAGCGTCTTCTCCGCCGCTGTTATCGGACACTCGCCGTGTATCTAATAAATACCCGCCAGCACCAAAAGTATTAAATTGGTCTTGCTTGTGCACTGCCCCCCTTTCTACGCTCCTGCAGAGAGGATCGCCGAGTCCCCAATCACTTAGTGGCACGCACATAAATACAGATATATGCCATTGTTCGGACTGATCAAGAACAAAAAGAAGAAGACAAAGGATCAGCAGTCCGAGAACAGCTCCAGCGTTGCCTCCACCAGCACCGCCAAAACAGACACAGAAAAGGCTGCCGCAGGAGGAGGACAGCCAAACGCCGCCGCCGCCGTCGCCGCTGTCCCTTCTGCCAAGGACAACAAGAAGCTCAACAAGGTCAAGTCCGACCAGTCCTCGCTGACGCCGGTGCGTACAATCTCGCAGAAAACACCCAATCCGTTCGCTGCCACGCCCTCCATCGACGTCCCCAAGTCCCCCACGCTTCCCAATTCGAGTCCCTCGGAGTCCGACGGCAATCGTATGTACTCTTCATCGCCCTTCTCCTCGTCGCCCCAGCCACCGCAACCACCGCAACCTCCACAACCGCTGCTGCAACCACTGCAACCACCACCGCAGCAGAAACAAGCGTCAACTCAGCCCCACGTGCAAAACGTTGTGACAGGACAGTACAACGCGCCCCCCACGCCGCCGTCGACAGCTCGCTCCGGCTCAATTGACGACACCCTCGACGCTCTCCCGTCAATCGGCGCAGCATCACAGCCCTACCAACAGAACCAACATGACCACCTAAAACACCCGCAGCCACAACCGGGCTATCAGCAGTACTTGGAGCAGCCCTCCGAAGCCATGATAGGCACGCCCTCCGGCCTCCTGACACCCGTTCCAAATCCAAACGACCGCGTCATTCCCTCCAAGTTCCCTTCCGCCCAGCAAAACACAGTGCGGGCGACCAAGGGCAAATATGCCATCGTTGACTTTTCCATTCAAAGAACTCTTGGAACAGGCTCCTTCGGCAGAGTCCATCTTGTGCAATCCCGTCACAACTCTCGTTTCTATGCAATCAAAGTATACCAATCGCCAACCCTTCTAACGCTAGGTCCTTAAAAAGCAGCAAGTCGTGAAAATGAAGCAAGTCGAACATACCAATGACGAACGAGCAATGCTACAGGTCGTCAAACATCCTTTCCTTGTCAATCTCTGGGGAACATTCCAGGACTCGAAGAATCTATACATGGTAATGGACTTTATTGAAGGCGGTGAACTGTTTTCTCTACTCCGAAAATCACAACGCTTCCCCAATCCTGTCGCAAAATTCTACGCCGCCGAGGTTGCTCTCGCAATTAATTATCTACATTCTCTCGATATTATCTATCGAGACTTGAAACCTGAAAACCTCCTCCTTGACAGACACGGTCATATCAAAATAACAGATTTTGGCTTTGCCAAAAAGGTTCCCGATATCACATGGACACTTTGTGGTACACCAGACTACTTGGCTCCAGAAGTAGTAGCATCAAAAGGATACAACAAATCGGTGGACTGGTAGGATTCTGTGCATATGGAACTAACGGCAGGTGGTCGATCGGGATATTGACGTACGAAATGTTGGCGGGCTATCCACCGTTTTATGACCAAAATCCAATGAAACTCTACGAAAACATCATGAATGGCCGCATCAAATACCCCTCCTATTTCGACCCTGTCGCAAAAGATCTCCTTGCCAAACTCTTAACCTCCGATCTCTCCAAGCGGTACGGAAATCTCAAAGCTGGGAGTGCAGACATCTTCAACCACCCGTGGTTTGCGGAAGTAAATTGGGAGAGACTGGAAAGAAGAGAGATTGATGCGCCTTACATTCCTCCTATCCGTCCCGGTGGTGGGGACTCGAGTCAATTTGAGCGGTACGACGAAGAAGGCGAGGAGTACGGGGATTTCACGAGCAAGGACCCATATGGACATCTATTTCAGGACTTCTAAACGGACGTGGGAATGGTTATTTATAGTGTAGTCGATCACTTGGGATTTTGGACAATTAGGGATCGGCTTGATAGTATATATATGTATGAAATGCATCCCTGTAAAAGTAATGCTGTTGAACCTTGTGATGATTGCTGACAAAGCTCATGCTGATATTTACAAAGTTCGGGGGTCGACAAATAGATATTTCAAGTTGATGCCGATCAATCCTTTGATTTGCTCAGCTGTTGCGGCATGCCTTTGGATCCTTTTGAAGGACGATTGCAGTTCTTGGACCAGTTGCGGCATCTGTCTGCGTCCCAATCGTCAGCGTTAAAGCTCTCGCAGTTTGCCCTGAAACATAAAAATCTCCATGAAGACCTATATTCCTGCGTCGTGGAAGAATTGCCAGCGACTACACTTAACGACAAGGTCAACATCTTCTTCTTTTTGGGAACGCTAGTCGAGCAGAGCGAGAGAGCCAGGTTTAAGCAATATGGAGACCTGCTCCGGAGGGACCTCGATAAGATTGTAGCCGATGTAGCTCCGTTGGATGGCGGTGCTGCCAACATTGCCCCAGCGAAAAAGGTAAGAAAGGAGTTAAAGGACGCATGCTTACCTCAAGGTCCTGAAAGATCTGCTAGATAAACGATTGATAACGGAAACTCAATCATCTTCCGCGCTATCCATCCTCGCCGACCGAGAGTCGTGGTCCCTATCATCTTTCCTGATGTTCTAACGTATAGCATTTCCCACATTCCACACAATTTATCAGAATCGGCGAAGACATATTTCTCTGCTGAGGAAATAAAGAGAAGAATGGAAGAAGATCGCGAAAGAGTACATATTTTCTCGACATCTCTAACAATAGCACAAACTACTCCGAGAAAGTATATGGATGATACCTCAAACTGGACCGGACACAGAATTCAACATGATGTGGGAAACGACAAGTTCCTTCGGAGATGATGACCTAGAGTACATGCACGAAGAAAATCTCAAGAAGGGAATGTCACAATAATTGGGAAATACGGGAAAACGGAGTTTGGAGTAAGCAATGACAATTTTTGTCTTTTCTATAGACTAATATACAATATAATACCCTCTGAATGCCCTTCGAAACCCAAAGCAATAACACCCTTATAATTACACTGTTCGCTGTTTATTTGTAATGCCCTCGGTCGCTAGAACAGCAAACATGAATAAACTATTTTGTTCCGAAAACTCTGTTTCGGGTGGTTTGGGAGACTGACTTCCCCGTCTGATGACATCGGTTTTTTCCTCTTCCCTTTCCACCTGAGGACGATCATCATGCTCCACAGCCTTTGGTCGCTTCGACTCGCTAACGAGGGGCAGCTCGTCGGCAACGTAGGTAGGCTTGGGTGTGATACCAGCGTTGCTGAGATAGCGGGCTTGTACAGTGACCAACTCTTTTCTGACTTGGGGTATCTCGTCACTACCGAGAGACCGGACATTGCGCCGCGTCTTCCTTGTAGTAACAGTGCCTGCATCATCTTTGGCCTCTTTCTCTGCCTTCTTCACCAATTGCTGCATCTCATTATATGCACTCAGTTTGGCGACATCTTCAGTTGTACCTTCGGGTGTTTTCGACTTTGCGACTGTTGTTTCAGGTTGCGTCTCAACCTCAGCTGGAGATGTAGACTCGGGAGCTCGCGTTGCAAGTGTTGGCTCTTTTTTTTGGCGTTTCGGCGGAGAAAGCGGATGTTCGTTTTCGAGCGACAAAGGCCTCTTACTCAATCTTCGAGCCCTGCCGGCACCAGCCACTGCTTCCGCCTCCGCTCTTTTCAACAATTCCCGAAACTCATCATAAGCAGCAACTTTTGCGTTCGTCGGGCTAGCAGGAACACCCGCCACCGAAGTGGACAACCGCCTCTTCTGAGTTTTGTCATCCTCTTTTTTGAGTTTCGGGCGTAAGGCAGAAACAGTAATCGAGTCTGCTTTGGGGACGGTTCGATGACCTGTTGCCTCGGGAGTTTTTGTGTGGACCCTGAGCGATCGCTTAGAAGAGGTTGCCTCACCGGCAGCCTCTGCGATGACCAATTGCATTTTCTCATATTCTGAGAGTTGTGGAAGTGAATTCGTTGATAGAGTGCTTTCTCGTCGTTTGTGTGGAGACGGACTGGACTTATTCTTCTGCTGAGGCGTCGAAACAATTTTGGGTTTCGAAACCGTTTGTGAGATCTCATCAGCAGGATGGTCCTTTCCTTTCCTTGAGGTCCCCGGTTGAGGCAACTCAGCCTCCTCAGCCTCCGTCTCAGGTGTCCACGTTTGTTGCAACTTGGCCAATCGTTGTTCCTCATCCAAGAACGGTCCCAAATCAATGACCTCATCTGTCGGTTTCCGTTTTCCATTAAGAACAATCGTTTCTCTGGCCATCTGATAATCAAAGCAATATTTGATTGGGTCTTGAGGAGGAGGTATGCGATGAGGATATCGTAGATCGTAAATTGCTGCATGACGACAACACCGATTACATGCCACAGGAGCATACCACGGTTCATAATGCCTCCACGGTTCGTGGCATACCGTGCATTTGATCAGTATGGATCCTTTTCCGTACGCAACGCCGTTATGCTTTTGGGAGGACGCATCGGAAGTTGGGTCGCCACTAGAAGGTATAGTGGGAAATGGAGTGGACGTAGCCGAGTCATCTGTCGTTGCTGGTGGAGTAGGTAAGTCGCCATCGTTCGCTGTCGTGATGACTTTTTTATTCCTTAATAACAAACCAGTGACCTTTTTCTCCTCCTGTACTTGGCCACCCACGGAATATCCACCTTGACCTTTTGATTCACAAGTGGCACACAAGCAATGCTCGTTTCCCTCACCAAAATAGTCTCGTCCATAAAATGTGGTGATTTCTGCTCCCCGTGGAATATCCTTGGTCGCAATAAATCCAACTCGTTTCTCCCTTCCTTCAAATGTCTGAAATTTTGTATTTGCATCACAATCGTGATTGACAAATCTTCCTGGTCCGAGAAATAATCCCGCCTGGTTGCCCTTACGTCCAGAGATCAAGACAGACCAATCCTTTTCTTCATCTTTCAGCCGGTCTTCCTCGACCTTTGTTAATGGGAGGAATATTCCTGTGAGCGCGTGAATCGTCTCCCCTTTGCGAATGTTTGCGGTGGCTAGCGCGCAAGCTTCGTCTTTATTTGGGTTCCCAGAGGCATGATACCGGTCGGTCGTACTTATTTCGAATAAAGTTGATGGCAGGTACATGGCAAGGTATCGTTGGAGGTGCCTAACATTAGTACAGCCGTATTTATAGCGTACTTTAAGAAGTCTGTTCTATCATCCTCGCTCATGCCATTTAAAAGCCCCTTTAAACCTTGCAGTCTACCAGTCAGAGACAGCGAAAGGAGGAATGTACTGGACGAGTTTCTCGGCAGCGACCAGAGTGGTGCCTTCTCTGACCATGTCGCGAATGATATTGAGTACTTCGCGGTCAGAGACTCCCCGTATGCCTTTGTAACGCTTTTCCATTTTGTGTACCCAGGACCAAAACACCACCTTGTCGATCAGCAAATCGGTGCAGAAGTCATCGTAGCCAGAAAGCTTGTCTACAGCGCTTCGGAATCGAGGAGGATAGGCGCGCTTCGAAGCCATGGCTGGCGGCTGGCGGGATGCGGTGCTATAAGCCAGAAGCAGCGAGAGAGTATGTCATGTCAAAAAGCAAGACGACGGTAATTTCCACAGCAATGCGGTCCTCGAGGGAGCCCGCTCACGATAGCGATGGCTGTGATTTGTGGTGGTTGTCTGCAAGGAGGGTTGGTTGGGATGTGCAGCGAAATGGGGATCGATTGATTGATCAGTCAAAAATGGCTGAAAGGCGAAAACTCGCTCAAACCACAAAACCTTAATGCAAGAATCATGACGGCATAACCCGAACTCAATTTGTCTACACCGACAGACGGATATCAGCACTACTGTCTCTGTACACTCCACTCGTATACACAAATTGAATCCTGATCTTTTTTCAAACACTATTTTAGTGACGCGCTCCCGTGTGGATAATCACTAACGGGGCCCAGAATAGCACTGTACAACTCTGTCATTTTGATATAACGAATGTCAAACGCTATGATATCTATATCGCTAATATGAAGACTTTTGCAAATGAATATTCCCTTCATGCAATCACTTTGGCGACGACGGGGGTGACTTCCCATACCGCTTCGGACTTCCCTTCGGACTTCCTTTCGGAGATGACGATCGTGAACCACTCGCTTTTCTAGCTGTGACGTACCAACTATTGTTAACAAACTTGTGAGAGGGCAGTACGCTTTGACAGAGAGTTGGTAGCGGGGATCCTTCAACTCGCGTATTGCCTTTTCAATGTATAAATCAACAACATCCTCCGGAAGGCCGATTGCAACCATATTCGACCGTCCCCAGATCCCAACCCCTTCGATTAAATGCTCCATCATTAAGGCGCCGATTTTGCTCTTCTGAGCATCTGTCCATTAGCGAAATTGCCAAGCAATATTCACCTGACGGCCAAACGCCACAAGGGACGTCAACCACTTTCACCTCAATGGAATGGAACCCCGCACGGCGGACCAAGTCGGCAAGCTTGGATCCCACCTGAAGATCGAGGTGATGAATGGCAGCGTACTTCTGTAAAGCGTTTTGGACGACGTTTAATGCAGCATCGTTCCCCAGAGCATTATTCTTTGAGATGAATTCCATCGTGATCTCCGTGAACTGGGTATATCCTCCGGGCGCAGTGACGCGAAAGATCTCCGCGATATAATCTGGCCATTCATGTATCTCTGTTTTCATGGACCGTGAATGCACGAAGGAAAAATAGTTCTCCGGGTATCTTATTCCCTTGCTTAAATCGGCGATCTAACATCAACCCCACCAGCACGCGAATGTACCTCAAAGCGACAGTTTGGAGGGTATCGCAGGGGAGCCTTGGCTCCAATATCGACTCCTACCACTTCATCGGCAGTTGCGAATTCCTGTCCCGTCTCTATCGTCCATGCGCCCGATCCCGAACCCAAGTCTAAGATTGTCTTGGGATTCCGTAGCTGGCGGAGATGATTTCCGCCCATGAGTAACTTGAGCGCATCGTGTTGGCGGTCTACTATTCGAGCATCGCGCTCACTGCAAATGGTCAACACAGTCTGTAATACGACGTACCTGGTTTCGGGGAAGTAGCCCTCGATCTGAAAAGACTTCGGAGACAAAGGTGGAGTGGGATAGACGCCAAAGTTGGACCCGAAGACGTTGAGGTTCATCTTTGCGAGAACGAGGTCGTCCATCTGTGCCGGTCGCCGCAGCCCGAGGTAGTAGTTGTGATTATATAGCTTCTTCCCCGTATTTGCAAGCACAGGACGGGCCCTGTTAGAGTTTGCATACGTGGGGGCACATTATCGTTACTCCACAATGGCTGGACGTTTCCCGGGAGCTGGGCGTCGCACTTTAATCGAAACAAGGTTTGCTGCTTGAAGCGGGCAAGGTTGCGCCCACAGGACTCGCAGAAAAACACACCGGGTGGACGCTCCTGGATCCGCGGAAATATTCGCGGCTTCGTTATATTAATTTTGGCGTGCCCTCGTGAGTGTGTGCTGCCGGCCAGCTGATGCATCCGGATGTGGCCGAGACCCTGTCGATCGATCCCTTGCCACTGCAGCAGCAGCCGTGCTGGCCCAATCGCTCACGTCAAACTCTTGTCAGCTCAGGGTGCAGAATAAAGTTTGAACAGTGCATCTGAGTTTGAGCTTGTACGTCGGCTGACCATCCCACCCTCCACCCAGGGACCCCCAGGCGATGAATTGTGGCGTTCGGAAAACACATCGGGATTTATTTCTCTCCATTTTTTCCGTTCATTCAACCTAGTCATCCAATATTAAATCCCACAGCAGCAATTAACTGCTGTCGATCGTATATGTAGCTTCAAGAGCGGCTTCCGAAGATAATTGCCACCGGTTCTTCCCGTGCGACGCGTACTTACTTACGCAACCTACTTGCATCGCTTGCGAACTCAAAAAGGCGGGTTCCCTGAGATCGCTGCCAACCCCGGATAATCATTTCCCACGTTGTGTGGCTACAACGAGGCGATTTTCAACAAATCAAAGTCGCCACCCTGCCTAATAACTCCCCTTTGAGTTTCCAGCAACCTTGGCGCAGAGATTGCTACGTGAGACGTCCAACATCGTGACGAAGTAGCTGCATTAGATATACATACATACAGTACATACAGTATGTATTTCATTGCCACCTGGCTTTCAAAAAGACCTCCACTACCGGGTATCCTTAATATCCCACGCTTCGGTGTCGATCCTCACCCCCACTTTCCCACAAAATGCGTCGCCTGTGCGCTTACCCCGGTATCTCTGCTAATATTACTCATGCCACGTTTAATCTGCTCCATCCCTTGCTCGAGCGCACGGACTTGAGCGACGAGATCAGGATTAGTGTACTTGATATCATGGGTCGCGCTATCCGCATTCAGGGCCTCCACCAACGGTCCCACAATACTTTCCCTACAAAATCAGTCATCGAACAGGACAGAGTGACGTTTCATCGATTGTACGCTGTAAAGTTTGCAATCCCGATTCATATAAGTCTTTTTCCAAATTGAAGCCCTTATGTTGAAGCTTTTGTATATCGTCAGGATTCTGTATACCGAGGAGATTCTGCAGGATAAGCATTTCCTTCACGTCGATTTCTTTTTGTGTCTTTGCCATTCCATTTCGTTTAATTGGGGTCGTAGAATCGTTCGGTAGATGGGTCGACAGTTGCCTTAATAGCTGTCCGCATGCCCCAATTCTTGATATTTCGAGTTCGAATAGTTCCCTCGCAACAACCAGCCTTCCAATCATTCCTTCCATGGTGGCCTCAATCTTCTCCACGCCATCTAATTCCTTCTCCATATGATCGATTCTTTCCCTCATCATAGTATCTGAGACTTTATCCATCACAGTTTGCTTTGCAAGCAACTGCGTCGCTTCCTCGTAATGAGACACCAGCGCATCGACTTCGGTTTGGAGATTTTTCAGGTCGGCCAGAGAATTGATGGCAGTGTTCGATTGGCTACGTGACGGGGTCGGAGGCTGAGTTAAAGATGTGAGATATGCATGTGAGATCTGTGCCGTGAATAACTGGAACTGGATATGCGCGAGTCTACCAATCAGTGCAATCAGGCAAAGACGGACTGGGAGCTGATTGTATCGATTTCTGTGGATAGATTCTTGTCGTCATCAGCTGCCAAAATGGAGCTGCCGAACTTTTCGAGAGCCCGTAATAATTCGTCGTCCATGGAGTAAATAGCATTCACATGTTTCACATCAGAATACATCCACTGTTGACCAGTATCTCCCCCCAAGGACACTAAAAAGCTCTTGACTCCTCCGGACATTGACTCCTGTTGATGGGATAACTAGGGTCAATATTTGCCGCAAGAAGGAGGGAGCACCTGGTCGCTAGCCTCTTGAATACTCAAGCTTAGCTGATTCACGTCGCCACCGTTTGCGGGACGCTTGTTATTCAATGCTTTATCCAGATAGGCCAGCCGCGCTCTCATGGACTCGACATGCCGCTCCAGAATTTCTCTCTGCCCTTTCATCGAGTTGACATCCCGCCTACAATTAACACAACGACAAGACGTCATACCGTATGTCCTCCTCACTCGCCGTCGGCCCACTAAAACAATCATCTTCTACAGAACCCTCATATCTAACATTAGCTTCTGGAAAGCAACGGCGTTCACATATCTAGCTCCTCGACACCCAGTACGCATTCAGTTCCAGCCAACGTGGTCGGCACAATACGGTTCAGCACTTGGGCCACACGAGGAATCTGGAACAGCCATTGTATGTCTTTAGGCGTGAATTTTTCTGAGGAATGGGAGTTGAGAAATGCGATGAGGGCCGCTGCCGACGTTTGCGAGTGCGACGTGAGCTCCATGCTGCTTAATCCATCCTTTTTAGACAAGCGGCGTGACGCGTGGCGAAGATCATCAAACAAACAAAATTTAAATACTAAACAGGATTCTGCCCAGACAGCAACCACCAGCGCCCGAAATGCGCTTCCCAGTCAGCTGGCAAGTCTATGCCACGTTTATCTAAAGTTGACGTTGCATTGGTATCTCTGATGCGAACTTTGAGTCGTAATCAGACGCGGACAACTCTTTGGGCCTTTGAGCAGAACAAACGCTCCAAGAACACCTGGAACGAAGTTATTACGAACAATCTATCTGCTTGCCACACCCGCGTGGCATTTGCATCTGCGGTTCAGTCGGGGCTAGCAGAACCCGCTTGAGTGAGACACTGCTTGCGACTTGCGCCTTGCGGCCTCAAAGAGTAGTTTGACAGTGGCGTCAAACTCACCCCGAGGTGCCGCAAGCCGCAAGCCGCAAGCTGTGGCCCATTCAATTCACCGTCCAAGAAACGGTAGTGGTCAAGGTACTCTAATCTGACTATCAATATGGAAAACACTCTCGAGTCTATGGCTTCCGCGGACGATTATCCCCATTTCTGGATCTTAAAATGGGCGAACAAGACAATATATATACGCCACCGGTGGGCTGACGTTTCTTTTTCATTCAAACATGCCAAGAGGAGATGCTCGGCAAATGATAGCAAGGAGGTAGTTGCATAACGGGCGAGATTCTTGAGTATATGCAACTCTAACACCATGAGACCGTTTTCCAGTCCGAGAACTTGGATATTTTCCTCGGATATATCGTAATTTTTTGATGGATCCAGGCTCGATTATGCTGGAATATGCAGCAAGAACATTAACCGCCAATCGGTACGGGGGGAAGGGGCCCCGGGCAAGGAATTACTCATCCCATCGCTTGGGCTCCTCCGTGTGCTGGTATCACGTTAACCTTCGACCGCAAATCCCGAACATGTGTGTAACCCGTCCTTGGGTAGCGAGCTGATATTACTGGAGGCCATGCACGTGGCCCTGATTCCAAGGGCGATAAAGATCCAAGGAAACTGGGCCAATTCTCGGACCAATTCTCAAATAGGTTTATCATGCGGAATCATGTCTGATGACTGCACAACTCCAACTTTGTACTTACTAAAAGGCCAAAAGAATTACGGAGGCACTGTCTTAACCAATAGAAGGCACAGAATTGTCTATTCGAGGCTTATGAAACTATATTGCACCTCTTGAGATTTTCCTGTGCGTGGTCAGCCACTAATCTGATGTTTCCCATTTTCGATAAAAAACTGTTAACCTTCACGACTAAATAGGACAGCATATCAAACTAGTCCGCACGGCAGTGTCGACATCTACATAATACACAATGTCCCGGGATCTTTCTGCATATACAACCTTCAATATTTCCTCTGCCATGGGTCAGCCGGGGCGGGATACCAACAAGCGTTGTTGTTTGGTTGATAATCTCCTCGGCCGTATGACTGACCAAAATATATGGTGCGGCAGGATATAAATTTGAGGCTAGGACGGCTGTCGTTGCTTTCTTGGGACGACAGATGACTTTGAAACTAGCAGTTGAACGGCAGCCAAATTTAGATGGACGGTATCCGTGTCTCTCGTCTTTCGAGGTTTCTTAAGCGGTATTTCCGTAGTTCCAGAGTTATCTTACTGAAGCCTGTCTGATTTAGGGAGTGTAAAGAACTCGGGAGTTGAGGGATATCAGGCTGATCGATTGTGCCGTACCCAAGGAGCGGTTGGGTACGGTTGGGTACGGCATGCAAAATTAGGGCACTTCCACGGCTCTCGAATAGTTGTGCTTGCGGCGCTAATGACGTTCAGCTGGCTCCTCGTCTACTCCTCGTCTACTCCTTGTTGGTCGATTTGAATCTGGTGAGATCTATTACAAAACCTAAAGTAGCCCCGTCGTGCGAGTCTTACGTTTATATCGGTCTTCGATGAATATGTTTCGCAGATGGAGATGGAGATGATCACTCGGGTCGCTGTTCATGTCTAGGAAAGGTACGTGAAGAGTGGTGGTGATGCTGGACGTGGGGGAAAAATTCTCAGACCCACGACACGGTAGCTTCCGCGATTATCCGTCTACTTACAGAAGTCTTATCTCGGCCGCCGTACTAGTGATAACGACAGCCATGGCCTC
>Ga0182024_10008809_pt1 | contig 21096 bp, 18 predicted proteins | sample P32metaG_FD_120480 | JGI IMG/M metagenome (GOLD analysis project Ga0182024, IMG submission 120480) | Permafrost microbial communities from Stordalen Mire, Sweden - P3-2 metaG (Illumina Assembly) | ecosystem: Environmental > Terrestrial > Soil > Wetlands > Permafrost | place: Sweden: Stordalen...
GCAAACCAGAACGTTAAAATAGCGCATTAGCCGGATCTAACGATTACTGGCGCCCTCGAGACGCTACGTAAGATTTTGGTGCCAGGCCATATTCAGGCGCCGTACGTCGCCGTTTCCAAAAGCAGGGGCCATCGCGGCACTGGAGCATATGCGTGCAAGTACCGGAATCGAATCCCGCGAATCGCCGACGCAGTGAGCGGGTGATATTGCAGATTCCTGTAACCGTAATGACGGAGACGCCGGCTCGCGAACAAATCGAGGAAAAAACGCATACCTTGGCGGTCAACGCGCACGGCGGGTTGTTGAAATTGAAGATGGAAGTTCTGCATGGACAGCCCATGGTACTGCTGAACGCCGCCGGAGTGGCCCAAACGTGCCACGTGGTGCGAATCGAACATCCGGCAGGAGAGTATTATGCGGTGGCTTTTCAGTTTGAAGAGCCTGCGCCGGCCTTCTGGCCAGTGACCTTTCCGCCCGCCGATTGGACGAAATCTTCGTAGCCAGGAATTTATGCCGAACGCCCTTTCCTCGCAACCTGGCATGGTTCGCAACTATCCAGAGAATGCCGGGTTAGATGAGTGTGTGCATAGCTGCGTTTGGCATGGAGGCAAGACCATGAAAGCTCGAAGGCTTGGAGCTCGGCAATTTGCGTTAATTGCCGGTGCGTTGTTTCTGTGTGGAGCATTCTTAGCGGGATGCGATGACGAGCGCGTCACCATCATTCGCGACAGCAGCATTCCCGTCCCCAAGCATGCCACTTGGGCGTGGCGGCCCGAAGCGCCACCACCGCCGCCGCGGGGGCAGGTTCGCGACCATGGCGACAATCGCCCGGTTACTTCGCGCGACGTGATCAATCCCCCGTCTAATGCCCCGTATAATCCTCCTTATAACGGCGGCGCCTATCGCGGCAACATGGTGCGCGAACCGGAATCGGATAATCAAGAAATTCGTGAGCGCGTGCGCATCGGCATCGAGCGCGAACTGAAAGATAAAGGATTCCAGCAAGTGAGCGATCCTGCCGCTGCGGATTTCTTGGTGGACTATCATTTCGCGGTGCGCGGCCATAACGTTCTGGTCGGCTACCCTTCCGGCGGCTATCCGGGGCTGGTCTGTGGCCCCTTTGGCTGCTGGAACTCGTGGGGCTGGGGACCGCCAGAAATGCACTATGAAGATGTGCATTTCCGCGAAGGCACGTTTGTTTTTGACTTCGTAAAACAAAATACCGGACGACGCGCGTATCGCGCTATCGGGGAAGAACCGGTGCGCAAGAAGACTTTCAACCAGGACGAAGTGAATGCGGCCATGCATCATTTGCTGAAGGGGTTGAAGAGCCACTCCTAAGTCTTAAGCGTCGAGGTGCGTCGTAGAAGCCTTCCGGTCTGTCGGAAGGCTTTCTTTTTGCTGTCACGAAAATGGACTAGGAGGCATAGGTAAAATCTGCGCGAGCCGGGCGCAACGAAGTTGCCCCCTACAAACCGCGTCGGCGGCGGCGAGGGTTCTGTTATCCTCGCGTGCTATGAGCGCGACACTTCACACGACGGAGTTGTCGACCGCGGAGTCCTCTGAGCGGCCGTCCTTAGTTATTCCCATCACCGTTGCGGGAATTTATTTTCTGGCGCTGCTGCTCAGCTCGACGCGCTACGGATATTTTCGCGATGCACTTTACTATCTGGCGTGTGGTGAGCATCTCGCCTGGGGGTATGTCGATCAGCCTCCGCTGATCGCGCTGCTGGCATGGATTGCGCGGCACACGCTGGGGACTTCCCTGCCCGCGCTCATGTTTTGGCCGGCATGGGCGGGCGCGGGAAGAATTGTCCTGACCGCGGCGTTTGCGCGGGAACTGGGGGCGAAGAAATTCGGCGTGGCATTTGCCGCGGTGCTGGCAGCGACGCCCGGCGTTTGGTACGTAGTCGATCATCAGTTCGCGATGAATGCGCTGGAGGCACCGCTCTGGACCGGCTGCGCGTACGCAATTCTGCGCATGATTCGCACGGAAAACACGCGCTATTGGATCCTTTTTGGCGCCATCGCCGGGTTCGGTCTCGAAAATAAATATTCGATCGCAGTGTTTGCGTTTGCACTGCTGGCAGGGCTGCTGCTAACACCGCAGCGCAAGTATCTTTTTACTCCATGGCTATTTGCTGGCGGCGCGGTGGCACTGCTGATCTTTCTCCCTAATTTAATCTGGAATATCCAGCATCACTGGCCTTTCCTCGAATTAATGCACAACATCCGCGAGTCCGGGCGCGACGTGGTGCTTTCGCCCGGCCAGTTCTTGTGGCAGCAGATTCTGATCATGAATCCGAACAGCGGGATTTTCTGGATGATCGGCCTGCTGTTTTATCTTTTCTCGTACACCGCGCGGTTGTTTCGCGTCTTCGGCTGGGCCTTTGCAATTACCGTTGCGTTCTTCTTACTGGCACACGGAAAAAATTACTATTCCGCTCCGGCGTACCCCCTCGTATTTGCTGGCGGAGCTTTGGCGGTGGACCACTTTTTCCGGGGCGTGCGTTTTGCCGGTCGCTCCGGATTGCGTACGGTGCTGCAAACGGTGCTGGTCGTTCTGGTGATCCTGGGAATTTTTCCATTGCTGCCGGTGGTGCTGCCAATTTTGCCGGTAGATAGCTATTTGCATTACCAGGAGCATCTTCCGATCGCGATACCACGTAGCGAACATGGCCACCTAGGCGCCGCTTTGCCGCAGCATTATGCGGACGAATTTGGCTGGGAAGAAATGGTGGCCAAGACGGCGCGCATCTATCACGGACTAACGCCCGAGGAGCAGGGCAAGACGGCGATTTTTGCGAATAATTATGGAGAAGCGGGTGCGATCGATTTCTTTGGCCCGAACTACGGATTGCCCAAGGCCATCAGCGGTCATCAAACGTATTTTTATTGGGGTCCGCGCAACTACACCGGAGAGATCGTGATCGTCCTGGGAAGCTCCGACCCTGATAACGACCGGAAATTTTTCAAAGACGTGCAAGTAGTAGCGGATTTAAACAATGCGTACAGCGTGCCCTCCGAGCGCCGCGCAATTTTGCTGTGCCGCGGGCTAAAGGAAAATCTACAAACGCTCTGGCCGGAACTGAAACACTGGGATTAGATATCTTCGAGCCCGCGGCGGAAGCTTGAATCAAGATAAGGGTAATGACGAAACCTTCGGACGCACCTGAATTTTCCACGGTTGGCTCGTGTGCGGCTTCCGTGTACATCTGATAGCATCCCGACGTTACGGTTTCCTTGAATGAGCAAATGAAAAACAAACTTAAAGGGCATCGAGGCATTCTACTCATTGCACTCTGCCTTGCTCCGCGTTTCGCCGTCGCTCAGTCCACCGAATTAAAGTGGCAGAAGGTTTTTGCGAAAGAGATTTCGTGGTACGTACGGACTTCGCCCGGGATTCTGCTGGTCAAATCTGAAAAAGGGCTAACGGCTTTGGATGGCTCGGACGGGCGGCAGCTTTGGGAGCTCCCAGATGTTGAACCCGGCGGCATAAACTTGCGAAATATCAGCGGCTTGCTCCTGCGGGGCAAAAATATTCTGGAAGTGCCTGGGCTTGGCATCGTTCTGATTAACCGCGTGAAACTTCCCGGCGACTCGTCAGGACGCCTTATCGCGCTAAACCTCGTGACCGGTGAACGTTTGTGGGATGAACCAGAGCTGGACGATCTGACGGGAGTGGTGCCGCTTGATCGAGATAACGAAATCATTTTGGTATCCACACGGCTACAACGAAAAGTGATGGCTGGAGAGCTCGTCGCTACGGCCGCCGCGCGCACACCGCTGAGCCTATATGTCTTGCCGTATCCCTACCGCCTGGAGTTTCAACGCTTAAATGCAATCACGGGCAAAGTTTTGTGGAACGCAGAGTACCCGCGGCTCTTCAGGCCAGGATCGCAAAGTTTTTCAGGTATCGAAGGTCATGTTTACTTATACGGACATACATGGCTAGGAAGCGTAGATGGCGCGAATGGTACTCGTGAGTGGGAAGACAGCGCAAAAATGTGGCGTGGCTTTCCTTTACCTCTAACTCTGGGTATGACAAACAATCGATTGGTTTACGGATTGCAAACAGTGCACGCAGTCGACCCTTATAGCAATAAATTAAGCTGGGAAATCGATGATCTGGGCCGGATCACCGGAATGCTGATACAGGAGGATCTTGTCGTCGCGATCGGAGAGAAAAACGTCGCGGCGGTAGACGCGAAAAGCGGCGCCGAACGCTGGCGCGCCGAGACGAATGGGCATGCGACAAATCTAATTGCGGATAAAGCGACTGACACCATTCTGTATGTGGATGGAAAGGGTTTGCATCGCTTGGAACGGACCACCGGCAAATCGTTGCTGAACGCCCACCTAGAAGATGGGAACCATCCCTACGTGCTTCGATCCGCGGGCCCTGCCGTGGCGGTAGCCATCTCAAATCGTGATGTGCGCGGTTATGACTTAGAAACAGGAAAACAACTTTTCCGCGCTGGAAAGCTGGTTGGTTTTTTTCCATCGATTGCTTTACAAGATCATTGGCCGATGACAGCTGCTGACGGCGAGGACATGACAGTAGAAGATCGGCCGTTGGCGGCGTACGGCAGTTCTGAAGTAGTCCCCGCTGGTACGCTACTCTCCGGAACATTCCTCGACCGTATTAAAGAGGGGGCCAGCGCCAAGGACGGCTCGCTAGACGCGTACGAAACGGAGGATGAAAAAGGAGATCGGACCGCCTGGTGGGTCGACGCTACCTCGAAGCTCAGATCGTTTTTCGAGTCTCTGACGAGCAACGGGACATCAGCAGACCGATGGGAGTGATCTTTGGCGTCCACCGAAATCAGATCTGGGGCGCTACCTACGCACAAAAGTAACGTCCCGGACCAATGAAAAACAACCTACTTCCCTTCTTTCTCTTCAGTGCCCACGAACTGTTCGTCCGCCGGATGACATATCTCCCGGAAAAAGAAACTATACCCGAGTTCACGGGTCGAACCGATGCGATGCTACAGGGATCGTGCGTAAGCTGGTAGAATCACGGCGATTACGCGAAGTGCGACCGTCCGTGATTTTCCTCCATCCATGATCGGCCAAACCATTGCCCATTACCGCATCACCGAAAAGCTGGGCGCCGGTGGCATGGGCGTGGTGTACAAGGCGACAGACCTGAAGCTCGAACGAACGGTCGCACTGAAATTCCTGCCGCAGGACAGCACCATCAACGAACAAGAAAAAGAACGCTTGCGGCGAGAGGCGCGCGCCGCCTCCTCATTAGACCACGCGAACATCGGTGCGATTTACGGGCTGGAAGAAAGCAGCGATGGACAGATCTTTATCGTGATGGCCTATTACGACGGCGAAACGCTGGCGCATAAAATCTCGCGCGGACTGCTGCCGGTGAGCGAATCGGTGAACATCGCGATGCAGATTGCCAACGGCCTGGCTGCGGCGCACGCACGAAACATCGTGCACCGGGACGTGAAACCCTCGAACGTGATCGTCACGAGAGACGGCGGCTTGAAAATTGTGGATTTCGGCTTGGCGCGTATCGCGGCCACGGCCAGCGCCACGCAGAGCATCACTACCACGGGAACTTTGCCGTACATGGCGCCGGAGCAAGTACTGGGCGAGTCCATCGATCAACGCTGCGATGTTTGGGCGCTGGGCGTGATTTTGGTGCAAATGCTGACGGGCAGCCACCCTTTCTTGCGGCCCAACACCGGCGCGATGACCTTCGCGATTTTGAATCAACCGCCGGCCGCGGTGGATGCGGTGATTCCGCTGCTGCAACCCATCGTGTTGCGGGCGCTTTCCAAGCAGCCGGCGCATCGTTACGCCGGAGGGCGCGAAATGCTGGTCGATCTAGAATCCGCCAGGGCGCAACTCGCAGGCGCTCTCGCAACTCCCGACCCCGCGACTACCACGCGGGCCGTCGATCAGCGCGAGCTGCAGGAATATCTGGCGCATGCCACGACGCCCCGCTGGACAGGTCCGCCGGCTGCGAAGACAGAAGGTCGCCGTTATAGTGGCTGGCTGCTGAGCGGGATCGCTGTAGCGATGGCGCTTATTTTGGCGGCTGCCCTGTTTTTATCCACGGCTGGACGACAGCGCTTCGCCGGAATTTTTTCGGGTGGCGGCGAAAAACATATCGCAGTGCTGCCCTTTGATGATGTCGGAAACGATCCTGCAAACACGGCGATAGCGGAAGGCTTGATGGATTCCTTGACCGGTAAGCTTTCGAACCTCGACGAAACGCAGCGCTCGTTGTGGGTGGTGCCCGCCAGCGTGGTGCGCAGCCACAAAGTGACGGACCCAGCGGCGGCGTTTCGCGACTTAGGCGCAACCATGGTGGTGAAAGGCCGGCTGCAGCGCAGCGGGCAGTCCATTCAACTTACCGTTGATTTGATCGACGCCAAAGATATGCGGCAGATCGGCTCGGCGACCCTGGAAGACACAGCCGGAGATCTGGCGACCGTGCAGAACGATGCTGTAACGCGGCTGGCGCAGATGATGAACATTGCCACCGCGAAAGCTTTGAAAACTGCGGATGGCTCAGCGGCACCGGCCGCGTACGACGGGTATTTAAAGGCGCTTGGATACATCCAACGTTACGACAAACCGGGAAATTTGGACCTGGCTATTTCCGCGTTGCAAGACGCGGTGAACCGCGATCCGCGTTTCGCGCTGGGGTACGCGGAACTCGGCGAGGCTTACCGGCTGAAAAATCGCGTGGACCCCAATCCGCAATGGATCGAGAAAGCCTCCGCGAACCTGGATCGCGCCGCGCGGCTGAATGACAAATTGCCGATCACCTACGTGGCCTTGGGCCTGATGCACACCGCTCTGCAGAAAAACGATCTGGCGCTGCAAGAATTTCAGAAAGCGCTGGAGATTAACCCGCGCGATGCCGATGCTATCGTCGGCATGGCCGGCACCTACGAACATATGGGTCGCGTGAAAGACGCGGAAGCGAATTACGTGCGCGCCGCGGAGTTGCGGCCGGATTATTGGGATGGCTACAACACACTGGGCGCATTCTACGAGCGGCAGCAACGCCACGCCGAAGCTATTGCGCAATACCGGCGCGTGATCGAATTGACCCCGGATAATGCCACGGGTTACAGCAATCTTGGCACGGTGTACTTCGGTATGGGCGATACGAAATCACTGGCGGAAGCGGAAGCAGTGTTTAAAAAATCTCTGCAGCTTGCGCCCAGTTACGAAGCGTACGCCAATTTGGGTGCACTCTATTCCATCGAGCGGCGCTTTGCGGATTCTTCGGAGATGACCAAGAAAGCGCTGGCGATGAATGACAACGACTGGCGAGTATGGGATAACCTTCTGCAGTCGGACCTGTGGACTGGGCAGCAGCAAGATGCGGCAAAAGCGCGCGCCAAGACGGTGAAACTGCTGGAGCAATTCGTCCATGACCATCCACAGGATGCCGGCGCTCTGGCGGAGTTGGCGGAATTTTACGCCGAGGATAAATCGCGAGAAAAAGCGCTGATGGACATCAACGCCGCGCTGGCGTTGACGCCCAACGATAGCGACGTGCTGCTTTACGCGGCCGGCGTTTACGACCGGCTTGGGGACCGCGGCAAAGCTCTCGAGTATGCCCGAGCCGGTTTGCAAGATGGCGCCACCATGGATGATCTGCGCAACCGTTACGCGCTGCGCGACTTAGTGGGCGACGCAAGTTTCCAGGGCCCCGGGAAGTAAAAATTCAGCAAGGAGCGTACTCGTGAAAGCTAAAGCGAATAAGAACTCCAAGTCCGAAGCGAAGAATCACAAAGATAAAAAACGTAAGGAAGGTTTGGGAACGCCGTTTCCCGGCATCACCGTGACGGGCGGCATCCCTTCGCCGAATCCGGCTGCGGTCGCAACGGGTGAGGCGATTCCTTTTGCAAATACGGATCCCACGGATTACTACCTTCAGTTGTTTGTGAACGGCAACCATCCAGCCGTGGACGTTTTCCTTCCCAAGTCGTCGCCGATGGGGACGGTAACGCTGATGGCCGATCCGGATGCGACCAACGGTACGCACTGTAGTTATAACGTCATCGCGATGACGCAAAGCAGAGCCGCGAAAGCTGCTCCGCCGGCGGCAGGTGGTTCGCATGTGATTGTGATCACCTCGAGCACCGCCGCCAAAGCAAAGGCTGCTGCGGGCTAGTAGCAGGATCGGCACATTGGAGAGTTTCCGTGGTATAGCGCGCAAGTGTGTTTGCCGGAGGAGGAATAGTTATGGTGAAGCACAAGAATGTTGATGCCCACATAAAGAACAAAGATGGACCGGATATATCAGCCGATATAACCGACACGATCATATTCCATAACGACGACGGCGAGGACCGAGAGGTCACGGTGTTCAACGCTAACGGATCGCAGGTTAAGCAATTTATAGTGCTGGCTCACGACTCTTATTCTCTGAACGGCCTCACAAAAGGAAGATATAAGTACAAGATAGACGACGCACCAAAGAGCAGAAAGGCGAACTCGAAACGGGCCACGCATGTGATTGTGATTACTTCCAACACAGTCGAGAAGAAAAAAAAGATTAATAAAAAGAAGAAAGGAACAGGGAGGAAGAGTAACCCGTCCGCTTCTCGTTAGCGCATGTCGTTTTTGTAAACGGTGCCGGCTTTCATCACGAATTTGACGCGTTGCAGTTCGGTGATGTCCTTGAGGGGATCGCCGCTGACGGCTACAATGTCCGCCCACTTCCCTGCTTCGATGGTGCCCGCACGATCGCCCCAACCCAGCAATTCGGCGGCTACTTTGGTGCCGCTCCGGATGCTTTGCATGGGCGTCATGCCGTATTGCACGTAATATTCAAATTCCTTGGCTTGGTTTAGATTTTTCCAGTCAAAGCCGCCGGCGTCTGTGCCAAATGCAATTTTTACGCCCTTGCGCATGGCGATGGGAAAATTCGCGCGCTGTAGCGCGGCCATTTTCGGCCAATTTCCGGCGCGGCCGGCAGAGACGTAGATGCCTACAGAGATGGTCGGCACCCAATAAGCGCCTTTCCGGACCATTTCATCGAGCAACGGCTCGGTCAAACCGTCGCCATGTTCGATAGTGTCCACCCCGGCGCGCAGCGCAGCGGCGATGCCGTCGCTGCCGATGGCATGCGCAGCTACTTTCTTGCCGATGCGGTGCGCTTCGTCAACGATCGCTTTCGCTTCTTCATCCGTGAAGTTCACCATGCTGTGCAACACGCCGTCCGGTTCAAAGTGATACTTGCGGTCGGAATAATATTTAATCCAGTCCGCGCCGTACATAGCCTGCTCGCGCACGGCTTTGCGCGCGCCTTCCACGCCATCCACATATTGCACTCCGGTGGGAACTTTCAGCTCCCAGGAATATCCGAGCAGTGGATACATTCCGGTGGGCGCCATCGCGCGGGTAGCGACTTGCATGCGCGGCCCGGGAACTTCGCCGTTCGCGATGGCCGTCTTAACGTCTACGTCCGCATACATGGCGCCTTCCGTTTCCAGGTCGCGCAACGTGGTGAAGCCATTTTCCAGTGCGATGCGTGCATTGCGCGCGCCGAGAATGGCGCGGTACGGGATCGACTCCTTGAGCAGTTGCACGTCGTAATCTTCCGCAGTCACATCGCCATTCAGAAGGACATGGGTATGCGTATCGATAAATCCTGGCAGCACCGTCGATTGCGAAAGGTCGATGAGCGCAACGCCAGCGGGTGGCATCCCGCCAGGGGTGACCGAAACGATCTTGTCGCCTTCGACGAGGATCAAGGCGTTCGCGATGGGAGCGTCGCTCTTGCCATCAATCAGCCGGCCAGCACGAATGGCGATTCTTTTGGGAGCAGCAGGCGTGGGCGTCTGCTGCGGTCGCGCTGCCGGAGCTTCGCAATATAGGGCAATGGCAGCAACAGAAAGCAGAGCAAAATGCAGCAGAAAGCGGCGCATAGCGGTGGGTTCCCTCCGAGTTTTTCCGCGCAAAGGGTAACACAGAGTTCGGGCTCACGGTTGCAGGCCGCATAAGCAGAAAAAAGCCGACCATTCTCAGGACGGTCGGCTTCTTTCCTTCAGTTCCTGGCAATCCGAGAGAACTCCCGCCCGGTATTGCGCGTCCTGCTTGAGGTCAGGACGGCAGGAAAACTATAACGAGCCACAATCGGCCCCCCCGCCCAGGAATGGGCGGCAACGCTCCTTACTGAGCCGGACGGCGCAGCGGCCGGCGGACCAACTCCTCGGCCGCGGACACGCTGCGACGTACGAATGCCACGACCGGGTGCGCGCTATCCGCCACGCGCGCCACGCCAACCTCCCAAACCTTCTGCATCATGTAGATGCTGGCGACGAGCAGCGCGATTGCCGCAAAGCCCACCGCGAACAGCGCAAAAGCCGCCAATAGCTCGCGCACAAAGTACAGCTGGAATGCCGCTACGAGACCGAGAAACGACCACATCCACTTGCGGCTCTTGTCCTGAGATTTCATCGCTTGTTTGGCCCTTCTGAGCCTCTGCCAGGGAACTCAGCAGCTATCTCCACCGTTTGACGCCAACCTGTACTTCTGGACATTGGATGCGGCTACCTGTCCGTTGGGTGGGGCTCACTTACCTGTCCCATTTGACACTAAAGGCAGCGACGAAGCGATAGTACGCAAGTCACATTTTGCGAGCTAAACGAGTCTCCTAGTACGCGCTAAAGCTCTCTAGCTTTCACTTAACTTATTCATTTATTGATAGTTAACTCGGGAACGACTTTCGCCTATGGTTTCGCCCCGTTTTCTCTGTACTCCCTGTGGAAAACCTGCCCGTTAGGACAGGAGGTTCCGCGAACCCTGCCGGGGGCGCTTCGTCTGCAACTTCGCTGAGGAGTTCGCTGTTTCGCTGCTGACGGCGGACGCGAGATTTAAGCTTTCAGGAACCGCAGACGGGACGACTCTACTGGCGACGCGACCGGCGAAGTTCCGCGACGTAGAAACGCGCCGCAATTTTCTACCCTAACTATAACTAGATGTTGCCTTTGAGGGCGTAACCAACGTCGAACGGCAGCTTGCCATCGAGCCGCAGCACTTTGACGGTGCTGTTGATCGCGTACACATCCACCAGCCCAATCGCGCCGGGAGTTGAAGCCACTGCCGACATTACGTTATCGTCGGTATCCACTATCTTGACGACCTGGCGCGACTCGTTCAGCTTGTTGATGAACGCCTTCAGATCTCCGCTCACCCCGCCAAACAGCTTCTGCATCGCCACGCGCGTCTCCGGCGAGTCTGGGTCCTTGATCACCAGCGTAAAGCTTCGGCCGTCCGGCCAGGCCTTCTGAGTGCCTTTGCACAATTTCACAATGTCCGCCAGCGGCACGTCCGCCAGCTTGTTTTCGGCGGCGGTAACCACAGCGGTGTTTTTAATCGCCGCGAGGGAGGTAAACGTGGGCAAGAATGCGAGGGCGGCCACAATCGCCATACCCAGGCAAGTACGAAGCAGCAGTTGGTGTTTCATGCCCAGGCTCACTTTCAGGCAGGGTTTACGATGAAGTATTGCCCTGCAAGCAGATTGCTGGCAAGCCTCACTTTCCGCGCCTGTGCCCAAGCGGTACGCCCACTATTTACTGATAAGAACAACTGCCCGCCACCCTGTATTTATCTTTATTGCACCACTGGCCATCCGTACAGTATCCGCGAACCTTCCAGCGCAGTACGTTTGCCACTATAGGCCCAAATCTCTTTACTGCGGAGCTGCCGTGGAGCGGCCCGCTGCGAGGCGCCATGAAGCACGTCAGCATAGCTCTTGCTTTTGTAACTGATTCTTTTGCGGCAAAAACGTCGCTTGCTACTTCACTCTGCACGCTGGCTCTGCTGTTGGCTGGTAGCGCGGGCACCGCCGCTCAGAAGCCGTCCGCTGTCGTCGAAGCACGCATGCACGAGACGGATAACGCAAATCACGCCGCAGCCGCGCCGCAATTGTTGTTTGGCGCGCTACCCGTTTCGACGCACTCGCTCGAAGCGCGCAGCCTGGTGGAAAAGTCGCTGGATGAGTATGAGAACGAATTGTTTGAAGAATCTATCGCCGATTCGCGCAAAGCCACCGAAAAAGATCCGCAATTTGCTTTGGCCTACGCGTTGTGGGCTTTTGCCGCGCAGCGCGACCAGCCCGCCACCGCGCAGTTAGCCAAAGCCACGGCGCTGGCCGGAGACGCCCCCGCCGGTGAACAGCTGCTGGTGCGCTGGATGATCGCCACGCAATCCTCCGACCTGCTGCCCGCGATCTCGTTGATGAATGATTTGTTGCTGCGCTTCCCCGACAACAAACACGTGCTGTATCTCGCGGGAGAATGGCTGTACTCGCAAGAAGATTTCGACCGCTCGCGCAAGCTCTTTGAAAAAGCGTTGCAAAACGATCCCAAGTTTCCGCCCTCGCTCAATATGCTGGGCTACGCGTACATCGAAACCGGCGATCCGGATCCCGACAAAGCCAAAGCCGCCTTGCAACGCTATGCGGCTTTGCTGCCCAATCACCCGAATCCGCACGATTCGCTCGGTGAAGTTTCGCGTTATGCCGGCGACGATGAAGGCTCCCTCGCGGAATATCGCAAGGCGTTGCAGATTTCGCCCACCTTCTTTACTTCGCAACTGGGCATCGGCGAAACCCTAACGCTCATGAGTAAGTTCGATGAAGCCCGCACCGAAATCGATAAAGCCATGCCCATGGCATCTTCTTCGCGCGATCGTTTACACGTGGAATTTCAAAAAGCCCTCACGCGCTTTTGGGAAGGCCAGCCCGACCAGGGCCGCGCCGAACTGAAAGCCTTGGAGGCGAAAGCCCGTGATGCCGGCGACAGCTACTCGCACTTTGATATCGGCTTGGGGCGCGCTTTGCTCGCCGCCACCGCCAATGACGAGCTGACGCAGCTCTCGATGCTCGAAAGCACTTTCTCCAATCCTTTGAGCGCCATGAGCGAAGGGGATCGTCACCGCTCGCAGGCCTCAATTCTGCAGGAAGAAGTGCGCGTGCTGAGCAGCAGCGGAAAAGTGGAAAGCGCACAGGAAGAAATTCAGGAACTCGAAAGCCTTTCGCGAGATTCGCGCGACGCCTTCATCGAAAATTGTTACGAATCCGCCCGCGGGTTCGTCTTTTATGCCAACGGCGAATATGCCAGCGCCGCCGACGAACTGGCCAGCAATCCGCAAAATCCGCTGGTGGCCCGGCAAATCGTGCAGGCATACGAAAAGCTCGGGAACACCGCGGCGGCGGAAGTGAGCCGCAATCGCTTGAAATTCTTGCGTGCGGACACGCCGCAATGGTTCCTGACCGCGCAGGCCGCGACCAAGTAAAAACGCCGCTTAGAACTTGCCTTTACCAAACGTCAATCGCAGGCCGGTCGAGAGAATCGTATCGTTATCCTGCAATCCTGGCCGCGGATAGTTCGTGAAAAGATCGCTGAAGGTGACCTGCCAGCTCAGCCAGGTCTTCAGCTTGGTGGCCGCCGAAATATTCAGTGTGTAACGGAAATCGCCAGTGTCGCTCACATTGGGGAATAGCGAAAACGCTTACACCAGCGACGTTCTCCCGTTGAAAAGCTTCGCTATAGCTTTGGCCCGCGGTAACCTCCGCGGTTTTGCGCGTAAGCGACGGAATCGTCGTAGCTCCTTCGAGATAAGACGAATAATATTCCTGATTGAAATCCCCGCCGCCAAAAATATCGAACTGCGTGTTCTTGGTCTTGACGATGTGCTCGCCCAAACCGCCGCCCAGCATATTGCGCAAATCGAGATGTTGGAATGCGTCGTATTGCAAATCCGTAAAGCCGAAAACGAACAAACGCTCGCTGATATTTACGTCCAAGCGCACGCCGCCGTTAATGGCATGCGCCGTGGTCTCTGACGGAGATGTGTTGTTTTCCTTGGCGTAGACGGAATTTGCGTACACGGAAAGTTTATCTCGCGTCGTCTCACGCGCGGCTTTCGCGGCCAGCGTAAAGCTGACCGTGGAAGAATTGCCGCTGGTGGCGCTCAGGCCGGTGTCTAGCAAGCCGCTCCAGAAATCCGTCAAGTGCGGATGGCGCAAGCGCTCCGCTTCCGCATCAAACGTGGTCTGTTCCGCATCGTTGCGTACCACAGTGACCGCGTCCTTCGGCGTCTCCACGGTGCCCGTGGACTTGGTGGCCACAGCAAATTTTCCGCCGCTCGTCGTGATTGTTCCCACTACGGTTTGCCCGTCTTTCAATCCCAAATGCAAATTTTGCGAAGACACAATTTCCGTGATGGCCGCCCACTCGACGTTCACGTCGCCGGCCAATTCCGTTTTGATCAACAGTGTTTTGCCGTCGCATTTGACGATGGCGCCGGTCAAGCGGTCGCCGTTTTCGAGCGTGACCTGATCCGCACGGAGCGCCACCGCGAAGACACACATCGCTGCCAATCCAATAAAACCTCTGCGCACGTTTTTCTCCTTCGATAATTCAGTGTTCTAGCGAACTAGATGATTCCGTCGGGCTGAGCGAAATTACGGGGCTTACCGATTGCGTGACGCACTGTGTCCTGGTGAGAGACGCACAAATATTATCGGAAGTTCGTGATGAATCCAACGCTATTGTTGGTGCGACCAAAATTATGGCTGCGCTAAAGGAATTGCGCGCCGCTCTTTGTGTATAATGCCGCGATATTATTAAGGAGAGTTGATGCTTGCAGAATTTCGCCGTAGAAAAATTCGCCGCGCCGCGCAATCGTTCGCAGCGGCATGCGCGAGCGTAGTCTGCGCCGCAGGTTGCGCGAAGTCGCCCGCGGACAAGAGCTCCAGGGCCATAGTTTCCTCGCCCGCATATCCATCTGCACAACGCGCCACCATCGTCTTTATGACCGACTTCGGAACTGCCAACGACGCCGTAGCGATTTGCAAAGCGGTGATGCTGGGGGTGGCACCCGACGCGCGCATTATGGACATCACGCATCAAGTCACGCCGTTTTCCATCGAAGAAGCGTCGCGCAATCTGGAATCGGTGTCGCCCTATTATCCGGCAGGCACGGTTTTCGTAGCGGTAGTCGATCCCGGAGTTGGCACCTCGCGCAAAGCCGTGATCGTGAAAACGAAAAAGGAACAATACTTTGTGGTGCCGGACAACGGATTGATTACTCCGGTGGTCGATCGCGACGGCCTGGAACATGCCTACGAAATCACTAATAGCAATTGGATGATTCAGGCCGCGCTCTCTTCCACGTTTCATGGCCGCGATATTTTTTCTCCCGCAGGCGCGCATCTGGCGATGGGCTGGGACTACAGCATGGCCGGGCCGGAGATGGCGCAACTGGTGCGCCTGACGGTCAAAACCGCAACCGTCTCCGACCAAGGTGTCGCCGGCGACATTATTGGCCTCGATGATCCCTTCGGATCGTTGATTACTGATGTACCTGGAGGTGAAATTAAAAAGCTGGGCTACAGCGTCGGCGACAAAATCACATTTAAGCTGAACAAAAAAACGCTGACGCTGCCACTCGGAAGAACCTTTATGGACGTATCCGTTGGAGAGCCGCTGCTGTATGTCGATTCGCGCGGCAGGCTGGGCTTGGCCGTGAATCAAGGCGACTATTCCAAGAAATATGACGTGAAGCCGCCGGGAACGATTTTCATTCCGCGCAAGGGCGTGCCAATGAAAAGCCGTTAAACAGCACGCCGCCGCGTCATCCCGGACGGCGCAAGGTATTTTGCCAGCGTCGCGAGCCATTGGCGCGATGAATTTGCTTTTTCCGCGTGAGCGGCATCCAATGGGATGGCGAGAGGTTCACGCAAGACGACGATTTCCTGTGCAGTTCTGAAAGGTAATTTATGCCAGAAGCGGTGATTGTTTCAGCAGTGCGTACCGCGGTGGGCCGCGGGTATAAGGGGACGCTGCGCACCACGCGTCCGGATGATTTGGCGGCGCTGGTGATCAAGGAAGCGCTGGCGCGGGTTCCCGGATTGCAGCCTGCTGATATCGACGATGTGATTCTGGGCTGCGCTATGCCGGAAGGCGAGCAAGGCATGAACGTGGCGCGCATCGCCGCGCTGCGCGCGGGATTGCCGGTGGAAACTTCGGCGATGACCATCAATCGATTTTGCTCCTCGGGATTGCAGGCGATCGCGTTGGCTGCGGAACGCATTCGCGCCGGCGGCGCGGAGATTATTGTGGCCGGCGGAACGGAATCGATGTCGTTGGTGCCCATGGGCGGAAATAAGATTTCGCCGAATCCCTGGCTGATCGACAATTATCCGGATTCCTATATCAACATGGGGCTGGGGACGGAAAATATCGCGAAGAAATTTGGCATTGCGCGCGAACAAGCCGATCAATTTGCGGCGGAATCGCACCGCAAGGCGTTGGCGGCGATTGCCGAAGGCAAATTCAAAGATGAAATTGTGCCGGTGGAAGTGAAAATTACTGCGTTGGCGAATGGCAACGGAGCGCCTGCCAGCGGAAAAGCGGGAAGCAAGACGGCCAAACCCGTGACCCAGACGATGAAGTTTGATACCGATGAATTGCCACGCGCGGAGACTTCGTATGAAGTTTTGTCGAAACTGAAGCCGGCGTTTCATGTTATGGGAACGGTAACGGCGGGAAATAGTTCGCCGATGAGCGATGGCGCGGCGGCCACCGTGGTGATGAGCGACACGCGCGCCAAAGCGCTGGGACTGAAGCCGTTGGCGAGATTTGTAGCGTACGCCACAGCGGGTTGCAAGCCGGAAGAATTCGGCATCGGTCCGGTGTTTGCAATTCCCAAGGCGCTGAAGCAGGCGGGATTGTCGCTCGCGGATATCGACGTGATCGAATTGAACGAAGCGTTTGCCGCGCAGGCGCTGGCGGTGATTCAGCAAGCGGGACTGGATGCTTCGCGGGTGAATCCGAACGGCGGCGCCATAGCTCTGGGTCATCCGCTGGGCTGCACGGGAGCAAAATTAACGGCGACGATCATTCGGGATTTGCAGCGCAAGAATGGGCGATTCGGCATGGTCACCATGTGCATCGGCGGAGGAATGGGAGCTGCCGGTATTTTTGAGCGAGCCTCCTAAGGATTCCGAACTTCAAAGTAGGTCGCAAGCTCGGCGCGGCAAAGTCTAAAATTACAAATTGCGTGGTCCGCTTAAGCAAATCAGGTATATTCAGGCCGTTCAGAATTCCTGCGATGATCTGCGATTACCGGAGATGCCTGTGAAATCAGCTCTGCTTACGCTGTTGTTGCTTCTAACCTTTTCCTCGCGCGCGCAAGCGCCAACTCCCGTGGACATGGCGAATGAACCGCATCACCATTTGCTGATCGAGAATTCTCATGTGCGTGTCTTCCGTTTTGGTTTACCGGCGGGAGAGAGCACGCTGTTGCACGCGCACAACAAGCCTTACGTTGCAGTGAGCATCGGCGCCGCCGATTTTGCGAATGATGTGGCGGGTAAACCAGAAGTGCGTGGCAAGACCGTCGACGGCCAAGTGAGCTATTCGCGCGGCGGATTCGCGCATGTGGCACGAGCTGATGCCGGCATACCGTTCAACAACATCACGATTGAGTTGCTGCATCCGCAAGGCGAGCCACGCAATCTTTTCCAAAAAGTCGTCGATGCTCCGCTCCATTGCCCCTCCGAGGCGTGCAATCAACCCGCGGCTGCGCCGGGCGCAGAAATGAAGATCAAGCCGCTGTTTGAAACGGATGACGTCCTGGTGACTTCCTTCGCGTTTCCTGCAAAGGAAAGCTACAGCGAACCTGGCGTGCAGCACGCGCGCCTGCTGGTAGTTGGCGAAGGCTCCGCATTGCAGGTACAGATGGCCGGAAACGCGCAGAAAACCAAAGGGGCTGCAAAGACTTTGCACGCCGGTGAAGTATTGTGGGTCAACGCTGGCGAGAATCTGGCGATTGTCACACCCGGCGAAAATGAAAATAGGGTTACACATTTTTGTATTTTGAGTTTCAAGGACAATTCCGCGAAGCCTTAGTGAGGTTCGCAGCTTCTCGTTGCAATTTCGTTCCTACTGCGGCTTCGTCCTTCTGGAATTGCGTCGCAAGCTCGCGAACGGTGCGTGGCGAATGCTATTCACAACACGAGCTTAGATCCACATTCTGAATACGCGTTAGCATCGGGAACTCTGGGAGAAATCGTTTGAACACGCTGGAGCTTACGGGGTTGATTGGGCTCGGTTCCCTGCTGGCGGGGTTTTTGGGCGCGCTCACTGGGTTGGGCGGCGGCGTGGTGATTGTGCCGATGCTCACGCTGCTGTTTGGCGTGGATATCCGCTATGCCATTGGGGCGGCGCTGGTGTCGGTGATTGCCACTTCGTCGGGAGCGGCGGCCGCCTACGTGCGCGATGGTTACTCCAATATTCGCGTGGGGATGTTTCTGGAAATCGCCACGACGATTGGAGCGCTGTGCGGAGCGGCGCTGGCATTGCATTTGCGTGTTTCGAGTATCGCGATCATCTTTGGCGTGACGCTTTTGTATTCCGCGTACGCGTCGTACCGGCAGAAGCCGCACCCGGTGGAGAACGGCGCGCCGGACCGCATTGCGACGTGGTTGAACATGGATAGCGCGTTTCCTTCAGAGAACGGTCTCGAGACCTATCATGTGCGGCGCGTGCCGCTGGGATTTCTGATTATGTACGTAGCCGGCCTGCTTTCCGGATTGCTGGGGATTGGCTCAGGCGCGGTGAAGGTCCTGGCGATGGATCAGGCCATGAAGCTGCCGTTTAAGGTGTCGACCACCACGAGCAACTTTATGATCGGGGTGACGGCAGCAGCCAGCGCGGGGATTTATCTGAGCCGCGGGTATATCGACCCGGGATTGGCGATGCCGGTGATGCTGGGGGTTTTGACGGGGTCGCTGCTGGGTGCGCGCGTTTTGGCGGGAGCGAAGGTAAAAACGCTGCGTATCGTGTTTAGCGCGGTGATTGGCGTCCTGGCGATCGAAATGATTTATAACGGATTTGCAGGGAAATTCTGAGATGAGCGAATCAGTGGCACGCGCACCGGGCGCGTCTGACGCGGCGGATGCGCAAGCGACAAATCTACAGATGGATAAGCGCATCGACATGTTCATGGGGATGCTCCTGCGGACGGGCGTGCTGGTCGCCGCGACCCTCGTGCTGGTTGGCGGCGTGGTGTTTCTGGCGCGGCACCGCGTGCCGGTGACGAATTACCGGGTGTTTCAGGGCGAACCCGCGGAGTTGCGAACGCTGGGCGGAATTTTTCGCGACGCTTTCGCATGGCACGGCAGAGGATTGATTCAGCTGGGTTTATTGCTCTTGATTGCTACACCGGTGGCGCGAGTGACGTTTTCTGTCGGTGCATTTTTCTATGAGCGCGATTGGAAATATGTCGCAGTTAGCTTGCTGGTGCTGGCGCTCCTTTTCTGCAGCTTGTTCGGCGGGCATGGATAATCCTGGCTGTTTTGCTGAATCGCTGCCGGGCTAGTAGCGTGGAGCTACTGGAAACCAGGGCAGCGTTCCTGCGAATCGTGGTGATTCTAAGCTTAGTTCGTTCAAGTGCTTTATTTTGAGAACCTTCTGTATCTGCTGATTCTCGGTAACTCACGGCCTGGATTTCGTTACTATCTGGCCATCTCAAGTTCAGACGTTCGGTGCGAGGCGGCACGCATTGCGCGGCTCCGTAAAATTGCGTTTTGCGATCCGTGGCCAATCCCCGGGTGGAGCTAGGTGAGGACGGGGGTGTTGGCCACGCCGGCGAGGCCGAAGAGTTCGCGGTAGCGCTCGATTTCATCGGGTTGGCCCAGAGCTTTTTGGAAGTTGTCGCTGAGTTTCACGGCGGGGTGGCCTTCAGCGTCGCTAAGCTTGCAAACCAGGCTAAGAGGGTCGAAGTCGTTGGTGGCTTGAGGGTTGCAGTTGCGGAAGTCATTGGTGAGCAGCGTGCCCCAGCCGGCGCTGAAGCGGATGCGGGGCGCGGGTTGCCATTTTTGCGGGTCGAGGAAGTCGCTGGCTTGCTTGAAGTCGGCGGGTGTTAAGCCGTTGCGGATGAGGCCCGAGAAATGGGCGTGCAGACCGAGGATGGTGTCGACATTCAGGGAGTCTGAGGCGATGAAACGCTTTTGACGGGGATCGCGGTGGCGTTGCTCAAGCCAAGCGATGTACTCGTCGCCAGCGAGAAAAGGGTCTTTGCTGTCAGCACGCTGGCCGGTCCAATCGGCGACCCAGTCTGGGGCATTTTGGAGGAACTGGGTGGTGCCGTAGGTGTCGGGGAGCAGGATGAGCAGTTCGCCGCCGTAGGTTTGCTGCCAGAGCTCGAGGAGGCGGTATTGGGCGGACTTACGCTCTTGGTCGGAGGGGGCCATGGCGGCGAGGGCCATGGGAAGCTCATGGGCGTTGGTACCGATGGCTTCGACGTCGTGGTGATAGGCCATGTAGGTGTTGGAGGTGCCGGTGAAGGTGGGGCCGAGGACGTCGCGCATGGCCTTGACGACATATTCCTGCCAGAGAAAGGAATGGCGGCGGCGGGTGCCAAAGTCACTGACCTTGAGGCCGGGGACGTCGCGGAGGCGCTCCATTTTTTGCCAGAGGTTGGTCTTGGCGCGGGAATAGAGGATGTCCAACTGGAACTCGGAAAGGCGTTTTAAGTTGGCGCGGGTGCGCAACTCGCTGATGGCGGAGATGGCGTAGATTTCCCACATGGTGGTGGAGGTCCACAGGCCACGGAAGGTGAGGGAGATCTGGCCGTCTTGCTTGGACAGTTCGTAATCGGAGAGGCGAAAATCGTTTTCGAGCCATGCGAGGAAGGCTGGGGAAAACATGCCGCGACGACCGTAAAAGGTGTTGCCGGCCAGCCAGATGAGTTCGGATTTGTGGAAACGGAGTTTTCTGGTGTGCTCGAGTTGTTCGCGCAGTTCGTCAATGTCAATGAGGTCGGCGAGACGGACTTCGGAGGTGCGATTGGTGAAGGAGAAGGTGGCGGCGGTTTTGGGGAATTGCTTCCAGATGAACTGGAGCATGAGGAGTTTATAGAAATCGTTGTCGAGCAGGGAGCGGGTGATGGGGTCGAGTTCCCAGTTATGATCGTGGGCGCGGCGGGCGAGGTTGATAATCACGGGTGACTACTTTACCTCAGTCGGGGCAAAGAAGGCGTGATGGCGATGACAGAAGCAAGGGGAGTTCGTATGATATCGCAATGCATGCA
>Ga0182024_10008810_pt1 | contig 21096 bp, 4 predicted proteins | sample P32metaG_FD_120480 | JGI IMG/M metagenome (GOLD analysis project Ga0182024, IMG submission 120480) | Permafrost microbial communities from Stordalen Mire, Sweden - P3-2 metaG (Illumina Assembly) | ecosystem: Environmental > Terrestrial > Soil > Wetlands > Permafrost | place: Sweden: Stordalen...
ACAACCCATAACCCTCGCCGACAGTCAACTGTTCCACACTTCAAACCTGCGCTTCCTGCCCGACGGCAAGGGATTGATTTTGGTTGCCACCGAGAAAGGAAAGGCCCCCCGAACCTACACCTTGATGCTGGACGGTTCCGCGCCCAAGCCCTTCGGGCCGGAAGGCTTCCGGGGCACGTTGGTTTCTCCGGACAGCAACTATGTGCTGGGCCGCAAAGACGGCGCCCACTGGATGGTTCCATTCGTCGGGAACCAGACACCTCAACCTTTGTCCTTCGTGCGAGCCGGTGAAGCGGTCGCGGGATGGACCGCCGACAGTAAATCCATCTACATCGGCGATGTTTCCTCGACACCAGTCAAGGTGTACGTTGCGGACTTGAAAACCGGTCAGCGCCGCCTGCACCATCAACATGCGCCCGGCGATCTGGCCGGAGTTGCCGGGGTCGGTTCGGGACACATAACGCCGGATGGAAACTTTTACCTGTACACCGTCGCCCGTACCCTCTCTTACCTCTATGTGGTCGAAGGGCTGAAGTAGAGACAACGAACTACATAAATATAATCTGCCAGTCGGCATTCTGCCCGAGTTACGCTAGTGCTTTTTCGGATGCGACGGCCGGATGAGCGGTTGGGGCTGAAGGGAGGCGACCGGTGTTTCGTTCGACGGCGTCTCCGCAACTTTCGAAAAGGTCTCCGATACCTATATGACGGCCACGGTTCCCACGGGAGCTAAGACGGGCACCGTCACCGTAACCACTTCCGCCGGCACGTTGAGCAGTGACCGGAACTTTCAGGTGACGCCGCAGGTCAAGAGCTTCAGTCCCGCAAGCGGCGTGGTGGGAACCTCGGTCACAATTACCGGAGTGAGCCTGGCTCAGACCATGGGTGTGACTATCGGCGGCAAGGCTGCCAGCTTCTCCGTGAACTCCGATACCCAGGTGACGGCCAAGGTGGCGGCTGGCGCAAAAAACGGGTCCGATCAGCATCACGACAGCTGGAGGGACCGCGAGCAGCAGCGCTAAGTTTCTAGTCGTGCCTGAAGTGCTCAGCTTCAGCCCGACCAGCGGCCCGGTAGGCACCTCGGTCACGATTACCGGAAACAGTTTCACGGACGCTACGAAGGTGACATTTGGAGGCGTTGCAGCCACCAGTATCAAAGTACTCAAAGATACGCAGATGACTGCTATTGTCCCAACTGGCGCGGTGACAGGGCCCATCGCGGTCACGACTGCCGGCGGAACGGGAGCGAGCACAACTAACTTCGCGGTCAATTAGGCGCGGGGAGAACGGCGGGCAGCCACATCTCCGGCTCATCATTTTCCCCAGACCGTTCATGATCAATCCGCACATTCGACGAACGCCTGAACTTCTCCCGCCGTACTTCGCAATTGACTGCTGACCGCGAACTTGACATCAGAGGCCTTGACACACGTCCGTCAATGCTCGGCAGAACGTGTTCTTCCCAAATTAACCTGAGATAGCCTCGCGTCGTTGCCCGATCGCCAACCAGCTTTATCGAAAGGTTCGTGCACCGGCTGGGTATATACTGTGCGTCCATCGTTTGCGCTCACAACTGGAGTCTGGCCACTATGCCGCCACCAGAAGACCCGCGTAATAAAGACGCTGCTGATGGGAATGACATCGGGTCCGCCACCACACTCAGCATGGACTCGAGCGATTCCGCGAACAACTTGATTGGGCGGTACCTGCTGGTGCGGAGAATCGGTGAAGGCGGTATGGGTGAGGTCTGGCTGGCCGAGCAAAAGGAACCCGTTCGTCGCCGTGTCGCGCTGAAGCTGATCAAGGCCGGGCTGAACACGCGGGAAGCGCTGGCACGCTTCAACTCCGAGCGCCAGGCTCTGGCCCTCATGGATCACCCCGCCATCGCCAAGGTGTTCGACGCCGACGAAACGCCAAAGGGAGCGCCGTACTTCGTCATGGAGTACGTCGCCGGTGTCCGCATCACCGACTACTGCGACAATCATCGCCTCAGCACACGAGAACGGTTGGAGCTCTTCGTGCAGGTCTGCGAAGGCGTCCAGCACGCCCATCAGAAAGCCATCATCCACCGCGATCTGAAACCCTCCAACATTCTCGTCACCGAGGTCGATGGCCGCGCCGTGCCCAAGATTATTGATTTCGGCGTGGCCAAGGCGCTTACCCAGAAACTGACCGCCGACACAATGTTCACGCGCGCCGGAGGTCTCGTCGGAACTCCTGGTTACATGAGCCCCGAGCAGGCCGGTTCGTCGGGGGAGGACATCGATACCCGCACCGACGTCTACTCGCTCGGAATTATATTTTACGAATTGCTGGCGGGTGCGCCGCCGATCGAACCGCACAAATTCGCGCTCGAAGAATTTCTGCGGCGCTTGCGCGAGGACGATCCCCCGAAGCCGAGCACCAAGATCAGCACTGACGACGCTACTACCTCCACCGATGTTGCGCACAAGCGCCAGACTGAGCCGCAGGCGTTGGTCCATCAACTGCGCGGAGAGCTGGACGCGATCGCCATGAAGGCTCTTGAAAAAGAGCGCTCGCGTCGCTACGCCTCCGCTTCCGAACTCGCCGCCGATGTCAGGCGCTATTTGAATAACGAGCCCGTGCTGGCCGTCCCGCCCTCGCTCGCGTATCGCGCGCGCAAGTTCGCCCGTCGCCACCGTGCGGCTCTGGCCACCGCCTTCGCTTTTGCGTTGGTACTGATCGTGGCGTCGATCGTAAGCATCCGGGAGAGCGTCCGCGCCAACCGCGAAGCCTCCGCATCCAAGCGCGTAACCGACTTCATGACCAAGATGTTCAAGGTCTCGGACCCGAGCGAAGCGCGCGGCAATACCATCACGGCCCGTGAAATTTTGGACAAAGCATCGAAGGAAATCGACACCGGCCTGGCGAACGACCCGCAGTTGCAGGCCCAGATGATGACCGTCATGGGCGCCGTGTATCAGAATCTCGGTCTCTACTCGCGGTCCGAGTCCTTGCTCCGTAGCGCCCTGGATATCCGCCAGCGCACCCTCGGCCTCAGAAATAAAGACACCTTGCAATCCATGTACGACCTCTCCCAAGTGCTGACCTGGGAAGGCCACATCGCAGAAGCGGAGAAATTATGCCGCCAGTCGCTCGACGGCCGCACCAGCTTGCTCGGCTCCGAACATCGCGACACCCTCAATTCCATGACCTGGCTGGCGTGGATCTGGTTCCTTCAAGGACGCTACGCGGAGGCAGAGAAGCTCGACCGTCAGGCGACGGAAGTAGCGAGGCGAGTGCTGGGGCCCGAAGACACGGTAACACTGGGAGCAATAAAGCATCTGGGGATCATTCTTAATGAGGAAGGCAAATACCCGGAATCCGTGAAGATGTTTCGAGAAGTAGTGGAAGTCCAGCAGCGCACGCTTGGCCCCGAGCATCAGGACACATTGGGAACAATGAACAATCTCGCAACCGCCCTGAGTCGCGAGGGAAAGCTGGCCGAAGCGGTGCAAATGCAACGCGATCTGCTTCCGGTTTATGTGCGAGTGTTCGGCCTGGACCATCCGAGGACACTGATGACTATGGAGAACCTGGCCGCCAACCTGGACGACGAGAAGCAGTTCGCCGAGGCAGAGAAACTGGACCGCGAGGCACTCGAAATCGAGCGCCGAAAATTTGGTCCCGACAATCGTGGCACTTTGATCACGATGGGAAACCTGGCCGACGCGCTCACCAATCAAGGCAAATATTCCGAGGCCGAAACGCTGCTCCGCCAGACGCTTGACGGGAAACGAAAAGTGATGGGACCCGAACATCCCTCGACCTTGGTTGCTTTGGATGCCTTGGGCAATCTCCTGAAAAAAGAGAAACGCTATCCCGAAGCTGAGAAGGTTTACCGGCAGGTATTCGATGGCCGCACTCGCGTTCTGGGCGCCGCGAATCCTGACACCGCCCACAGCTCGTATGGACTCGCCTGCGTTCTCGCGCTCGAAGGCAAGCGGGACGAGGCTTTCACCAACTTGCAATTCGCCGTCGAACACGCGCTCAGCCCGGACATCCGCAAGGGGCTGGAGAACGACCCCGATCTCAACTCGCTCCACGGAGACCCGCGCTTCGACACGCTCCTGGCCGCCACTCCCCAGCCTGTCGCCGCAGTGCTGCCGCAGCCGGCCACAAAGTAGTCTGAACCTACTTCATCCCGGTAATTGATGCTGCGAAAACGGCCCCTCTTCATATGACAATGGATCTGGCTAACAGGCGTTGTTTCGTCTGCCAACCGATAGTCCGTGATGGAGATTGTCTGGAAGCTGGGCAGAAGGCTTTTTCATTACTAAAGTGTCATCTCGGTAAAAGCATATTCTCAGGATGGAAATAAGGGCGCCAGAACTCTGCATAAGTTTTCACCTCCCATTTTAGACAGTGCCAAAGCATTGCATTGAAGGAACTAACATGGGCCTCATTCGGCCTCGCGATTGCGTTAGCCGATAGTCTACAACCTTGCAAAATCCCCCAGGGCGAGACTCTGGAACTTTCGCCTTCCTCCCCAATTGACTCGTTGGTGACCGATTCTGGCCCTGCACGCCTTGGGCAAAGGGGACGTGCTGATGAAACGCCACGCATTTCTTTTCCTGATTTTTACTCTTGGATTTGCCGTTCTTACCCGCGCTGCACAAGCGGCAGATTTTACAGTTACGCCCAGGACGCTGGCTTTTGGAAATCAGGTAGTCGGCAGCGCTAGCACTAGCCTATCCCTGGCCTTGAAAAACACCGCAACCGGACCGATTACTTTTACCGTCAGCCCGCTTACGGACTATGCCACATCCTCGAGTTGCTCGGGGACTGTTGCCAAGGGAAGCAGTTGCACAATCTCGGTCATTTTCAACCCAACGGTAACCGGCAACCGGGCGGCGACGCTCGCGATCAGCGATGGGGCCACCAGTGTCTCGGTCGCGCTCTCGGGAACTGGGGTGCTGCCTACCACGATTTCGCCCACGACGCTGGCTTTCGGCAATGTCGCCGAGAATAGCTCGAGCGCAACTAAAACCATCACGCTTACCAACAACCAGAATGTAGCCCTGAATCTAATAGCGGCGAGCAGCCCGAATCCCGATTACGCGGTGGAAAGCCCGCTGAGCGGGGGATGTAACGGTACGCTAGCGCCTAAGACTTCGTGCACATTCAATGTCGTGTTTACGCCGCAAAAACTGGCGTCCGACAACGAAACGTTGATCATCACGCACGATGCCGCGAGCAGTCCGCAATCGGTAACGATTGCCGGGTCGGGCGTACTCGCCTTGGCGGTCACGCCGACTACGGCTATATTTCCGACGCAACTGATGGGCACGACTAGCGCCGTGAAGACGGTCACACTTCTTAACCAGCAGTCCAAGCCGCTTAACTCGCTGTCATTGTCCGTTTTGGGCAACACAAGTGATTTCTCGGTTAGCGGATGTACGCCTACTATCGCTGCGCTTGGATCGTGCAAACTTTCAATTACGTTTTCGCCGCTGGTTTCCGGCACGCTTACAGGAACGTTAGTCGTCAGTTCGCCGGATGCACCGGGAGGCCCGATCGATGTGCCTTTGTCGGGAGTTGGGGAGCCGCCGGTAACCATTTCTCCAGCATCGCCAACCATAACCTTTGCCGCCACAACGGTGGGACTGCAGAGCAAGTCCACGATCATTACGGTCAAGAACAATCAAAAGAAGGCGCTGACTTGGGGCGCTTCGAGTGTGTCCGGAGACTATTCGATTCACACGACGTGCGGCGCCGCAGGAATAACCTTGATCGCCGGGGGAAGTTGTACTTACACCCTGGTGTTTCAGCCGCTGATAGCTGGGATTCGTCCGGGAACATTGACGCTGAACGATGACGCCCCGGTCAATCCGCAGGTTGTGGCGCTGAGCGGCGTCGGAATCAGCCCCGTCTCCGAAAATTTGACGAGCCTCGTGTTTGCGACGCAATTCGTAGGCTCAAGCAGCCCGCTGAAGCAGGTGATTCTGACAAATCACCAGACCGTTGCGGACGCGATCACCGAATCTGTTACCGGGGACTTCACCGCGAGTGACGACTGCGGCGGCGTGATACAGGCGAATACCAGTTGCAACCTGTGGGTGGGCTTCTCACCGACTGCGGCCAGCAAGCGGACCGGTAAGATCACGGTTAAAGAGGCTTCGAGCTCCAGCCAGCTTACGGTTGCTCTCACCGGAACGGGCACGAATACGGCCCCAACGGCTGTGGTTGCTAGTGTTTCGCCCGGCGCCGGATCGGCCGGCAGCACATTGAATCAGGTGGTGATCAGCGGAACCAACACACACTTCTCCTCCTTGTCGGTCTTGAATTTTGGCACAGGCATTTCTTTTTCCAACCAGCAGTGCCCGACACTCACGCAGTGCACTGCGACGATCGCGATTGCCGCTGGCGCCATGCCAGGTGCGCGCACCGTTACTGTCACCACCGGAAAGGAGTCCGCGAAGCTGACCGCTGGTTTTGCCGTCACCACGTCCGCGGGTCTGACTTTCCAAACCATCAGTCCCGCGACTGCCGCGCAAGGCACGCAAAACCTTGCTATTACGCTGCATGCTAATGGGGCGCACTTTGCACAGGGCACGACGTACGGAAACTTCGGTGCCGGCATTACGATCAACTCGCTAACGGTAACCGACGCGACAGACGCCGTGGCGAACATTTCGATCAGCCCGTATGCGCGTGCTTCGGTTCTTCCAGGTTCGCTTCCTGACATAGGTGGACGTCAGATAACGCTGGTTACCGGTGGAGAGTTCGTGGTCTCCGCTCCGAATGCGTTTCAGGTAACCCCGGACGCGGCGCAGATAGTCTCTATTTCCCCAAACACGGCTCAGCAGGGCGCTAACCTTCTTTCGGTCATCGTAACTGGTACGGGCACGAACTTCCTGCCCGGCGCGACACAAGTCTCGTTGGGAAGCGGAATCAATATTGGTGCGGTGTACGTACTAAGTCCTTACCGCCTGCAACTTGATTTGGCAGTCAGTCCGTCGGCGACAGTGGGTAGCTACAACGTGAGCGCTTCCACGGGAGGCGAAACGGCCACACTTGCCAACGCCTTCAACGTGACCTTGGCAACACCATCGATCAACACGGTTACGCCCAATTCGCTGGCCCAGTGCCAGTCGGGCAACATCAACATCACGGGGATCCTCACGAATTTCCTGACTAATCCTCCCACCGTTACGTTTGGCAGCGATATCACTCAAAGTGCGCCGCTGACGGTGAATTCCGCTACGAGTGTAACCATACCCATCCAGGTCTCGTGTACCGCGCAAGCGAGCACGCGCACCGGCGATCTAACTTCAGGTAGTTCGATTTTTCCGTTCAGCTTCACGGTGGCACCGTCCGCCGCAAGTATCGCCAGCGTGGTGCCGGGCAGCGGCCCGCAGGGCGGAAGCCTGGTCAGCCTGAAAATAACCGGCATCAATACACACTGGCAGCAGGGCACGACGCAGGTGGTCTTCCCCTCACCCTATCCGCCACTCTACCCGAACATAATCGTCAATCGAGTGACCGTGATCGATAACCTGGACGCGGTTGTCGATGTGACGATTCCTGCCCTGGCTTATGTGGGCGCAAACAACTTCGACATGTCGACGGGTGGGGAGGTTCTGCACGGGCCGTTCTCGGTTTACTCGGCGACTCCGAGTGTGGCTGTCACTCCTTCGAGCGCCATGCCAGCGCAAAGAGTGCACGTCACCTTCAGTTCGCAGTTCTATCAGATCGTCTGTCCTCCGAATGACGGCGCGCTGACACTGGCTACCATCAGCGGCACCGGAGTTTACTTTTCCAACCCCGACCAGAATCCATCAACCTCGGCTACGCTCAGCGGTTGCATGGGAGGGACGACAGGCATCGCAACGGCCACGCTCTACGTCGCCCCGAACGCGCTACCTGGACCGCGGACCATCACACTTACAACCGGCAACCAGATTGTCACCACTACTTTTAGTGTCGCTTTGGCTCAGATTGTCAGCATTTCTCCGTACTACGCGCCTCCCGGGAGCAGTGCGATTCCCGTTGCAATCGTTGGACAAGGCACGCATTTCGGCTCCGCTACCACCTTGAGTTTTGAGCCTGGAATCACGGTCGCTTCCCACTCGGCGGTCAACTCTACGCTGCTGAATGCCACGATCAACGTTTCTTCGACGGCGGCCTGTGGCTGGCGCTCGGCTTTCGTCAACACCGGATCGGAACAGTTGGCGGTTGGGTTCCTGGTCAATTGCCAAGTCCCGCTGGTTTCGAGCATCACGCCTTCGACCGGCGAGCAGGGTCAAACGTTGAGCAACGTCCAAGTAACCGGGGTGAATACGAACTGGGTACAGGGCTTGACCACATTCATCATGGGTGCGGGTGTGACCGTGGTGAATACGGACGTAATGAGTGCGACCAGCGCGGTTCTTACGCTGGCCGTTTCTCCAACCGCGCACGTTGGGCCAAACTCCAGCACTGCCATCACTACTGACGGCAGCGAAAATATTGTTGAGGTTGCTACCGGGCAAGGTTTTTCAGTGACCAGCGGCGCCGGATCGGAAAACATCTCATTCCAATCGGGCCCTCAGGTTGCGGCGCAGAGCGAAACCCTTACGCTCAATCTGGTTGGCACCGGAACGCACTGGCTGCAGAGCGAAACGACCGCGGTTTTCGACGCAGGCATATCGGCCGATGCGGTGAACGTGACCGACGAGACGCATGCTTCGATCCAGATCACAGTGCTGTCGACGGCTGCACTCGGGTTCCATGCGCTGACTCTCTATACCGACGGCGAAGCAGTGACGCTGATTCAGGCGCTGGACATTGTTTCCACGACGCCGGTTCTGTTGAGTACGGTTTCGAACCAGGCGCAGCAGGGCGCCACGCTGACGATTCAGGTGCTGGGCGAATCCACTTTGTGGGGTCCAACAACGACGGCCAGCTTCGGTACCGGGATTACAGTGAACTCGTTTATAGCGGAGGATTCAGTAACCGGGTTAGTGAACATCACGGTCGATCCGCTAGCTTACATCGACGTGCTGCAGCCGCTTTCTTGCCATACGGCGACGGTAACGACGGGAACTCAGCAGGTTCAGCTCGCGAATCAATTTTGCATTATTACAGGACCGGCCGTGGTCACTGGCGTCTCGCCGACACAGGCGCCACTGGGGACCACGCTCACGGTGGCAGTCACTGGGCAGAACACACATTTCCGGACAGGCGTTACCACGGCTAACTTTGGATCCGGTATCAACACGTCCAATGTACAGGTGAGCGACACTACTCACGCCACGGTTCGGGTGGCGGTGACGACGAACGCCAGCGTCGGATTGCACACGGTGACCATGAACACGCTGGGCGAGACTGCGACCCTGGCACAGGCATTCACGGTTACACCGCAAAACGGACCAACGTTGAATGGGGTCGGTCCGGTTTCCGGTGAGCAAGGGCAGACGCTGACGACAGTGCAGGTCATTGGACAGTTTACGCACTGGACCAGCGCTACTCCGACGGTCACCTTCGGACAGGGGATTACAGTATCGAGCCTGAACGTGGTAAGTGACACCAGCCTTACGGTGAATCTGGCGATCGACCCGCTGGCCCAGATCGGCGGACGAACTGTGACCGTCACCACACAACTGATGGACGGCGCTGAGATCGCATCGGGACCGTTCTTCAGCGTGGTCGTGGGCCCCGCAATCATCAGCGGAATTTCGCCCGCCAGCGGGAAGCGCGGGCAGCAGGTCGTTCTGCAAATCACCGGGCAAGCTACGCATTGGCAGCAGGGACTAACTCAGTTCTACATGCCGGGTGTGGTCGATTTTCTTAACGATATCCACGTGAACTATTTCCAGGTAAACAGCGCGACCAGCGCGGTTGCCAGCATAACCATCTCGCCGACAGCAATATTGGGAGCACGTTCCATTTACCTGACAACGGCCGGCGAAGCCCTTACTGACGCGAGTGCGTTTGTGATCACAGGTGGTCCCGCGGTGTTGACAGTGAACCCTGGGAACGCGCAGCCCGGCGCTACGAACCTGAATGTCGACATCACGGGTGCCTACACGCATTGGTTAACTGGCGTTACCACGGTGAACTTTGGGCCAGGTATTACGGTTGAGAGCGTTACGGTCAACAGCGATACGGACCTGACGGCGGCGATCAACATTGATCCGGCGGCCGCGATTGGCTTCCGCAATGTGGTCGTACAGAATGGCTCCCAGTCGCTAGATAACACGTTCAATGTCACGCCTCCGCCAACTCCGTTCATCGGGTATTACACGCCAAATTCCGGTCTGCTGGGGCAGACTCTGACGCTTAGTTTCAGCGGCTTCTACACGCAATGGGATCCGGGAGTGACGAACTTCGACATCGGCTCGGACATTACGGTCAACAGCTTCCAGGTCACCGGGCTTACGTCGGCGCTGGCAAACATAACCATCCCCAGTGGGGCCACTCTTGGTTCGAGGACCATCACGTTCACCACCAATACCGAGACCGAGCAGGTGCAGTTTACGGTCATCGACCCGAGCAGCGGCGAGGTGCAAAAGATATCCATTGTGGACGCTTCGTCGGGGATGCAGGGCGAGTCGCTGACGGTGAATGTGATTGGCCAATACACCACCTTCGACGCGACAACCGTGTTTAACTTTGGCCCCGGAATCACGGTGGGAACTCCGACCATTCTCGGATCTACGATTGCCAATGTGCCGATCGTGGTGGGGCAGCTGGCAACGCTCGGTTATCGAACGGTTACGGCGACCACTGACGGGGTTACGGTGCAGAGTGTGTACCCAGTCGGATTTACGGTTACACCCAGCACAGCGACGATTGCGTCGGTGACGCCCAACACCGGCAATCAGGGCGACAACGGAACTCAATTGCAAGTTGTGGGAGTGAATACGCACTGGGGCTCGAGTACGGTTTTCAGCTTCGGAAGCGGAATCAGCGTTACGAATGCTGTCGTGGTGGACGAAACCGATGCCACGCTGACTATTTCGATCAATCCGCTGGCGACGGTTGGCGCTTACAACCTGACCGCTACAACCAGTGGAGAAATTGCCTCGCTGAACAATGCTTTCGTGGTTCTGGCAGCGACGCCGGTCATCCTGTCATCCGGACCCGCGTCGGGACCGCAGCAGGGGAGCATCACGTTTACGATCCTGGGACAATCTACTAACTGGCAACCGGGGACAACGACCGTCAGTTACGGGGACGGGATCGCGATTAACTCCGTGACGGTCACCAGTCCTACATCGATTACCGCAACGGGGCAGATCTCTCCGACGGCTTATACAGGATACCGAACGCTAAGCGTAGCTACGGGAACACAGATACTCACGTTGCCCAATGCATTCCTGGTCACTTACGGGCCGGCAGCGATTGTTGCATTAACTCCGGCTACCGCTCCGCAAGGCGATACGCTCAATGTCGAGGTGACTGGAGCGAACACGGACTTCAATCAGACCAATACGATTGCAAACTTTGGACCGGGAGTCTCCATTAACAGCGTCACGGTAAATAATCCGCTCGACGCTACGGTCAACATCACGATTTCTCCCTCGGCCGCCATCCAACAGAATACTGTCACAATGACGACGCTGGGAGAGGTGGCTACCGGTGCTCAGGCGTTTACGGTCGGAATGGGGCCGTCGATTACGGCGGTGAGCCCGATCAGTTTGGCGCAGAGCGCGACCCAGAACGTAACCGTCACCGGAACTAGCACATCCTTCACCAGCAACACGATTTTCAATTTTGGCCCTGGCGTCACTGTGAACCAGGTGGTTTCCATCAACAGCGCTGTTTCTGCAACTTTGAACATAACGGTTTCGCCAATTGCGACGCTTGGTGCGCGAACGGTAACGGCCACGATGGGAAACCAGTTGGCCATCGGCTCGACGAATCTGTTTGGCGTGACCGCGGGGCCGGCAAGCATAGCCTCGGTCAATCCGAATACAGGATGGCAAAATACCAACGGTCTGGCAGTTACGCTTACCGGCTATAAGACGCATTTCACGCAAGCGGCGCCCGTCGTTTCCTTCGGTTCGGGAATCACCATTGCAAATGTAGTGGTGAACAACGACACCTCGCTAGTGGCCACGATAAACATCGGCCAGAACGCGCCAGTGCAATCAAATCTGGTTTCGGTGACCACAGCAGGCGAAATCGCCACGTTGGCGGGCGGTTTCACGGTGCAAGCCGCGGGAACGGCCCCAAGCGCCATGCTCAATCCGTCCTCGGCGCATCAGGGCACGTCGCAGACGATTGTGATTACTGGAGCCAACACCAACTTCGGACCGACGACGATCATCAGATTTGGCGCAGACATCGCAACCGGCACGCTGACCGTGAATGGGCCAACGAGCGCGTCCGTCCCGGTCACGATCGATAACGTGGCGGCCTCGGGGCAACGCAATGTAACCATCACCACGGGCTCGCAAGTGGTGACCACAACATTCACCGTGATCGCTGGAGTACCGGCGGTGACGTTAATCAGCCCTAATACGATTCAGCCTACGGCAACTGAAAGTGTGAGCATCACGGGAGCGTTCACCTACTGGGCCAGCGGAACCACAACGGCGAATTTCGGCCCGGGAATCTCTGTAGGAGGCGGGCCGGTGGGTGGATTCGGTCCAGTGATCGTCACTGGGGCCACAAGTCTGACGGCGAATCTGGTCACTTCCGGCGCCGTGAACGGCTATCGCACTGTGCAAATCCAGACAGGATCGCAAACTCTGACCGTGACGAACGGAATGTTTGTGGAAACCTGTACAACGACCGCACCGACGATACTGAAAATCAGTCCCGCTAATGGCGGAACAAACGCGCCGCTGAATACCCAGATCCAGGTGCAGTTCAGCGTGCCGATGAATCGCAGCACACTTACGCTAGGGAACTCGGCCACGGTCATCTTCTTCGATACGAACAACTATTACCAGGAAGTGGCAGGCGCGATCAGCCTGGACGCCTCGGGCACGATTGCGACGATTACTCCCAGCGCGTCGCTGGCAGCCGGCCATACGTTCGTCACCTATTTAAGCTGGCACGCGCCGTATGTGCAGGATACGTGCGGAAACAATTTATCCGGGCAGGAATATTCGTTCACCACCGCCTTTAGCAACGTCACTGCTGGACCGACGCTGGCCGGCACCAGCCCGGTGAATGGCGACACGAATATCGCGCTGAGGGGGAACTCGGGTCCGACGCCGGTTGTTTTGCAATTCAATACGCCGGTTGATCCAATCACCGCGCAAAACGGCTTCTCGATGCAAAGCGGCAGCAACGCGATCGCGGGCAACTTTACATACTCTAACAACGATCAGACAGTTATATTTACGCCCATTACTCCGTTGACGGCGAGCACCAGTTATACGGTCAGTTACACCGCACAAATCACGGATACGGCCGGAAACACGCTAATCAACCCGGGCAGTTTTAGTTTCACAACCGGAACGGTGACGGACACAACCACACCTACTGTGGCGCTGGTTGATCCGCCAAACGCCACCTTTGGAGTGGGTTTGAATGTCACGCCTCACATAATCTTCAGCGCGCCGGTGAATGGCCTGACTATCCCTGGAGCGCTAAACCTCATTTATGGCGACTCCGGAGTAGTTGTCCCTGCAATCGTGGTAGTTTCGGCAAACCGCTTGAGTGCGACGCTGATGCCCAGCGCCCCACTCTTGCCGAATACCTATTACAATGTCAGCCTCTGTTACTACTGCTACAGTGACATCGCCGGTAACGCGGGGTACGGCTCGTCGACGTCTTTCTACACGGGCGCGACTGCGGTTGCAACCCCTGTCACGGTCGCTACTATTAGTCCCGCCAACACGCAGGCCGCAGTTCCGCTCAATGCCAAGATCACGGCCGTGATGAACAACAGCATCGATCCAATGTCGATTACTAGCAGCTCGATTGCGGTTACTCCCCCGGGAGGCGGCGCGGTTGCTGGAAGTGTTATGCTGGCCAGCGATGGCGTTACTTTGACGTTTGCGCCGACCTCGGTACTAACCGCTTCCACGATCTACCATGTGTCGGTGAGCGGCTTTAATGATATCGATGGCAATGCCGTTAGTCCGTTTACAAGCTCTTTCACCACCGGCACTACGGGATATAACAGCGGATCGTTCACGCCGGTTTCAACGAGTCCTGTCAACGGAGCCACTGGGGTATCGGTAACCAACCCGGTGACGTTCACCATGACCAATCTGATCAATCCGGCATCGGTGAACTCCCAGACGGTCGAAGTCTGCATCGGCAGCTGCGGAAACAAGTATGTGGCAGGAAACTTCAATGTAAGTGGAGCAACCGTAACCTTCACTCCGTTAACCCCGTACCCCGCCAACCAGGTAATGGGGATGGAAGTGTACGGACTGACGGACGAGGCGGGCAATACCGCATATGCGGGCGTGGGCACATTTACGACCGGCAATACAATCGACACGACTCCGCCGACGGTGACCATATCGCCCTCCAACGGCGCCACGAATGTTGGGCTCAACACGCAGGTTGTGTTGACCTTCTCGAAGTCGATCAATCCGGCCACCATCACGACGAATACGCTGACTTTGTTCAGCGGCGATACTTCCCTTAACTGGGGCTCTTCGATCTCGCGCGATAACCGAACGGTGGTCCTGAATCCGAATGGCAATGCGTTTACGACAGGCGCTACCATCACGGTCGCGCTCAGCAGCGGTATTCAGGATATGTCGGGCAACGCGCTGGCGAACAATACCAGCCAATTCACTGTAGCTACGGAACTTTCGAATACCACTCCGAGCGTGATCGCGATGCGGCCCGGGAATGGTGCGACGAACGTGCCGGCCAACACGGTGGTGACTTTGTTTACCAACGTCGCGATGAATCCTGCCACCCTCAGCGGGGCCCTGGCTGTCACCGATAACGGGGTGGTGGTTTCGGGATCGGTGCAACTGTTCAGCAACGGGCAGGCGATTGAGTTCATGCCGAGCGCTCCGTTCAATGCCGCCGACTTGATTCAGGTGTTCCTGAATTCGAACGCGCGCAGCGCCAGTAATGTCGCACTGTCGAGCTACTCGGGACAGTTTACGGTCGCGGGATCTCCGGTGACCACGACGGCCAGCGTGCAAACTGTCAATCCAACGGTAAACGCGACGAACGTGCCGCTCAACACCGTAATTCAGATTGAATACAACCAGGCATTGACGGCCGGCACGATCAATAACACGAACGTGACCCTGTACCAGTACAGCACCGGAACCAACCTAACTCCGACGCTCTCGCTTCTAGGCAACGGTCAAATCATCAACATCGCTCCCACGAGCAACCTGGTGTCGGGGTCGCAGTACAGGGCGTGCGTTAACAACGTGACGAATGCCGACGCGGTCGCGGCCCAGAACTACTGCTTATACTTCACCGCGGGCACGAGTGCCGATACAGCGGCTCCGACGATTCTGTCGGAGGCGCCGACTAACAACTCCGCTGGCATCGGCACCAATAGCCTGGTTTCGATCACTTTCAACAAGGCCATCAATCCAGTGTCGGTGACCGGCAGCACCATCCAGTTGAGCAGCGGTTCGATGACGGAGGTTCCATCGAGCATCAACTTCAGCCCCGATTACACTCGTGTGACGATCACGCCGCAGGCGCCGCTGCCGCCGAGCACTCAGATGACGGTCGCAGTGAACGGCGTTACCAGCGACGCGGGCACGTCTGTGGCTGCCACAACAACGCAATTCACGACTGCGGCTCAGCCTGATTTCACGGCCCCTCTGGTGCTCAATCCTAGTGTGCAGAACGGGCAAACTAATGTTCCGGTGAACTCCACGTTCACCTTGCAGTTCAGCAAGCCAATGGATATTAGCAGCCTTGAAGATGCGACTGACGTCGGCGTGTCTTCCAATTACTGCTATGGTCCTTATGTCCCAGAGGCGATCTCCTGGAGCGCGGATCAGACCACGATTTCCTTCGTTCCTACTGGTCCTTTAGCCGTCGGAACTACTTACTATCTGGCGAGCTATAACCTGACAGACCTAAACGCCAACACGCAACAGAACTTCTGCTATAGCTTCACCACCTCGTTCAGTGCCATCACTAACCCGCCAACAGTCGTTAATACCAGTCCGGAGAACAGCGAGACGCAAGTCCCGACCAATGCTCCGATCCAGATTCTGTTCAGCGAGCCGATTAACCCCGCAACCATCGGCCAGATTGCTCTTACAACGGCCGGCAACCCGGTCGCAGTCACGCCGACGTTCAGCGACGCGAACCAACTGCTGACTTTAACGCCAATGCTGCCGTTGTTGCCAAACGCAAACTACATGCTGAGCGTTGCCGGAATCAAAGATACGGGCGGAAATGCAATGGCCGGTACGGTCTCCAACACGTTCACGACCGGGCCAACCTTCGACCTCCTTACTCCACAGGTAACGTTGACTGATCCACCTAATGGCAGCACCAACGTCGGCACTAATGTGGCGCCACGCATCGTGTTCAATGAGCGTCTGAACCCGCTCAGCATTGTCAGCAGTTCTAACGAGCTGTATTACAACGGGTCCATCGAGTTATATAACCAGGCAACCAGCCAGTACGTGCCGGCCACGGTAAGCATGACCGCCGATCGGACGACGGCGATCATCACACCGACTTCGGCATTGCAGCCGAACAATTTGTACCAGATCAATGTGCGATATTACGGTTTCTTGGACGTTGCCGGGAACACCGGCCCGGGCTACAGCAGCAACTTCGTGACGGGCGCGGGTGCGGACACCACCAAAACGACGGTCAGTACCATCAGCCCGGCAAACACGCAGAGTGCCGTTCCTCTAAATGCGCAGATTGTCGCGGTGATGAGTGACGAAATCGATCCCACGACGATCATTCACAGTTCGATTACGGTTACACCGTCGGGCGGCAGCGCTATCGCTGGCACCGTCAGCCTGGCGAGCGACGGCGTCACGCTCACTTTTGTGCCTGCCTCGGCACTCAATGCTTCCACCGTCTACAACGTTTCAGTAGGCGGATTCAACGACGTCCAGAGCAATCTTGTCACAACATTCACCAGTACGTTCACCACCGGCACAGCGCTATACAACAATGGATCGTTCACCCTGGTCGGGATCAATCCTGGCAATGGCGCCACGAATGTTTCGGTGACAAACCCGGTTACATTCACCATGACTAACTTGATCAATCCAGCGTCAGTGAACTCACAAACCGTCGGCGTCTGCATCGGCTACTGCGGCAGCGAATATGTAGCGGGAACCTTTAGCGTAAATGGCGCAAGTGTGACTTTCACCCCCTTGACCCCATATCCAGCCAATCAGGTGATGGGTATGGAAATCTACGGGCTAATCGACGAAGCCGGCAACATTGCTTATAACAATGCTGGAACATTCACGACTGCAGGAACCAGCGACGTCACGACGCCGACGGTGACGATCACGCCAAATAATGGGACAGCAAACGTTGGTTTGAACTCGCAGGTCGTGCTGACCTTCTCAAAGTCCATCAACCCGGCAACGATCAACGCCAGCAGCGCCAACTTGCTCAACGGGGACGTGCCGCTCAACCCGGCCACTTCCATCTCCCGCGACAACCGCACCGTTGTTCTTAACTACAACAACTCTACTTTGCCGGCGGGCGCCACTATCACGGTCACGGCCACGAGCTTGATTACGGATCTCTCCGGAAACGCGCTAGCCAATACAACCAGCCAGTTCACCACCAGCCCCGCAGTTACTAATGCTGCACCAACTGTGATCAGCATGCGCCCGGGCAACGGCGCCACGGCTGTCCCCGCCAATACGGTCATCACTCTGTTTACCAGCGCCCCCATGAATTCCGGTTCGATCACGGGTGCGCTTTACATCTCACAGAACGGAGTGTTGATCCCGGGTACCACGGTAGTGGGCAGCAACGGCCAAAGCATCGAATTCACGCCGAGTTCGGCCCTGGGCGCAGGCGCGTCGATACGAGTCTTTCTTAACTCGACGGCACAGGACGTTGACGGCAACTACCTCACATCCTTCTCCGGCCAGTTTACGGTCGCCGGATCTCCCGCCAACACGGCGGCCACGGCGCAAGCGGCCAACCCCTTCCCAAGCGCGAACAATGTACCGCTCAACACCACCATGCAAGTGGAATACAACCAGGCGTTGTTGGCGAGTACTATCAACAGCGCCAACGTGCGGCTCTACCAGTACAGCACTGGAACATACCTGACGACATCTCTGTCACTGATCGGAAACGGTCAAGTCATCAACATCGCTCCTGACAGCAACCTGTTGTCTGGGACGCAGTACCAAGTGTGTGTCTACAACGTGACCAACACCGACAGTGTGGCGGCGCAGAATTACTGCTACAACTTCACCGCAGGAAGTAGCGTCGACACGATTAAGCCCACGGTTTTGACGGTCGCTCCGCCAAACTCGTCCACTAAGATCGGAACCAACGCGTTCGCCAGCGTTACCTTCAATAAGGCGATCAATCCGGTATCGGTCACGGGCGCTTCCATCCAGTTGAGTGGGGGCTCAGTGACTGAGATGCCATCGAGCATCAGCTTTACCCCCGATTACACCCGCACCATAATCATTCCACAAGCTCCGCTTCCGCCCAGCACGCAGATGACGATTGCCATCGGCGGAGTTACCAGCGAGGCGGGAGTGACCGTGGCCAGCCAATCCACCACTTTTACCACCATGGCGGGCGCCGATTTCACGCTGCCCTATGTAGTCAATTCCAGCGTGCAGAGTGGGCAAACGGTGGGTACCAACGCTGCCTTTGCTCTGCAGTTCAACAAGCCCATGGATGAAGGCAGTGTCGATGGTGCGACCGATCTCGGCATCTCCTCCAGTTACTGCTATGGACCGTTCATCCCGGTCACCGTGTCGTGGAGCGCCGACCAGACCACAATCTTCTTTGTGCCCGCCACAGCATCGAGTGCTGGAACGACTTACTATCTGTCAAGCTATAACCTGACCGACCTGGCTGGAAATTCGCAGCAAAACTTCTGTATCGGCTTTTCCACCGGGGCCGGTTCTGAGACAACTGGACCCGTCGTACAGCAGGTCAGCCCGCCCAGCGGCTTTACGGGCGTGCCTATCAATGCGCCTGTACAGATCCTGTTCAATGAAGCGATTTCTTCCGCTTCACTGGTAGGCGTCACATTGAGCCAAGGCGGTTCAGTGATTCCGACCACACTCTCGCTGTTCGACGGCAACAAGGGTATCCAACTGCTGCCGCAGGTTCCGCTGGCCGCCAGCACCGTGTACACCATCAACATAACCGGTGTCGAGGACATTACCGGCAACGCCCAGTCCAGCTTCCCGTCGCAGACATTCACCACGGGAACGGGAATTGACCTGACAGCGCCCTCTATTATCTCTACGAACCCAACGAACGGTCAGACGAACGTTCCTGACAACACCACCATCACGATCACGTTTAGCGAGGCGATGGATGCGGCGTCATTCGACTCGAACAACAGCTTCACGCTGCACGATCCCTCGAACAACGTAGTGCCCGCTACGATCACGTTCTCGACGGATTACAAGACGGTGACGTTGCACCCAACGGCGAACCTGACGGGAGGAGGCAAAACGTACACCATGGATATCGGATGGCCCTACGCCAGTTCTTATTTGCATGACTTGGGCGCCAATAGTTTGTACGGAACGTATTTCCAATTCACAACGCACTGAAGCATTTGCGGAGTGCGAACTGGCCTGAAAAGCGTGTCCCATTCTGGCATCAGCCAAGGGAATGTTAGGATCCAGAATGATCGTGATCCCGGGGTGCATGGGATTATCAGCGCTGCTTTCGATCGCCTGCGATGACCGGGATTTTGGCTCTTGTAGACTGCCTCCCAGCCCAACAGAATTGGCGTTAAGGGCATCAAGCATTAGCGGCTTCCCTAGTGGACTAGATCAATTGGTATCTCAGTAAGAGAGATCTCCGCTACCGACATTTACGCGGCTAGCAGAACACCGCGCCATCATGTAGCCTTCTGTTTCACCGAGAAAGAATGCAATGCCCAGCACCAGGATGACAATGCCCAGCTTGTTCAGCCAATTCGTCCCCATCATTCCTTCGATATCGAGGGACGATTTGACCCTGTCTCAGCCAGCGAAGGCGCCGGCTCCTCCGTGGAAACGCTCGGTTGCTGCAGTGGCGCGAAGGGCAGGTCGGAAGCCGTTGTTGCTTGATCGGCAGCAGTGGCAGCCCACGTACGCGGCACGGTGGTGGTGCTGCTGAACGGCAAGCCCGCGGAAAAACTGGAACTGACGCCAGAGAACAACGATCTACTCCATCAATTCGTGTTCAAGAATGTCGACGCGCAGAGCGCCTCGACGGTTGGTCTCCAGTTCGAGGGGAAGGGCGGTCTTGCCTATCAGATCGTGGGAAGCTATTACCTGCCCTGGGATGAAAAAGCGGCGGGCGAGCCACTTTCTATCGATGTCACCTATGACCGCACACGCCTGGCGCAGGACGACATCGCCACGGCGAGCGCGACTGTCAGAAACAACTTGCAGAAAACGGCCAACATGGTGATGGTCGATCTCGGCATCCCTCCCGGTTTTGACCTGCTCAGCGAAGATCTGCAAGATTACCAGGAGAAGAGCGCCCACCACAAAAGTGGTCATCTATCGAAGTTTAGCCTTACGGCGACGCAAGCGCTTCTCTACTTTGATTCGTTTGCTCCCGGAGAAGTGGTCACATTGAAGTATCGCCTGCGCGCCAAGTATCCCATTCGGGCTCGAACTTTAAAATCGCAGGTTTACGAATACTACGATCCCGAAATCGCTTCAGTTGCGCGGCCAGTGCAGTTGGAGGTGCGCAAGCGGTAGCGCAGAAACTGGACCCGGGACGGACCTTCAACAATGCTGGCCAGAAGTCCTCTTCGAGGAGATCGCATTGATCTCCTCCGAGCCCGTTTGTGGACCGCAAGAGGAAGAATTGAGGGTTCCCGATTTACTTCCGCATTGCGGACCATCCGCGGGGTAGAGCCAGGGCAATCACACGAAGGTATGAGAAGCGGCACAGTCCGGCGGCGATCTCCTCGATCAGCCCTTCGGCCAGCGCCATGCTACGGTGTACTCGAACGGCAGCACGGCGACCCAGAAGCCTTTCCTCGGCGCGGCCCGCGCC
>Ga0182024_10008811_pt1 | contig 21095 bp, 21 predicted proteins | sample P32metaG_FD_120480 | JGI IMG/M metagenome (GOLD analysis project Ga0182024, IMG submission 120480) | Permafrost microbial communities from Stordalen Mire, Sweden - P3-2 metaG (Illumina Assembly) | ecosystem: Environmental > Terrestrial > Soil > Wetlands > Permafrost | place: Sweden: Stordalen...
GCAGCCGCCTCATGTCACCGAGCCATGCCTCCATGCTGTCGCGCCTTGCCTTGATGGCCATGCCGCCGACCGCGACGAAGCTGAAAAAGATGAGGCGCACGACCGTCTCCCAGATTTGCACCCAGCTCGCGAAATAGGGATGCCCGGCCTTCCAATCGGCCCACCACCACACAATGGCGCTCACCAGCACGATCAGAGTCGTGCAATTCCGGTCCAAAAACCATACCGCGAAGAGGATTGGACCTGCATAGAAGAGGAAAAAGCTGATCTCGTACCCCGTAATATAGTCGAAAAACCCGACAATGAGCGTCCCGATCAACGCCACGGCCAGGAGCGACTGCTTGGATTGAGCACGGCAATATTCAGGAAATGACTCGGGCACGATACCCAGCTATCCAGAGCAGGATCGAGGCCAGTGGGACCCCGCGGCATACTCCGGCCGGGGGGTCGATGTGGAAGATGAGGCGTTAGGTCAGTTGCAAAAATGAGAGCGTCGAATGGCAGAATCGATGCCAAAAATCGAACGAAAGATTTGACAGTGATTATGGAACCTATAGAGTTCGCCCCATTCGCGCCTGTCGCTTTCCGCTCCGGTGTGTGCCAAATTCCAATCGAACAAAAGTTGATGAAAGATAAGAGCAAGGTGGTTTTGTGGGTCTGCTTTACGGCACTCGTCGCCTCGGGTATGAAATACGTGCCCCCTTATCTGCTCGAGCAGCGCCGGCTCGATATGGAGGAGCGCCTCCTCGACATCCGGGAGGACGCATTCCTTCATCAGAAGGTGGCCCCCACCGTTTCCGAGCCCGTCGCGGTTCACTCGAGCCGGTCGCAATTGCTGTAGAATCCGGTCAGCCTCCCGGATCCAGGGCTACTGGTGGGGCGACCAGAAATCCGGCCCCGCGACGCCGGAGAGTTTGGCCGCGGTACCCGGCGGCACCGATGGGGGGCTTCCGATGGTAAAAGGACCGTAGCTATTGCCAAAGACATCTTTTCCATCGTTGTGGGCGACATCGGTTTTCGGATCCAGGTATCTGCGGAGATCCTCATAGCTGGGATGGCCTTCCATTTTTCCGTTGTCCAGCGCGTAATGCTCGATGGCGACGTTGAGCGCATCGAGGTCCGCTTTCTCCCGTTTGGCCCTGCCCCCATTTATTTGGTTCAGGAAATGCGGGAGAACTATGATCAGCATCAGCGCGATGATGATAATGATGATGGCGATCTCAATGATGGTGAAGCCCCGTCGGGCGGACCTGGAAAACGGCGGATGCGGCATGGGCGCGGCGAAAATTATAAGCAGTCTGCGGGCCTGGATCGGTCCCGCGCCATCTATGGCGGGGTGAGTCGCGGCACGCAAGCCGGTTTCGGAAATGCTTAGCGCTCCCCGGGTGCTTCTTTCCGCGCCCGCGGGGCATCTCCGTTCTGCCCCTTGCCACTGGCGTCGCTGTTGGCCTCCGTTTTCCGGCCGCCACGCATCGACTGGCGGATGGCCTGCAGCAGCTTCCGTTTCGTGTCCGGGTGCGGCGGATGCGGCCGTAACGACAGCGCGAACACGGAATTGAGCTGGCGGAACTCCGCAATCGTCGCCTCCGCCCGGTCTCCAAGGGCCTCCCTTGCCTCCTCAAAGGCCTCCTCCTCCCCATCCTCGAGCGCTCCAACCACGTAAAGCCGCGCCAGATTCTCAAACTCCTCGAAATTCATCGTTGCTGCCGTTCGATCATTGTTTTGGGGGGCACTAATGCGCATCCAAATTAGGGCTTCTATAACTCTTATCGTCTCTGAGCGGCATTTAGGCCGACTCATCTTTTGGCCATTCCTTGCCAGCATTCGCGCGCGGCCGCGCTCATTCAGTAGCTTTTCCAGTTGCCGCTCGCCTTGGTTCTGATGCAAAAGATCGGCCCCCGCAAGAAGGACCACGCCATGTTAGACAAGAAATATCCCCGGCTGCTGCCGAAACCGATCAGCAAGAACATGGGGGTGGCGGACCTGATCGGGGAGACCTTCAAGGCCTACAACGGCGGCCGCCTCGCCGAGGGCTGCCGGCTCCTTACCGAGAAAATGCTCCCGGCCGATGGCTGCGTCGGCCTGACCCTTACCGGGGCATTGACTCCCGCCGGCCTCGGCCGGGCGGGGATCGCGCCGCTCATGAAAGCCGGTTTTGTGGATTGGATCGTCTCGACCGGCGCCAACCTCTACCACGATCTCCACTACGGTCTCGGCATGGAATTATACGCAGGCTCCCCTTTCCTTAACGACGTTGATCTTCGCCACGAGGGGGTCATCCGGATCTACGATATTCTATTCGATTACTCCGTCCTTCTGGATACGGACGCTTTCGTGCGCGAGGTGATCCAGGGCCCGGAATTTCAAAAAACCATGGGCACCGACGAGTTTCATCATCTCCTCGGGCGGTATGTCCATGCGCGCGAACAGAAGCTCGGCCTCAAGGAGACCAGCGTCCTGAGCGCCGCGTACCAATATGGCGTGCCGATTTTCACCAGCTCGCCGGGCGATTCCTCCATCGGGATGAACGTAGCCGCCATGGCCCTGCGCGGTTCCGCACTCCAGTTCGACGTGAACCGGGATGTAAACCAAACCGCGGCCATCGTCTTCGACGCGAAATCCAGCGGCCTCACGAGCAGCGTCTTCATCCTGGGCGGCGGGTCGCCAAAGAACTTCATCCTGCAGACCGAGCCTCAGATCCAGGAGGTAATGGGCATCGAGGAGCGCGGCCACGATTACTTCCTCCAATGTACCGACGCCCGCCCTGACACCGGCGGCCTCTCCGGCGCGACGCCCGCGGAGGCCGTAAGCTGGGGAAAGATCGACCCCGACAACCTCCCCGATTGCGTCGTCTGCTACACCGATTCCACCATCGCCCTCCCGTTGATAACGGCGTACGCGCTCAGCCGCCACGCGCCGCGCAAGCGCAAGCGCCTCTACGAGCGGCGCGACGCCATGCTCGAAAAACTCCGGGACCAATACCTGAAACGCGGGACCGTCTCAAAGATCGCGCACCGCACGGACTTGAAGAAAGCGCGTCCGCGCACGGGCCGCACCGCCGGGGCATCTCCCCGCAAGGCCAAGCCATGATCCTGCTTAAGCCAGGGGATCCGAATTACAAAGCGGCGCTCCACGCGCTCGACCGCAGCGCCGAGCCCGTTCCGCGCGTGAGCGATACCGTCGCAAAAATCATCGCGGACATCCGTTCACGAGGCGACGCGGCCTTGATCGAATTCACCGAAAAATTCGGCGGTCCCGCGCTAGGCCCAAAACAATTGCGCGTCAGCGCGGCCGAATTCAAAAACGCCGAAAAGCGCGTCGGGGATAAAACGCGGGCCGCCGTGGCCCTCGCCCACGCGAACGTCCGCGAATTTGCCCGGAGAAGCCTCCGCAAAAGCTGGAGCGGCAAAAACCGGCAGGGAGGGAGAGTCGGGGAGCGCTTCGATCCCTTTGAGCGCGTCGGCATCTACGTGCCCGGCGGCACCGCGCCGCTCGTATCAACCGCCGTTATGACGTGCACCCTCGCCGCCGCCGCCGGGGTGCCCGAGATAGTGGTGACAACCCCCGCCGATAAAGCCGGCGTGGTAAATCCCGCATTGCTCCACGCCTTGCGCCTGACCGGCGCGACAGAGGTGTACAAAGCCGGCGGCGCGCAGGCCATCGCGGCCCTCGCCTACGGCACCCAGAGCATTGGCCGCGTGCTGAAAATATTCGGTCCCGGCAATGCCTACGTCGTCGAGGCAAAGCGCCAATGCTTCGGCCGCGTAGCCATCGATCTCCTCCCGGGACCCAGCGAAATATTGGTAATCGCCGACGCCTCGGCAAATGCAGCGTGGATCGCCGCCGATCTCCTGGCGCAAGCCGAGCACGGCCACGGGAGCATTGTGCTATTCGTCACGGATTCCGCGCATAAGCTCAAGGAAGTCGCCGGCGGCATCGAGGCGCAACTCGCAACTCTCTCCCGCCAGGAGCACCTGCGCGAGGTCGCGGCTCAAACTCATTTGATCCTGGTCAAGAACCTCGGCGAGGCCGTGAAACTGGCAAACAACTTTGCCCCGGAACATCTGACAATCATCGCGAAGGATGAGGAGAAACTGGCCGCTCAAATCCGGACCGCGGGCGCGATTTTCCTCGGCGGATACTCGCCGGTTGTGGCGGGCGATTTTGTCGCAGGCCCCAGCCACGAGCTGCCAACAGGCGGCGCCGGAAAATCCTTCCCCGGCCTCACGGTCGATCAATTTCAGCGCCGGACCAGCGTCGTCCGGCTTGACCGAAAATCCCTGTCCGCGCTTCTGCCCGCCATCCAAACCTTCAGCGAAATCGAAGGTCTCGACGCCCACGGCCGCTCCGCCGCGATCCGCTTCGAGTAACCGCTCATGAAGACCGGAATCGTCGGCTGCGGCAAGATAAGCGCCGCCTATCTCGAGTGCGCGCACCTCTTCCCCGTCCTTGAGATTGCCCGCTGCGCGGATCTCCTCCCGGAGCGCGCGGCAGCCAGGGCGGCGGAGTTTGCGATCCCGCGCCACGGCACGGTCGGAGAATTACTCGCGGACCGCGATATAGAACTCGTGATCAATTTGACCGTTCCCGCCGCCCATGCGGAGGTGAACCGCGCAATCCTGCGTTCCGGCAAACATGTGTTTTGCGAAAAACCTTTTGCGCTGAATCGCGCCGAAGCGGCCCGATTGCTCGGCCTCGCCCGGCGCAAGAACCTCCGAATCGGCAGCGCACCGGACACATTTCTGGGCGAATCCCACCAAACCTGCCGGAAGCTGATCGACAGCGGCGCCATTGGCGAAGTGATTGCCGCAACCGCATTCTTTGCCGGCCACGGCCCGGAGCATTGGCATCCCAATCCGGAATTCTTCTACCAGCCCGGCGGCGGACCGATGTTCGACATGGGGCCGTATTACCTCACCGCTCTGGTGAACATGATCGGCCCGATGAAGCGCGTCACCGGCTTCGCAAAGAAATCATTCGCCACCCGCTTCGCCACGGCGGCCGGGCTCCCCGGCACGGAATTTGAAGTCACGATACCGACCCATCACACCGGAGCCGTGGAATTCGCAAACGGAGCAATCGCAACCGTGATTATGAGTTTTGACGTATGGCAGCACACCCTTCCGATGCTGCAGATTCACGGCACAAAGGCTTCACTCGACGTTCCCGACCCAAACACCACCCACGGCACGCCTAGAATATATAAACCAGAGACAAAAACCTGGGAGGATGTCCCCCTCGCCTATCCGGCAACGTACACCAGGGACTACGGCCGCGGCGCCGGAGTAGCCGACATGGCTCAGGCCATTATCGAGAACCGTCCCCACCGCGCCAATGGGAACGTGGCGCTGCACGTGGTGGAGACAATGCAAGCGTTTGTCTATTCTGCCGCCAAGGGCCGCGTGGTCAGCCTAGAAACTACCTGCGGAAGGCCGGAGATCCGACCTTGATTTGGCTTGAACTTGGCTGGTTTCGTAGGATGCTTGCCGTGATGAACAACATGGTGCTGCCGCTTGCGCAAATGACAGTCGGAGAGAAGTTAAGCGCGATGGAAGCGCTATGGGATGACCTCTGCCGGGACGAAGCGCAGATCCCCGTGCCGGATTGGCACAGGCAGATTCTCGACGAGCGCCAGCGGCCAATCAATTCGGGCGAGGCCAGGTTTGTCGATTGGGAGACGGCTAAGGCTACGATCCGCGACCGCATATCGTGAGAATTGAAATTCTCGACAAGGCCGAAAACGACCTTGTCGAGGGTTACCGGTTTTACGAAGCCCAACAATCTGGTCTCGGTTCTTATTTCATCGAGAGTCTCTATATTCAGACATCGAGTCGCTGTGCCTGCATGCCGGAGTCCATCGCATCGCCTGCAAGAACTTACATCGCCTCCTGTCGAAACGCTTTCCTTTCGCGATCTATTATTCTCTGACGGATAAGGCGGCGCGCATTCACGCTGTGGTTGATTGCCGCCGGAGGCCAGCATGGATTCGCGAGCATTTGCAATAGAAAGCTGTAGCGGTGCCGCTGATGATTTCCAAACATTGCAGGAAGCGTTGGCTCGATTCGATTACATAAAGTCCCTGCTTCTGGCAGAACGAGGCGATTTGGCTTATTCCGCAATCGACCTGGCTGAATTCGAGCGGAGAAACGTGGAGGGAATGTTTTCCCCAAGCTTGTTCGGGGATATACCTGATTTGATCAATTATATTAAATAAATATTTTTTCGAAATGCCTCGCGCTACGGCTTCATTCCGCCTCACTCTGCGCCTCACCCATGAAAACAAATTCCAGAATCTCCTCTATTGAAGCGCTTGAATCACGAATCGCCCCAGCCGCAATTGTCGGCAATACCCTGAATTTCAAGGATATCGATGGCGATAAGGTTACGATCATCTTCACAAAGGGACACATCAACTCTTCGGATTTCACTTTCAATAACGCTTTCTCGACCACCGGGCCGCAGCAGCTTGAGACGATCAGCCTCGATAATACTTTCGCCAATACCGACATCATCACCCTGGTGAAAGGCGAACCGGGCGGCGACGGCCACGTGGCAATTGGCTTTATCGACGCCCCTGGCGTGGCTCTCGACGCTGTTTTAGTACACGGCGATGTCGGGCAAATCAGCGCGGGTTTCGTCAAGCTTCTGGACATCGCCTCCGCCGGCGTCTACGGCGTTGCGACCCAGGCGAGCGGCAGTCCCAGCCTCGACAGCGTCATCACAGGCAAGCTTGGCACGTTGATCGTCAGTCATAATCTCGAAAACGCGGAAATCTCCGCCGGCAGTATCAGCCTCGCGCTCGTGGGCTCAATGGATGGCGGCTCGAGCATCTCGAGCTCCACCGGCGCGGTGGGTCCCGTCTCCGTCGGCGGGTCTGTCAGCGGCGGCAGCTCGATCACCGGCCATACGGGAGTTGGTCTCGTAACGATCGGGGCGGATTTCCGAGGCGATATCACCGCGACGACGGGCAATATCACTGGAGTCAAGATCCGCGGGGAAGATGAAGGCGGCATTACCGCCACAACCGGCAATGTCGGCCCGGTGAGTATTGGGACCACCTTCTCCGACCAGATTACCGCCCCTGCGGGCACCATCGGCGCGATCAAGGTCGGCGGACCCTTTTCTGGGACTGTCTCGGGAGACCTGGGCGTCGGTCCGGTAAGCATCGGTGAGACGTTCACCGGCACTATTACGAGCACCGCCGGCAAGATCGGCACATTAAAGTTTGGCGGTTCGGATGATAATGGCAAAGTCTCGGGCGATACCGGTGTCGGATTGGTTTTGGTCGCCGGCGATGTGAAATCCGGAGCCTCGATCACCAGTAGTGCCGGCCCCGTTGGCACGGTGAAAATTGGCGGTTCCCTGACCGAGGCGAGCGATATCACCGGCGAGAGCGTTGGGCCCGTGACAATTGCCCATGATCTGCGGGGCCACATTACCAGCACGGACGGCAATATCGGCACGGTAAGAGTTGGCGCTCAAATATACGATGGAAGCATCGAGAGCCAGGCGGACATCGGCTCGATCATTGTCGGCGGAACGGTCCGTGACGCCACGATCCTCGCCGGGGCCATCAGTGGAACCATCACCAATACGGGCGCGGTGAGCATCGGCACCGTAGTAGTAGGCGGCAACTGGATCGGAAGCAATCTCAGCGCGGGCGTGGCCGAGGGCGCGAGCGACGACGGCTACGGCAACGCAAACGATGTTGCCGTCTCCTCCAGCGCGAAGGTCGCCAGGATCATCATTGACGGTGTCGTCTCTGGAGACCCGCCCACACCTCATTTCGGCTTCGATGCCGAGAGCATTGGCCTCTTCCTGATCGGCGGCGAGAAAGTCCCGTTCAACCCCGCCAACGGCGTCGCGGACGGCGTTTACGCCCTCTCACTGCCCACCGGCAACGTGGACGTTATCATCGCGCCGTAAAGCGCCACACCGGATACCGTCGCAACTCAAAACCGCATCGCGAAAAGCCTCAGCTTTTCGCGATGCGCGGCGCGACCTGGGTATTGATATAATCCTCGACGGCCTCCTGCCAGGTACGGGGCGAGACGCCTGTCAATCCCGCCAGTTTCCCGGACGAGAGCACCGTGTAAACCGGTCTGCGCGCAATGAACGCCTTCATGCTCGCCATCGGCAGGGATGCGACGTGTGTCGTCTTCACGGGAATTCCGGCGCGCGCCGCGCATTGCAGCGCGTACTCGCCGTACTCCCGCCATGTGCAGGAGCCCGTGTTGCTCGCGTGGAGCAATCCGCCGATCCGGATATCTCGCAGGAACGGCCTCAACATCCCGGCCAGATCGATTGTATAGCTTGGCGCGGACCATTTGTCGCCGATGGCCTCCGCCTTATCGAACTCGAGCGCCCGTTTCAGAATCCCATCGATGAAACTCGGCCTGTCCGGCCCGAACACCCACGAGACCCGCACGGCCAGATGCGCATCGGATGTCCCGAATAACGCGTGCTCCCCGCGCAGCTTCGATTCCCCGTACACGCTGATTGCCCGCGCGGGATCCGTCTCGACGTAAGGCCGGTCCATTTCCCCGTCGAAAACGTAATCGGTGCTGATATGCACGCACCGCACTTTCTTACGCGCACAGAGTTCGCCCAGCTCTCCGACCGCCCCCGCGTTGATCCTCATCGCCTCCTCCTCGTGTGTCTCGCAGTAATCAACGTTCGTAAGCGCCGCGCAATTTACAACCACGTCGAAGCCGAGCGGCTCCAACGCACGCTCGATGGCGCCCGGCGTTGCCAGATCAATATCCGTCCTGGCAAATCCCACGACCTCATCCGAGGCCGCCCACGCCCGCGCAAGCGCGGCTCCAAGACGGCCCCCGGCTCCAAGGATTACGATCTTCATGGCACGAGGTTCTCCCACCACTCCCGATTCGCAAGATACCAGTCAATCGTCGCAGGCAGCGCCTCCTCGATTTTCCTCAGCGGCTTCCAGCCAAGCTCCGCGCGGATTTTCGTCGAGTCTATCGCGTATCGCCGGTCATGCCCCAGCCGGTCGGTGACGAACTCGATCAACTCCTTCGGCTTGCCCAGGTGCGCAAGGATGCGATGCACAAGGTCCAGGTTCGCCATCTCGGTATCCGCCCCGATGTTATAGACTTCTCCCGCCTTTCCGTTGAGCAGCACCGCGACAATTGCCGCGCAATGATCCTCGACGTGGATCCAGTCCCGTACATTTTGTCCATCCCCGTACACAGGCAGCGGCCGGTCGCGGATCGCATTGATTGTCATAAGCGGGATCAGTTTCTCGGGGAACTGCCACGGCCCATAATTGTTCGAGCACCGCGTCACGATCACCTCCTCGCCGTAGGTCTTGTGAAAGGCCAGCGCGAGTTGATCCGCCCCGGCCTTGCTCGCCGAGTAAGGCGAACTCGGTGCGATCGGCGATTGCTCTGTAAACCGCCCCTCCCTGCCGAGCGACCCATAGACTTCATCCGTCGATATCTGGATAAAGCGCCGCACCCCATGCCTCCTGGCCGCATCCAGCAGCACGCTGGTCCCGACCACGTTCGTATGCACAAAATTCTGCGGCGAATTGATGCTCCGATCCACGTGCGATTCCGCCGCAAAATTGATCACCGCAAAAAATTGGTGCTTCCGCATCACCTCATCCATCAGGTCCGTATTCGCGATGTCCGCGTGGAGAAACTCATACCGCTCACCGTATTGCGCCGCGAGCCCCGCGACCGTCGCGATATTCCCCGCGTAGGTCAGCGCGTCGACATTGGTGACAAATTCCGGGTCGTAATGTTCCAGGATGTACCGGATGAAGTTGCCGCCGATAAAGCCGCAGCCGCCTGTCACAAGCAATCGCATCGGGGATATTTAACAGGGAGGCAGGGATTGAAAACCATGAAGTTGCACGCAGGTCTCGACGGTCAATCGCTTCGCCCGGCATTTGCTTGTCTTCTCTCCTACTTCCCGTTCAAAAACACGCCCTCGATCGGTTTCCCGAAGACGCGCGCAATCGCGAACGCCAGCGGCAGGCTCGGATCATACCGCCCCGTTTCAATCGCAATGATCGTCTGGCGCGAAACCTCCAGCCGGTCCGCAAGCTCCACCTGGCTCCAGCCGCGCTCCACGCGGAGATCGCGTACGATGTTCTTCACCGGCACATCTGTCCCCGTAAGATCGCCACCCCCCCCCACAGAATGCCCATGACCGGCCCTACGGTGAACATGGTCAGCCGCGGAAATCCCGCGTTCTCCAGAAAGCCGTAAGTAAATGTCCACCCCGCGGTGACTGCCGCGGAAATCGCGATATTCTCCAGGATCTGCATTCGCGCGTATTCGTCCACCCGCCGGAATTGCCGCACTATCGCCAGGAGCATCAGCATGAACGGCCCCATGGGACTGACCAGCAGAAGTGTTCGCCATATCCCGCTGCGCATGTGCTCGCCCACGCTTATCGCGACTGTCAGGACGACGGCGTACAAGGCAAGGGCGCTTGAGAGTTCGATCACGTATTGCCGGAAGATTTTTTTTTGGTGAGCGGGGATGGTTTCCATATGTAAAGGTAGCTTTACATTCACAATTAAAGCCCGTCCGGGGTTATGTCAAGCGTCCTTTACATCCCGCCGGTCAATATGAAACCCGTTTCAGGCCGCGCGGACTCACGGCTCCAACTTACGCATGTCCCGATACCGCAATATCCGCCCCACCCGCCTGCGCACCGTCAGCGCATCCATCAGCATCCCGAGGCTATCCCGCACGATGTGCACTTTAGATTCCGGAGAGTTCAGCCAGCGCACCGGCAGCTCCGCGATCGGGTACCGCAGCGCCTGCGCCAGCAGGATGACCTCGACGTCGAATGCGAACCCGTCGATGGTCTGCAGCGCAAATATCTGGCGCGCCGCATCCGCCCGGAACGCCTTGAACCCGCATTGCGTATCGCGAAGCGGCACCAGCGCCAGGGAGCGCAGGACGCGATTGAACATCTTGCCCATCATCTCCCGGAGCGGGCTCTGGCGCCGCTCGATCCGGCTCTGCGCATGCTGCCGGCTTCCCACCAGCACGGCGTCCTCCGGGTGGGCCTCGAAATGGGCTAAAAATGCCCCTATTTCCTCGAGCGGCACGCTCAGGTCCGCGTCCATGTAGAAGACCACCGCCCCCTTCGCCAGCCGCATCCCGGAGCGGACCGCATACCCCTTGCCGCGATGGACCCGGTTGTCAATGACGTGAAAATTGGCTTGTTCTGCCGTCGCCTCCCTCGCTAACTCCAACGTCCCATCCGTGCCGTGCTCGACGACGATCAATACTTCATACGAACCAGGGGACACTTTCCCGGAGGACGACGGGCCGGCGCCAAGGAATTCGCGCAGAGCACCCAGCGATTGCGGCAGCCGGCGGGCTTCGTTGTACGCGGGGATTATGATGGAAACTTGAGGGTCGGGGGTACCCGGCATCCCCGAGGATTCAGAAAATGGAATTGAAGGCCAAGATAAAAGACCAGTGGCCGGCAATCGCCATCCTCGCCATCGCGGCCGCCGCGCGGCTCACTCTGCTCGCGATCAAACCGCCGCACTTCGACGAAGGGGTCAACGGCTGGTTTGTCGACCAGATGCAGCAGACCGGATTCTACCATTACGATCCCACCAATTATCACGGGCCGTTCCATTTCTACGTCCTCTTTCTTGCGCAGGCCCTCCTCGGGCGCCACATCTGGGCGCTTCGCCTCCCGCTGGCGCTCATGGGCGTGGCCACCGTCTGGCTGACCATCCAGTTCGACCGGTTTATCGGCCGCGCCCCGGCGCTCTGGGCGGCCGCGGCGATGGCCGTTTCCCCCGGCTGCGTCTTCTACAGCCGGTACGCGATTCACGAGTACTGGCTCGTCTTCGCGCTCATGCTGGGGGCATGGGGCATGGCCGGCCTCTGGAACGAGGGGAAGGCCAAATACCTCTGGGCGCTCTGGATCGGCATCACTCTTGCCGTCCTGACGAAGGAAACCTACGCCATCCACTTCGCCGCCGCCGCATTGACAGTCCCATGCGTCTGGGCCCTGGACTTCTTCAGCCCCGCCGCCGAGCCGGGAGGGGTGGCCCGGCAGGAATGGATGCTCCGGGATATAACCCTCTGCCTCCTCATGTTCGCCGGCCTCGTCGCATTCTTTTATTCGGGCGGCTTCATGGATTTGCCCGGCCTCAAGGGCCTCTACCAGGCGTATGGCGCGTGGGCTCAGACCGGCAGGGCCGGCAATGGGCACGAAAAGGTTTGGTATTACTGGCTCACGCTCTTCGGGCGTTACGAATGGCCCACTTGCGCCGGCCTGGCGGTCGCGTTTCTCCTTCCCCTATTCGCAATATGGGGCGCGATCCTGACCGGGCTCGAGTTCGCCGGTCCAATCGCCACGTTGATCCGCGCGCTGGGCCGCACGCCCCGCTTCATCCGGGCCCTCGCCATCTACGGCGCCGGCGCCCTAGCTGCCTACAGCATCATCAATTACAAAACGCCCTGGTGCGTTGTGTCGCTCACCTGGCCGTTCCTGCTCCTCTTCGGCTATGGCGCTGACTTCGCCTTGCGCAAGCGCGGAATCCTGGCCGCCCTTCTCCTCGCCGTCTTGCTCGGGATCAGCGCCTATCAGATGGCGAAGCTGAACTTCGTCCACTTCACCGATGCGCTGGAGCCGTACGTTTACGTTCAGACCTTCCCCGAGATCGACCAGTTGATGAAGCCGCTCAACCAACTCGTCGCCAGCAATCCCAGCAATTACCTGCTCAGCGGCCACATTATGATGGAAAGCTATCACCCCATCCCGTGGCTGCTCGGCGATTTCCCGAATGTCGGTTATTGGGACGATCAAACCAACCCGCCGAAGATGGACGCCGATTTTCTAATGGTCGATGAATCGCGCATCGACGACATCGAGTCGAAGCTGCACGAGGAGTATTTCACCAGCACCTTCCGGCTGCGCGACGCCGAGGACCCCTCGAAGCTGTACCTCAATGTAAAGACCTTCCAGAGCCTCTTCCCCGGCCGGAAACCCGGCTTCATCCCACCGAAAACCCCGCCTCCGGCGCCGGCCGCCACGCCCGATTCCAGCCCGCCGCCAGGCCAGGATTCCGAATGAAAGTCGCGACAGCACTCCTGCTTGCAGTCGCGGTCGCGACTGTGTCTGTAACGGCGCCCCTCTCGGCCATTGGCGGCCGGCTTACGCCGCAGTTGGCATGGCTCGCCCTCGCGGCCGGCCTGGCGGGCGCCGCCGCGTATTGGCTCCGCTCCGGCCCGGCCGGCAAACAGCTCAAGATGGGCTGGCCGGAATGGGCGGCCTCCGCACTCTTCGCGCTGTTCGCCGTCCGGGCTTTCTGCTGGGTCGTCTTCAATAGCGACGATACCATCTCGGTGCTCTCACCCAATAACCTTGGTGATCTCTCCCTTCACCTCACCTATATCCGCTATCTGGCCAAGGGCGCCAGATTCTGGCCGCAGGACCCCATCTACAGCGGCCTCCCACTCCATTACCCGGCCGGGGTCGATATCTTCGGCGCGCTTTTGAATTTGATCGGCTGCGATGACTTTCGCGCCCTCGTCTGGGTCGGCCTCGCGGGCTCCGCCCTCACCTGCTACGCCCTGCTGCGCTGGGGCGGCTGGTTCGCCGTCATGGCCTTCCTCTGCAATGGCGGCCTCGCCGGTTTCCGATTCTTCAAGCACTACGCCTTCCGCTTTGCCGATTACCAGGACTCGGTGGATTGGAAGAGCCTCCCGCTCTCGATGCTCGTCACGCAGCGCGGCCTCCTCTACTCCATACCCGCCGGCCTGCTGCTTCTAACCGTCTGGCGGGCCCAATGGTTCCGCGACCCCGCGGAAAAGGAACCCGCTGTGCGAATGCCCCTATGGGTCCAGGTGGTTCTCTACGGCACGATGCCGCTTTTCCACACCCACACATTCCTCTTCCTCTCCGCTCTACTCGGCTGGTGGATAATCGTCGGCCGCCCCGGCGCCCGCCTCCGGATCGAGGCCCTGGACCTCGTCCTCTGGTCCATCCTCCCGGCCACCGTTTCCGTATCGCTCGTAACCGGCCTTTTTCAGCATGGCCAGAGCGCCGCGAGCATGCTCCATCTCCAGCCCGGCTGGCTTCAGCAGGGTCAACCGTTTTTTGAATACTGGTTTTTGAATTTCGGCGTCCTTCCCATCCTCGTGATTGCTCTCATCGCCTGGTCCGTCCGCCGCTGGATCAAGACCGCGCGATCCGGGGCCGCGTTCCACTTCGTTCTCCCGAGCCTGATCGTCTTCGGTATCGCATGCGTCGTCATGTTCGCCCCCTGGGCATGGGACAATATGAAGATCATGATCTGGGCCTATCTCGGCATCCTTCCCTTCCTCCACGAAATGCTCTCGGAAATCCCCCGGCCCGCCGGCGCCCCGATCCGCGTCCTCTGTTACATCATGCTCTTCTTCTCCGGCTTCGTCTCGCTGATCGGGGGCATCGATGGAAACCACACCGGATACGATATCGCAAAGCGCGCCGAGCTTTATCCCATCGCATTCGCCACGCGTTACATTCCGCCCGATGCCACCTTTGCCGGCCTGCCGAACTACAATCATCCCCTCCTCCTGAGCGGCTGCAAAATGGTCGAGGGCTACGCGGGACATCTCTTCAGCCACGGCATCGATTACAGCGCCCGCGACGAGGAATTGAAGGACCTCCTCAAGGGCGATCCACGCTGGCGGGCGATCGCGCGGGACCTCAATGTCCGTTATATCTTCTGGGGACGCATGGAAGAGGAAGCCTACCCCAATTCCCTTCAGCCGTGGAAGGGCTATCCCATAGCGGCGTCCGGTCCGTGGGGCGCCATTTACGATCTCGAAGGCGTTGCTCCCATCCAATAAAAGCGCGCGCCCCGGGCGAAGCGGCGCAGCCACGGTTTACCGACTTCAGGGCCATGCGGCGACCGGCTCCGTCGTCCTAAATCCCTCTCACACCTCATTCAAAACAATCAACCCCTCCGCCACCAGCTCCCCTCCCACCCTCGCCTCCACCTGAAACTGCCTCAACCCACCCATCCCTCCCGTCGCCGTAGCCGTAAACTCCACCAGGCTTTCCGGCCCCACCGGCCGCATAAACTTCATCTGCCGAATCGCCGAGAGCCGATAACTCTTCCCCTCCCCTCCGGCTGCGATGCCCGCCGTCTGCGCGGCCGCTTCCGTCAGGATTACTCCGGGCACCAGCGGATTTCCCGGAAAATGCCCGCGGAAAAAATCTTCCGAAGCGGCAAAAAACTTCCTGCAGACTGCCGATTTCCCCTGCTCCACCTTGACGACCTCGTCGATAAACACAAACGGCTCCCGATGCGGCAATCCCCGGCTGATCGGATCCGACGGCTCCATCTGCCTCCCTATTCGGTCACGAAATACGCGAACTTCCAGCTCCCATCCTCCGAAATAAGTCCCGCGCGATACCCGTGATAATTCGGGTCAGTGGCAAATTCCGGCGGGGCGACCATAAAATTGCCCTTCGGCACGAAATGTTTTTGAAGCACCGCCTGGACTTGCGGCCACAGGTTCATCTGATCCCAATACTGGAAGACCCCCGCTCCTTCCCCGACCGGGTCCAGGTTGTAGCCGAAATTCGTTGTCATCATCGGCGCAAGCGTATCGACATCATGCATCGCCACCGCCTTGCGCAGGCGCCCGACGAATGCGGCAAAATCCGGGTCGCCCCCCATATCCTCCATCTCTTCCGCCTTCGCTTTCTCCTGGGCGGCGGCGGCATCCTTCTTCTGCTTGGCAGTCGTGCAGGCCGCGAGCGAACACACAAGGACCAGGCAAAATAACAGGCGCGAGATCATGCGCATCCCTAATGATCCGCTGCGCGGAAGGCAAGGAGGGAAAGTGGGGATTGATAATTGATAATGTGAAATTGCTAATTGCCAGAACCCCGGATCCGGGGCTTGCGATAACCGTTTCCACGGTATTTCTGGCAATTAGCAATTTTACATTAGCAATTATCAATTCGCCGCCTTCCCGACAGCGCCCGGCTCAGGGTCAGCTCATCCGCCGATTCCAGCCCTCCGCCGGCCGGCAAACCCTGTGCGATGCGCGTCACCGACACCGGCTTCTCCCGAAGCAGATCGGCCAGGTAATTCGCTGTCGCATCCCCCTCCACATCCGCGCCCAGCGCGAGGATGATCTCCTTTGGACCCTCCGTCTCGATCCGCTTCATCAGCTCCCCGATCCGCAACTGCTCCGGCCCCACATGGTCGAGCGGCGCGATCCGCCCGCCGAGCGCGTGATACCGCCCGCGGTAAACTCCCGTCCGCTCGAGTGGCAGAATGTCGGTAGCCTGCTCGACCACGCACAGAAGCGACCCATCCCGCGACGCATCCCCGCAAATCTCGCATACCGGTCCCGTGCTGAAGAAGCCGCACAGCTCGCACGGTCGAATACCCTCCGCCGCCGCCTCGATCGCCAGCGCAATTTCGGCCGCCCGCGCGTCCCGCGATTGGTTCATCCAGAGGGCGATCCGCTCCGCGCTCCGCGGGCCGATCCCCGGCATTCGCCGCAATTGCGCCACCAGTTCCGTAATAGGTCCAGGATACTCGACGCGTTTCAAAGTCTTCTCCGTATCGTCAATGCCCTACAGCGTCGATTGCGTCCACTCGAGCGCCGGCAACCCATCGCGCAGTTGCTCCGTGCGCCGTATATAAAACTCCAGCGGCGGGTCTATCCCCTCCGCCGGCAGGGCAGCCCGGAAATGCTCGAGCGCGTCGTCCCACAATTTCTCCCGGTAATAAATGATCCCCTTCCAGAAGAGGTCCCGCCGAGCCAGCGCGTCATCGGGCAGGGAATTGGTCAGGCCCAGCAACTCATACACCTCCTCGCGGCTCCGCTCGTCGCGCGTCCGCACCAGTTCCATCGGCCTCACCTCCACCGCGTGCGAGGCCAGCTCCAGCGTGTGTGATCCCGTCATGATCCGCGACCCGTAGATCGTATTCGCCGCGCAGAGCCGCCGCGCAAAATCCACCGGCTCGCCCGCCACGCTGAATGTCCCCAGCCTGTTGGACCCATACGCCGCGCAGACCATCTCCCCGGAGTTGATCCCGATCCGGAAATCGAGCGCCTGGTTCCATCTCTGCATGCACTCCCTATTCACGGCGTCCAGTTCCGCCGCCAGCTCGAGCGCCGCTTCGCACGCCTTTACCGAGTGACTCTCATCCGAGAGCGGCGCGCCGAAGATCACACGCAGCGTCTCCCCCGCGCATTCATCCAGGTATCCCCCTCTCGCCACCAGGAAATCCGCACCCCGGTGCAGCAGCAGGTTCGTAGCCGCCACAAAGTGCTCCGTCGAAAGCTGCTCCATCAATTCGTCGTGATTGAAAATCTCGCACACGACCACCGACGCCGCCCGCAGCTCACCCGCGAATCGCAGCGGGACGTCCGAGTCCAGCATCTTCATAAAAGTCGCCCGCGATATCCGGTCCCCGAACACCTCCTCCAATACCCGTTTCCGCTTCCCCGCCGCCGTCCGCGCATACGCCATCCCGCCGATGAACGCCACCAGGAGCGCCGTTATCGCGGGCAATGGCGAAAAATAAATCCCATACAGCGCCAGCACCACCGTCATCCCCAGCACCTCCGCCAGCGCGCAGGCGGCCACCAGCACTTTCAACGCCGCCTGGTTGAGGTCAACCGTCGTCCAGGCAATCCCCAGCGACATCAGCAGCACGGCCGCGTATTGCGCCAGCGAGTGAGCATCCCCCTCCGGGATCCCCTGCCCAAGGAAGAGCGCCACCCATGCATCCGGCCGATTGAACGCCCCGGCCTCGTAAAAGCCCAACGCGATCACCGCCGCTGCCGCCGCAAGGAGGAGGGATGCTTTCAGGTAACGCACGTTATTAGGGAAAGGTGTTGGCCCATTATGCGCGTGCCCATGGTTTTTCTGGTGCCGCGCGCTTCCTACCTTGCGGGCGAATCCCCGCACAAATCAACTGATTTGCTCTCACTTTCTCTTATTTCGCCAGCAGCTCCTTGGGCACATCCTCGAGCGCTTCCGCCGGCAGCACAAACGATGAATCGAGCGTTTCTCCCGGCTCGTTGATCAGGTCTGGGAATTTCAGCCCGGGTACCACCGTCACCGAGAATATCTCCTGCACGATTCCCTCGAATCGCAGGAACGCCACGGTTGCCCCGGTTCGAATATCCACCACATAAACCCCGCACGTCCGCTCGTTTTCCGCCAACTGCTCGACCAGCGGTATCCCGCTGAAGACCGCGCTCTCCCGCACTTGAGAGAGGCCCACAAAGGCGAACGGCCCGAAGAAATCGAACCCGCGTGTGAACCCTGGCAGCTTCGCCACGATCTCCGTCGTGCCCGCCTTTAAATCCACAGTCGAGATCGTCCCATGCCCGGATTCCAATACCCACATCCGCCCCGCATGGATACGCGGCGAGTGGGGCATCGAAAGGCCACTTACCAGCACCTCGCCCGAGTCCACATCCAGCAGCAGGCCTCCGTCGCGCTTGTTGTCGCGCCAACCTCCCGCCGTGTCCGTCGCCCCCAGGCAGGTGACGTATTTCACACGCCCGTTGACAATCGCCATCCCGTTCAGGTGGCATCGATCTTCCGGCGCCAGCGCGCTAACAAATTTCGGACGCCACCGCGGCACAAAGCTGTTATCCGCGTCGAACGTGCAGAGGCATGAAAACCGGGTATTCACCGCCCACAATTCAGACCCGATATACCCGATCTCATGTATCCGGATATCTCCGCTGTGATGCGTCTTCCGGGGCAGGAAGGCCGCGTCGCATTCCCCCTTCGGCTCGAGCTTCGGCGCCACCTCCGGCTGATTCCGGAACTCCCACACCTCATGCTTCGCCCCAATCGCCAGCCGTCCGGTGTCAGCCTGGTACACCACCCCCATCGGGCTGAAAAAGTTCCGAAAATGCGTATTTAACTCCTCGCCTTGCGCCCGAACCAGAATCAGCTTCCCCGCCTGGTAAGTCGAAACAATCAGCGATATCCCCAGCTCCCGCAGCAACGCCGGAAAGTTGCTCGTATGGCTGCTGGTAAACGATTCCGCGGTTAACGGCGCGGCGTCCGGCGCGGCGGGCGCCTCGGCCGGTTGTGCCGCGACGGTTTCTTCCTTATCCATTCAGTGGAACTGAGGAAACGGCACGGCCGCCCTAAATCAAGCTCCTTCTTCCGTTCCCCGCCGGTCCGCCCGGTAGCGCTTCACCAGCCATTCGCTCAAATACCGGTCGGGATTCGCCACCGCCTCCTCGGTCAGGATCAGCGGTTCCGGCGTACCGTCCGCCAGTTTTAAGCCAAATTCGTAATCCTTGAATACTTCCTCGCACAGGTCCCGCATGTGGATATTCTCCGCCACCGCCCGCTCCACCAGTTTCCCGAGCGCTCCCTCGGTGATTTCCACTTTCAGGCTATGCCGGCTCCCAAGCCGCTGGGCAAACTCCCGCGCCACCGCCGCCAGCTCTTCCGCCATCGCCCGCTGCCCTTGCTCGAGCAACTCCGCCAGGCGCTTGTCGGGATCATCAATCAACCCTGTATCCACGGTGAACCGGTTCACCCCGGACCCCGGCAGCTCATACTTGAACGACCTCAATATCCGCTCGCATACCGTCAGCAGCCCGCGCGCCCCGGTCTTCTCCTCCGACGCCAATTCCGCGATCCGCCTCAAGCCCGCTTCATCGAAAAACACCTCGATCCCGTACGCCCGAAACGCCCTCTCGTATTGCCGGACGATGCTCCCCTCGGACCGATGCAAAATCTCAAATAAATCCTCCACCGTCAGCTCCCGGCATACCACCCGCACCGGCAGCCGGCCGATGAACTCCGGCTCGAGCCCGTATTCGACAAAGTCAGCCGTCGTCACCTGCTGCAACACCTCTTCTCCAGCCTTTCCGTCCGTCGGCGCCGCAAAGCCGATGGTCGTCTGGCGGACACGCCGCTCGATCACTCCGCTAATCTTCTCGAAAGCTCCCGACACAATAAAAAGCACATGCCGCGTATTGATTGTCTGCCGCTTTGGCTTCCCGCCGCCCCGCTGAAACTCGAGAGCCGCCTGCAATTGCCCCTGGATATCGTTCGGCGCACGCAGCGGCACCTCCGTCTCCTCCATCAGCTTCAGCAGCGCGGTCTGAACGCCGCGCCCGCTCACATCCCGCCCCATGGGGCTCGAGGTTGAGGCGATCTTGTCCACCTCGTCGATGTAAACGATCCCGTACTGCGCCAGCTCCACGTCGCCATTGGCCCGGTGCACGAGATCCCGCACCAGGTCCTCGACATCCCCGCCCACGTATCCCGTCTCGCTGAATTTCGTCGCGTCCGCCTTTACAAAAGGCACACCGACCAGCTCCGCGACATGCTTGACCAGATAGGTCTTTCCCACCCCCGTCGGCCCAAGCAGGATCACATTCTGTTTGGTATATTCCGTCTCGCGCGCCTTCTTCTCGTCCTCCGCCTCGAGCTTGCGCATGTAATTCACATTATTGTAGTGGTCGCACACCGCTATCGCCAGCACACGCTTCGCGTCATCCTGCCGGATCACATACCGGTCCAGGTGCGCCTTTATGTCCCGCGGCAGGTGCGCGAATTCAAACTCCTGCCGCCCCCGCAGGATATTCTCGCCATGCACGCCCGATTCCTCCGGCGCGCTCATCTGCGTCGAAACAGAAACGTGGCTTCCGAATTGCGATTTCATGAAATCGGAGAGCTTTTTCTGCAATTCCTCGGGGCTTGGGAAGGTCGGTTCACTCATCAGGTTTCAGGATAGCACTCCCTTCGACGGTGTAAACGGGAGCAGTTCGGCGGGCTCTTCGGGCATGGCGGGGATCGGGGAGACGTATACCTCCCATGGCATTAATGGAAAGTATGTTAGCAACTTTCCTGCCCTCCCCGGCATCTGCCGGCAAATCCATAATTCCGCATGCCGGAGCAACGATGAACCGGGATCATCCCGCCACCGTCTCCAAGGTCCACAGCCCCTCTCCGAACATCCCCCTCGCCCGCCGTCCAAGCTCCTCACCCATCCCCTTCTCCCGCAGCACGGCAAACATCGTTGAGCCCGAGCCCGACATGAGCGCCCCGGCCGCTTCCGGCTGCCTGCGCAACCACTCCTTCATAGCCGC
>Ga0182024_10008812_pt1 | contig 21094 bp, 21 predicted proteins | sample P32metaG_FD_120480 | JGI IMG/M metagenome (GOLD analysis project Ga0182024, IMG submission 120480) | Permafrost microbial communities from Stordalen Mire, Sweden - P3-2 metaG (Illumina Assembly) | ecosystem: Environmental > Terrestrial > Soil > Wetlands > Permafrost | place: Sweden: Stordalen...
ACGTTGTCGGGCTCCAACGCGTCGAAGCCTTTCTGCACGCACATCTGCATCCGTTTGGTCATGATCGGTTCGAGCACGCTCAGTTGGCGGATATCGAGCCACCGTTCGCCCGGCCAGCCGTTGTACGCGCCTTGGACCGAAGCCGGGAACGATCCGAAGTCGGGCCGGAAGTTCTCCGAGGTGCCGAAGTCGATGTAGCAGATGACCTTCGTGCCCCGTGCGTGCAACGCGGCGACGGTCGCGGCCGAGGTTTCGAACCCGTCGACATCGAACACCTGCACCTTCGTGTTCGTCGGGATCGGCGGAGGGGTTTGCAGCTGCCAGTTCCAGCTGATCGGAGCGGCCGACGAGGGTCGCCAGTAGCCCGTCAACGTTCGGACCCATACCGACGAGGATGCCGACGACTTCGGGCCGATCCCCACCGCGTTCCTCGCCGCGACGCGGAACGTATATTGGTGGCCATTGCTCAGACCGGCGACGACCTCGCTGGTCTTCTTCGAGTGAAACTCGTGGGCCTTGAGCTGTGTGTGTCCGAGATAAGGCCACACGAGGTACGCGTTGATCGGCGAGCCGTTGGTGTGCACCGGCGCGGTCCATCTGACAGTCGCACGTCCGTTGCCGCCTGACGCCTTGGGTGAGCGCGGCGACGACGGCGCCGATGCGCGAAGCAGCGACGCCGCAAAAGATTGTTGCGGCGCGCTGCGATCGGGACGCGGTCCCGGCGCCGCGACGACCGTGACCGCGGCCGCGACGAGTCCGATCGCAATCGCTGACGGAACAATCCGGCCCAACAACGTCGTCATACGCTCCCCGAGCTGGATTCGTGACGGCGAGAACTGAGCCGAAATGATATGCGGGAATTCCGACGGTGCGGACAGCGCGGTGCGGGCCCGCCTCCGGCCCTCGACCGGCCCGTTCGTCGCCGCAGAGGGCGTCACGCAGCGCTCGTGGGCGGTGGGCGTCGGCGGTCCGCAACCGACATGTCCGTGTGGTCGAGTCCTCGTCACCGCGATCGGCATCGGGCCCTGGCCGGGTGACTGGCCCGGTGTCGGGCCCTCGGCGTTGTCCAATCATCGCGGCCTGCGAGGTGGTGGCGGCGGGAGCATCTCGCCCGGCGAGTCGAGACAGGTGTCCGCCGACGGTGCGGCACACTGGGCGGATGGAAGCGATCGGCGGTCCGCTCGGGCCGGAGAGCGTGGCATGGGAACTGCACGCGTCGGCGGCGATGCTGACCGCGGGTCTACGAGCGTTGCTGCTCCAGCTTTGGCATCCGTCGATCGCCAGCGCGGTTGCGGCCCACTCGGAGGTCGCGCGCGATCCGTGGCGCCGTTACCGGTCGACGGTTGCGTTCATCACCAGCGTCACCTACGGCGACCAGCAGGAGGCCGACGCCGCTATTCGACGCGTGCGAGGAGTTCACGAGACGGTTCGCGGGGTCGATATCGGAGGTGCGTCGTACTCCGCGACTGATCCTGGACTTCTGGCGTACGTGCACGCGACGCTCGTCGACAGCGCGTTGCACGCCGCGGACGTGTACGGGCCGCGTCTGTCGAGTGCCGACCGCGATCGTTACGTGGCCGAGATGGCCCGCGTCGCTGAACTGCTCGGGCTCGACAACCCGCCCCGCGACGCGTCGGCGGCCCACGCGGTCATCGCAGCCAATGATGCGCCGGGCGAAAGCCGCCCCGGACGTGACCTGGCCTGGCTGCTCGCACTCCCCCCGCTGCCGTTGTGGATGCGTGCGCCCTATGGCGTGCTGTTCGCGAGTGCGGTCGATCTCTTGCCCCGCGAGTGCGCGGTCGCGCTCGGGCTCCTCCCGGTGTGGGGCCCGGCCCGGCCCGCGGTACGCGTGTCGACCGCGGCGATGCTCCAAACTGCGAGCGTCGCGTTCGGTTGGCGTCCCACCCGCCGCGCTTGGCGCGTCGTCGCTCGCCGCAACTTCGTCTCCCGTTAGCGCTTGCGCTTCTTGCGGAACAGTTTGCGTTGGGCTTTGCGGTCCTGTTCGGCGCGGAGCTTGAAGCCGACCTCGTTCACGATGCTTTCGGCCTCGCCGAGCAGTGCCGCGACATCGGGGTCGGCGGCCGACTGTGGTTCGGGCTCATCGGGCTTGGTGGGCGCGAGCGACCCGTACTGCCAGCCGGCGTCGATCATCTTGCGTTCGTACTTCGGACAATCGGCCGGGCATCTCCATGGAGCTTCCGGGGCCAGGTCGAGGACGCACTTCCGGACGGCTTCGCCGGATCCGTACGTGCGGCTCTGGTAGTGGCGGCAGTCGGTGCGCATTGTCACCCCACCATTGTCGCACCTGGCGCTCAGACCTCGGTGCGCGTCGCTCAGGCCAGCCAGTCCGCGGCGTGCTCGAGCAGGAACCGGCTGACGCCGAGACAGCTCTCGAGGGTGTCGCAGGGGACTTCTTCACCCCGGCGGATGCCGAGCAGCGACACCTTTTGGTGGGCGACGATGCGCAGCGTACGTTCGGGCGCGTCGGTCACCGACGGATACGAGTCGGTGGCGGAAACCTCGACCGGCAGCTCCCGTCCGCCCACCCCGGCCAGTTCGGTGGCGAGGACGAGGAGATCCGGGCCGTGCGGCAGCGGAGGAAGCGCCCACGTGAAGCTGAGCGGGAAATGGAAATCGTCTTCGGGATCGACCTCGTCATCAAGCGCGATCACGGCGTCTTCGAAGCCGAGCAGCACCCGCGGGTCGATCTCGAGTGACAGGTACAGGTCGACGGGACCTTCGCACCCTTCCTCGGGGTGGAGGTCGACCTCCCAGGTCTGGCGCAGCGAGTAGCTCTCGACGAAGTGGCGCTCGTCGTGGACGTGGAAACGATGCTCCACGGCGTGGTCTTTGAGATCGGCAACGAACCCTGCGACGTCGATAACTGCCATGTCAATTGTCGAGCGTACCGAACGCTCGCCGTAAGGCTGTCGCGACGTAGTCGACGGCGTCGCGGCTGGCGTCGAACGCACCTGACAATCCGAAGAACCCGTGGATCAGGCCGTCATAGCGCCGGTGCTCGACCGCGACGCCTGCCTCGTGCAACCGCTGCGCGTAGGCCTCGCCCTCGTCGCGCAGCGGGTCGTACTCCGCGGTGAGGACGACTGCCGGCGCCACACCGTGAAGATCGGACACCCGTAGCGGCGAGATCCGGCCGTCGGCCGGATCGGCCTTCCCGCCTGTGTAGCAGTCGAAGAACCATTTCATCTGTTCGGCCTCGAGGAGGAAGCCCTCGGCGTTGTGCACATACGACTCGGTGTCGAAGCGGCAGTCGCACACCGGGTACACCAACACCTGCAGTGCGAGCCCGGGACCTCCGCGGTCACGGGCCCGTAGCGCGCACACGGCGGCGAGGTTGCCGCCGGCGCTGTCCCCGCCGATCGCGATGCGCGACGGATCTGCGCCGATGTCGGTTGCGTGGGCGGCTGTCCATTCGAGCGCAAGCCAGCAGTCTTCGAGCGGGACCGGAAAAGGATGCTCGGGACTGAGCCGGTAATCGACCGACACGACGACGGCTCCCGACGCGGTGGCGAGCCGACGAGCAATCACGTCGAACTCTTCGACGTTGCCGATCACCCAGCCGCCGCCGTGCAAGACGACGAGGACCGGAAGGTCACGCTCGGCCGACGGCCGGTACACGCGCACTGGAACACCGTCCGCGTCGCGGTCATCGACCGCGAACATCGGCTCGGCGTCGCCCCCCATCGCTGTGAGCAGCAAACCCCATCCTTGGCGTGTCTGGCGCACGCGATCTTCCGCAGGAACCGGTACGCGGGTCGCGTTCACGAGGTCGCACAACGCCTGGGCCTGCGGGTGCAACGGCATGTCAGGAAATACCGCAGGTCGCGTATGCGTGTTGCAGTGCGCTGACCGCGCGGTCCCAGGCCGGACGCCCGGCGGGCAGGAAGGCGAACAGACCGAAAAAGCCGTGGAACAGTCCGTCGGCACGGACGATCTCGGTCGCGACGCCCGCAGCTTGCAGACGCGCACCGTACGCCTCGCCCTGGTCGCGTAACGGGTCGTACTCGGCTGTGATCACCATGGCCGACGGTAGGCCGGTGAGGTCGGCCGCGCGCAACGGCGACATGCGCCAGTCGGCGAAGTCGTCTGTTGAGCGTGCGTAGTGGTTGAAGAACCAGCGCATGCCGTCGGCTTCGAGGAAGTATCCGGTGCCGTTGTCGATCATCGACGGCCGCTCGAACTCGTAGTCGGTCACGGGGTACACGAGGAGCTGCAGTGCGGGCGCCGGCAGCTGGTCCTGGCGGGCGAGGAGCGCGACCACTGCCGCCAGGTTGCCACCCGCGCTGTCGCCTCCCAGCGCGATCTGCCGCGGATCGATGCCGAGCTCGGGCGCGTGGGCCGTGATCCAGGTCCACGCGGCGACGCAATCGTCGACCGCGCCGGGAAATTTCGTCTCCGGCGCCAGTCGGTAATCGACCGAAACGACCATCGCCTGCGCGTCGTCGCAGAGCAGCCGACAGAGGTGGTCCTCGGTGTCGAGAGAACCCAACACCCAGCCGCCGCCGTGGAACCAGACGAGCGCAGGCAGTGACGGCTCGCCGCTCGGCCGGTACACCCGAATCGGGATGTCGCCCGCGGGTCCGGGCAGCGTGCGCTCGTCGACCGCGTACACGTCGTGCGGGCCGAGCGCGCCACTCGCAGTCACCTGGTTCATCGCCGCACGGGCGCTTTCGGGCGTGCTGTTGGGCCCGATACCCATACCGGCGTCGCTGAACAGCTTCACGACCTTCTCGGCGGTGGCATCGAGCGGCATGCGTACTTCCTTTCAGATCGACAGCGCCTGCACGAGCGCCACGAACGCGCGGCCCCGGTGCGACATGGCATGTTTCTCGGCTGCGGTCATCTGCGCAAACGTGCGGCCATCGCCTTCGATTGGCACGAACACCGGGTCGTATCCGAAGCCGTGTTCGCCGGTTGGAACGGCGGCGATGACACCCTCGACCTCGCCCCGGGTGACGACCTCCCTCCCGTCGGGCCAACACGCCATCGCGACGGTTACGAACCGCGCGGTTCGCAACGCGGGATAGACGCCTTCGAGTTCGTACAGGAGTTTGGCGACGTTGTCCTGATAGGTCGCGTGCGGTCCTGAGTACCGTGCCGCGTAGATGCCGGGTGCGCCGTCGAGCGCGTCGACCTCCAATCCGGTGTCGTCGGCGATCGCGAGCATGCCCATCGCGTCGCTGACCGCCTTCGCTTTGATCCGTGCGTTCTCCTCGAGCGTGGCGCCGATCTCGCGGACGTCGGGCGCGACGTCCAACCCGCGGACCGATTCGAGGTGAGCCGCGAGATCGTCCGGACGGTCGAGCACGAACCCGAACGTGTCGGCACCGATGGTGAGCGCCCACGCGGCGAGGGACTCATCGGTCCGGGTGACGAAGATCTCGTTGATCTCGCGGGCTTTGTCGGGGTTGCCGGTGGCGAGCACCAACGGCAGTGGCAGCCCCGCCATCAGGGTCGCGGCGTCGGAGCCTCGGCGATCATCTCCTGTTGCGCGGTGACGATCTCGGAGATGCCGGCCTGTGCGAGCGCGAGGAGCGCGTCGAGCTCGGCACGTGTGAACGCGACACCTTCCGCGGTTCCTTGTACCTCGACGAATCGGCCGTCGCCGGTCATCACGACATTCATGTCGACTTCGGCCCGCACGTCTTCGGAGTATTCGAGGTCGAGCATCGCGGTCCCGTCGATGACACCGACGGAGATCGCTGCAACCGGCCGCAGCACCGGGTGGCGGCTGAGCGTTCCCTTGGCGAGGAGGCGACTGCACGCGTCGTGCAGTGCGATCCATCCGCCACAGATCGATGCGGTCCGTGTGCCGCCGTCGGCTTGGAGTACGTCGCAGTCGACCGTCAGTTGAACATCGGGCATGGCGCGCAGGTCGGTGGCTGCGCGCAGCGACCGACCGATCAGCCGTTGGATCTCCTGGGTCCGGCCATTCTGTTTGCCGCGCGCGGCTTCGCGTTCGACACGCTCCGGGGACGATCCGGGCAGCATCGAGTATTCCGCGGTCACCCAACCTTTCCCGGATCCTTTCAGCCAGGGCGGAACGCGGCCTTCGAGCGACGCGGTACACAGCACCCGCGTGCGACCGAACTCGACGAGCACTGAGCCCGCCGCCATCTCGGTGTAATCGCGTATGAACGTCACCGGCCGAAGGTCGTCCGGTTGCCGTCCCGATACGCGTGCGGTCACTCGATACCTTTCGGAGGCGGGCTGCGGGCTAGACGTGCGTACTGAGGTGCGGCGCGGCGAGCCCGACTTCGCGTCCGAACGCCTCGGTGGCCTCTTCGATGGAGGCTAGCGGGTCGAGCGTCGGCCACAAATGAGTGATCATCAGCCGGCGTGCGTTCGCGACACGGGCCTGCTCCCCGGCTTGACGTGCGGAGAGATGAATTGGCGCGCGGATGTCGTCGTGCATGTAGGTCGCCTCGCAGAGCACGAGGTCGGCGCCCTCACCGAACGCTCCGATGTTCCAGCCCGGGCCCGTATCGGACGTGTACACGAGGCGTTTTCCGGCGTGCGCGATCTCGACGGCGACGGTCGGCGGCGGATGGTCGGTGCGTGAGAATCGAAGTGTCGCCTCGCCGATCGAGGCGTCATCGCCGTCGCCGACGGTGCACCAATCGAACGTGTCGCCGAACGTGCCGACGAGAACGCCGAGCAGATGTTCGCTGCCTTGCGGCGCATACACCGGCAGCCCGCTCAGTTCCCGGCCGTAGCGGTACATGACGTGAAGTCCGTAGATGTCGACACAGTGATCAGCATGACAATGGGTGATCACGACGGCAGTCAACTCGGCCGGGTCGATGTGTTGCTGCAGGTTCGCGAATGACCCGTTGCCGCAATCCATCCAGATCGTGGCGTCGCCGGCGCGCACGAGGTAACCGCTGCAGGCACCGCCGGCCGGCGCGCCGTACGAACCTGAACAGCCGAGGACGGTCAGCTCCACGACCAGGGCTCCACTGCTTCGACCTCAGGCCCACAGAATCGTGCACCCAATCGTCGGAACGTCGCGACATCGCCACTGGTTATGAACTGCACCCGGTTGGCGGGTGCGGGTGCGGGTGCGTCGGTGTCGCTGCCGACAAGCTCGAGGACTTCGAACGCGGTTTCCTCCGCGCTGGACACCAGCACCACGTCGGGACCGGTCACGTCGGCGATCGTGCGCGCGAGCAGCGGATAGTGCGTGCAGCCGAGCACGAGCGTGTCGACGTCGGCCGCCTTGATCGGCGCGAGCAGACGTTCGGCGAGGACGTGCACCTGATCGGATTCGACGTCTCCGGCCTCGACGAACTCCACGAAGCCGGGACAGGCCGCGCATGTGAGCTCGAGCGAAGCGTCGATCGCGGCGGCGGCTCCCTGATAGGCGCCCGAGGCGATCGTGCCGACGGTTCCGATCACGCCGACCCGACCTGTGCGCGTCGCACGCTGCGCGGCACGCACGCCCGGCTCGATCACGCCCCGAACCGGGACGTTCATGGAGTTGCGCAGATGGTCGAGCGCGGCGGCGGACGCACTGTTGCACGCGACGACGATCATTTTGACGTCTTGTTCGATCAGCACGTCGGCGATTTCGATCGAGTACTTCAAGACCTCGTCGGCAGGCTTGGGGCCGTACGGAAATCGGCCGGTGTCGCCGAAGTAGACGATGCGGGTGTGCGGAAGGAGATCGAGGAGCGCGCGTACGACCGTCAGTCCACCGAGGCCACTGTCGAAAAGTCCGATGGGACGCGGATCACGAGACATTGCGATCGTCAACGCTAGCCGCCACCGTCGCGGCGACTGGTCTTGTGACTCAATGTGCGGCGCGCCGCACACGGTCCGCGACGGCCGCGCCGAGCCCGTCGGACGACCTCGGACTGACGACCAGCAGCACGTCGAGCTCCAGCTCATCGGCCTCGCGGAGCCGTGCGTAGAGCACGCGCGCGTATTCGTCGGCGTCACGCGGCACGTCGAGCACAACCAGCTGCTCGGGCAGGTCCGACGCCAGCGGCCCGAACGCGAGGACGCCGGTCCGTCGCTCGCCGGCGACGAGCTCTTTCGCTCGTCGGGCGACGGCTTCGGCGTGGACGACTTCGACCTTGGCTCGGGGTGCGTAGTGCGATGCGAGCGTGCCCGGGGCCGCGATGACGCCGGTCGTGCGCAACACGCATTCGCGGCCGATGGCCAGTTCGATGTCGGCGCGGCTCGTCCCGCCGACGCGAAGAATTGCCGGCTCGCGACCGGTGACATCGACGATGGTTGACTCCACCCCGACGCGACATGTCCCACCGTCGAGTACGACGTCGACGTCGGCGCCGAGGTCGGCGAGGACGTGCGCCGCGGTGGTCGGGCTGACGCGACCGAACCGATTGGCCGACGGTGCTGCCAGACCCCCGCCGAACGAGTCGAGCAGCCGCAGCGCAACCGGATGGTCCGGCACTCGCAGTCCAACCGTGTCGCGTCCGCCCGTGAGCGCCGCCGCGACCCGGTCGGGGCTGCGGCGAACGACGATCGTCAGCGGTCCCGGCCAGCATGCCTTGGCGAGCCGCCGTGCCGTGTCGGGCACCTCGCGGGCCAACTCGTCGAGTTGCTCGGCATGCCCGAGGTGCACGATCACGGGATGGTCGGCGGGCCGGCCTTTGACTGCGTAGAGGCGGCGTACGGCATCGGGGTTCGCGGCGTCGGCGCCGAGTCCGTAGACGGTTTCGGTCGGGAATGCCACGAGGTCGCCGGCACGCAGTGCTGCGACGGCACGCGCGACGTCATCGTCGGTCGGGCCAGGTCTCACGTTCGTGGCCTGCTTCGACGAGATGGGTCGTGGCGGCCGCCGCGGGCGGTGTCGTGACGGTTCGACGAGGTCGAGGAGACCGATGTCCTGCTCGCAGGACGCGGCTCGACATGGACGGTCGACTCGACGGCGGGTCCGACGGCCGCTTGAGGTGGGAGCGATCCCGACGGGAACGGCTGGGTGTTCGGGGAGCCGGTCACCAATAGTTGATTCTCGTCGCGCGCTCGACCACTTCGTCGATGGGATCGGTCCACGCGCCCGAGGAGAGATATTTCCATCCGCCGTCGGGAAGCAGCACGACGATCGTCCCTTCGTCCATCTGGTCGGCCGCTTTCGCTGCGCCGGCCATCGCCGCTCCCGACGAAATTCCGGCGAAGACGCCGCACTCGTCGAGCAGGCGGCGCGTCCACTCCACCGATTCGCGCGGCCGAACGATGAGTTTGCGGTCGAGGACGTCGGGATCGAAGATCGGCGGCACGAATCCGTCGTCGAGGTTGCGCAGCCCTTGGACGAGCTCGCCGGCCGGTGGTTCGACTGCGACCACCCGCACGTTCGATTTGCGTTGCTTGAGGTACTTGCCGACGCCCATCAGTGTGCCGCTGGTGCCGAGGCCGGCGACGAACACGTCGACTTCGGGACAGTCGCGCAGGATCTCCGGACCGGTCGCTTCGTAGTGGGCGAGCGGATTTGCCGGGTTGCCGTACTGGAAGAGGAACACGTAGCTCGGATCGTCGGCCGCGATCTTCTCCGCCATGCGGATCGCGCCGTTGCTGCCTTCTTCAGCGGGTGAAGGCGTCACCTCGGCGCCGAAGATCTCGAGGAGCTGACGTCGCTCGATCGAGACGTTCTCGGGCATGACGACGCGAAGGTTGTAACCACGGAGTTTGGCGACGAGGGCCAGCCCGATTCCGGTGTTGCCGGACGACGGTTCGAGGATCGTCGCGCCCGCTGCCAGCAGGCCGTCGCGTTCGGCCATTTCGATCATTTTGAGCGCGATGCGGTCCTTCGACGAACCGCCGGGGTTGTGGCCCTCGAGTTTGGCCCAGATGCGAACGTCGGGCTTGGACGACAGTTGGTGGACCCCGACCAGCGGGGTGTTGCCGATCAGTCCGAGGACGCTGTCGTACTTCGCCACGCGTTCACGCGCCGCCCGCGACCGCAGGCAGGATCGACACCACGTCGCCGTTGGCGAGTTTGGTGTCAAGACCGTCGAGGTAGCGGATGTCGTCGTCGTCCTTGTAGACGTTCACGAACTTGTGCAGTCCGCCGGCGGCGTCGAGCAGGTTGTCACGCAGGCCGGGGTAGCGGGCGATGAGCGACGTGAACACGGCGCCGACGGTTTCGCCGTCGACCGCGACGGTCGCCTGGCCGTCGGCCTGGGCGCGGAGCATGGTGGGAAGCTTGACGTCGACCGGCATGACCCCAGGTTACAACCCGACCTCGCCGGTCAGGATTCGGTGCGAGGGTCCGAAAGGTCTTCGGCCGCGTTTGCCGTCGTTTTCGGAGCGGCACGACACGAAGGAGTCGGAGCGTTCAGCCGCCCGGCGTGGAGGTCGTCGTCGTGTCCACGCCTGGCGTGGGTTTCGGCCAGCCGGGGCCGGTACACACGCGTGGCGGCCGGGTCCGGGCATAGGGGCTGAGCTGGACCCGGCGCACCTGACGCAAGACCGTGACCGCGTGTCCCTCACCCGGCACGAACACCATCCCGAAGCCGACCAGGTACGGCAGGACCGCCGGGACGAGCGACAACGGGTTGTCGTAGATGCCGAGTACCTCGCCTTTGCGCAGGGTGAGCAGCATCGGCTGTTGCACCGTCGTGCACTGCGTGGTCGGTGCCGGGTCGTTTGTCTGGAAGAGGGACAGACGGAAATTCGCCGACGACACGACGTCAAGGATGGTGAACGGCGGTTTGGGGATGCGGTGCTGTTTCACACCATCGACCAGCCAACCGATCGTGACGTACCGGGCGGTCAGCTGCTCCGGGCGTAGCGATCGGGGCGCCTGCGCGGCGAGCGAATCGCGCGGCAGCGTGAGGATGGTGAGTTTGGTCTTCGAGTACAGCACGTCCAGCGGTCGCTGCGCGACTGCAACTTCGCGCAGGTTCGACGGAATGCCGACGAGGAACACGGCCATACCGACCGGGAGCAACACTCGCCAGCGCTTCGCGAACGCGTCGACCGCGACCGCAAGTGCGGGCAAGACCATGGCGCCGGTGAGCGAGATGTAGCGGGAGATCCGTGCGTAGTCGGAGCCGAACGACGCACGACCGATCGCGGTTGTGGTCAAAAAGACGATCGTCCCCGCGAGCAACGCGACGGGCGCGGCCAGTTCGGCGAGGCGCCCGGACTTCAGTCGTTCGCTCCTCGCCAAAGCCAGTCCGGCGACGACGACGGCGGCGAGCACCGCGCCCAGACCGGCAAAGTGGCCGAGTGCGCTGAAACCTCCTCTCATTCCCATCGCGACGAAACCGAAGACCGATCCGACGGTGAGCGGTTGTTGCGCGCCGAGCTGGCGCACTTTGCCGGTGTGGCCGATCGCGAGCCACCACACGGTGTAGCAGGCCGCCAGCGGCGCGACGTGCAGGAACGCCAGCCGCCATCCGCGTCGCAACAGCACCGCGAGCCCGACCACGAACACCATCGTGACCGCGATGCCCGACATCATCAGCGCCGCCAGACCGGCGAGCAGGCCGAACCGGTCGCGACGGTCGAATGGGCCGTCGTGATCGGCGAGCAGGAGTTGCACGAGCCCGAACACCACCGCGCCGGTGAACGTCATCTGGAACGGCTTGATCGCGTTCTCCCAGCCGGCGCCGAACAGCGCGAACAGTGACGCGGCTGCGGTCGCGATCCAAGGATGCACGCCGGCCCGCAAGATGACGACGTAGATCAGCGCGGCGGCGGCGAGGTAGACGACGACGACGACCAGGCGATACGGGAAGTACTCGCGCAGGCCGAAGAGGAAGTACAGGGCGCGGTAGACGAGGATCGGGATGGTGGTCCAGTGCTCGTTGTGTGGGCGGAACAGATCTCCGAGATTGGTGGCTTTGCGTTGCGCGAGGAAGTCCCATTCGTCGAGGTAGAACCACTCGAGGCGTCCTGCGTTCAGCCAGAACACCAACGCGTAGACCTGCACCGCCGCGAAGGTGAGGAACGGCGCCCGGCGACTCCAGCTCGTCGGTTTCGCCGTCTCGGCCATCTAGCAGGGCTTTCGGCAGGCGCAGGCGAGGACGGAGCGGTCTGGCGTTTCGGAGCCGACGCCGGCGTTGTGCGCGGCCGCGGTCCAGTCGAAGACGGGCCGCGTCGGCGTCCGCAACGGAAACGCACCCGGTCGGCGCTCCGCCAGACTTCGACCATTTGCGAGGCGGGTGTCGCAGACCACGACGCGTTCAGCCGCGTCCGAGTTCGACGGCGCGCTCGGCGATGACGAGGTCGGCGATTCGGTACGCGCGCAGCACCGGCGCTTCGTCGCGCAGGCTCACGATCACGTACCACCATGTGGGGTCGACCGCCTGGCGTACGTCGGTCGTGGACGGGTACGCGTCGGTGTGCGTGTGACTGTGCCAGACGCCGACGATCTCTTCGCCGCGGGCCTCGGCGGCCCGACCTGCGGCGAGCATGTCGCGCGGGTCGACGGTGTAGGTGCGGGCCGAGGCGTCGGCGTTGCGGCAGGGACGCGCTTCGGACAGCGCGCCGGTCGAGCTGCCGTCGGCCGCCAACGGTCCGATGAACAGTCCGCACGCCTCGTCGGGCAGCCCGTCGTAGCAGCTGCCGAGGATGGTCTGGTACTGCGTCTCGTTGAGTCGCAACGTGCGCTGCGCGAGCACGGTCTAGCGGCGCGCCGCTGCCATCGCGCGCCAGACCCGTTCCGCGGTGCAGGGCATGTCGAGGTGCCGTACACCGAGGTGGGAGACGGCGTCGACGACCGCGTTGTGCACGGCCGGCGTCGAACCGAGGGTGGCCGACTCGCCGATCCCTTTGGCTCCGAGCGGATTGTGGGGGCTTGGCGTCTCGGTGTTGAACACCTCGTACGACGGCAACTCCGCAGCTGACGGCATCGCGTAGTCCATGAGATTCGCGGTGATCGGGTTGCCGTCGTCGTCGTAGCGCACTTCTTCGTAGAGCGCCTGGGCGACGCCTTGGCCGATCCCGCCGTGCTGTTGGCCGGCGACGAGCAACGGGTTGACGATGTTGCCGCAGTCGTCGACCGCGACGATCCGCAGGAGCTCCACCCGTCCGGTTTCGGCGTCGACTTCGACGACCGCGATGTGCGAACCGAACGGGAAGGACGAACCGTCGGAGGTGTAGTCGAGCTCGTGCCATAAGCGGTCGAGCATGTCGGCCGGCCGGCGGAGCGGATCTTTCACCGCAGTCGCGAGCTCGACCCAGGACAGCCGGCTGGCAGGAACGCCGGCGACTTCGAGACCGCCGCCGTCGCCGATCACGATGTCGTCCGGGCTCGCTTCGAGCAGGTGCGCCGCGAGCTGCTTGGCCTGTGCGAGCACTTCCTCGCTGGCGCGGAAGAGCGCGCTCCCGCCGATCTGCAACGACCGCGATCCGCCGGTTCCGCCGCCGCGGGACACCTCGGCCGTGTCGGAATGCACGACCCGGACATCTTCCATCGCGACGCCCAACGCGTCGCTGATGATCATGGCGAACGTCGTCTCGTGGCCCTGGCCGTGCGCGCTCGTACCGACGCGCGCGGTCACGGTGCCGTCGGCTTCGATTTCGACCGAGCCGTACTCCCGGTTGAACGTGAGGGGCGCGCTGATCTCGAGATAGGACGCGACCCCGATGCCGAGCAGCTTGTTGTCACCGCGTGCCCGGCGCGCGGCCTGCTCGGCGCGTAGCTGGTCGTAGCCGGCTTTGTCGATCGCGACGTCGAGCGTCTTCGCATACTCACCGCTGTCGTAGATCGCACCCAATCCGGTCACCGTCGCGAACGGGAACGCCTCCGGCGGGATGAAGTTCTTGCGGCGAATCTCGACGGGATCGATGCCGAGCTCGTCGGCGGCGATGTCGAGCGTCCGCTCGACGAGGTGAATCGCCTCAGGCCGCCCGGCTCCTCGGTACGCGGCGACTGGCGTGGTGTTCGTGACTGCCGCCTGCCAGTTGAACTCGACTTTCGGGATCACGTACACGTTCTGCGCCATCATCTGCGTGAAGAACGGCAGGAACGCTCCGATCGCGGGATATGCCCCCGCGTCGGCCAAGGTTTGTACGCGGAGACCGACGATCGTGCCGTCGCGTTTCAGTCCCATCTCGACGTGGTGTACGTGCCCGCGGCCGTGCCACATCGCGACCATGTTCTCTGAGCGGGTCTCGGTCCATTTGACTGGGCGGCCGAGCGCGAGTGCGGCTTTGGCGACGAGTTCGTATTCGACGATGAAGCCTGCCTTCGCTCCGAACCCTCCGCCGACCGCGGGGTTCGCGCCGCGCACGGTTGCGGGCTCGAGACCCAACTTGGCTGCGAGTTCGTCGCGCACGCCGTGCGGACCCTGCGTCGCGGCATAGAACGTCAGTCCGCCCGCCGGCTCGCCCGGAACGGCCACGATCCCGGCCGGTTCCATCGGGACGGGCGCGACCCGCTGGTTGACGATGCGTGCCGACACGACCACATCGGCGTCGTCGAGCACACCTTCGACCGGCCCGGTCCCCATACCGTTGGCGATGTTCGATCCCTGCGCTTCGAACACCACGAACGCGTCGGCGCCAATCGCCGCTTCGGGGTCGACGACAACCGGGAGGGGGTCGTAGTCGACGACGACGGCTTCGGCCGCGTCGACCGCCTGCGCTTTCGTGTCGGCCACGACCATCGCGACGATGTCACCGACGTAGCGCACCCGATGTCGAGCGAGCGGCGGCCGGTTCATCGTCGGTGGCAGCATCATGAATCCGTGATGCTCGGCAAGTTCAAGGTTGTCCGCCGTGTAGACGGCGGCCACACCGGGCATCGAGACGGCGTCTTTCGTGTCGATGGCCTCGATCACCGCGTGGGCGATGGTCGAACGAACGAACGAGACGTGGAGCAGGCCGGCGATCTTCAGGTCGTCGAAGTACTCGGTCGTGCCGAACAGGATGCCGGGGTCCTCCCGGCGGCGCACTGGGTTGCCGAGAATCGAACCCGCTTGGGGCATGCATCCCTCCTGTTCAGTTCTGTCGGCCGCGCAGACTACCGGCCGACCCTCAACTGGCTTGCTTGTCGGCCGATGGGTCACACGATGGACGGCATCGCGAGCGTTCAGACGCGTATCCAGGACATCATCGCCGAATTTCGAGCGCCGCCGGCCATGTCGCCCCTCGACGGTGACTCGACCGCGGATCCGTCTGCGACGTCAGGCACGAACTCCGATTTCGCATCGATGCTCGCGCAGGCCCAGTCACCCGACGGGACCGGTGGCAGCGTCCCCGCCGCGACCGGCGCGCTCAACCCTGCCGGCGTCGACCCGGTGCAGTGGGCGAAGGACTTCCTCAATCGGCTCGGCGCGCCGATCACCGCGAGCAATGTGCAGGCGATCACTGCCTGGGAGAAGGCCGAAGGAACGAAAGCTGCCTACAACCCGCTTGCGACGACCCAAGGCGGCTATGCCGGCGAAACCACGTTCAACAGCGTCGGCGTGAAGAACTACGCGAGCTACCAGGATGGGCTCGACGCCAACGTCCAGGTGATCAACAACGGTCTGTATACGAACATTCTCGCCGCACTGCAGCAGGGCACCAGCGCACAGGCGGTCGCGCAGGCGGTCGCGAACTCGCCGTGGGGTACCGGCACGGGTGTCGAACGGGTGCTCGCTTCGGAGAGTTAGCGCACTTGTCGTCAGGTCCTCGAATGCCACGCGGCGGCCTCGGATCGTACGATGTCGACGAGGTCGCCGAGCGCGATGTTGCCGTCATAGATGTGCAGGCCCCACGTGGGACCGAGCGCGTCCATCAGGTGCGGGCGACTGTCGCCCGGCTTGCGAATATCGGTGATCTGCAGCCAACTCGTCCCGTCGACGTTTTCGCATTCGGCGCGGAACAGGTCCGGGTAGTTCACCCAGGCCGTCGTGACGTCCGGTTGCGTCGGGAACGAGACGATGCTGTCCATCTGGCGTGCCGGAAAGTACGGATCGAGGTCGCCGGAACCGCCGGCGAGCGCGGCGGGGTTCGTGCACAGCACCTGGTCACCTCGAGGTGCGTGACCGAACAGGCTGTTCGACGGCGGGGTGTGGTCGAACGACGAGTACGCGATCACACAGCCGACCTGTGATGCACTGCGGCACGCCGCGAAGTCTGTGAAGTCGCCGCCAACATCCTTGCCGGCGGGGACGAGCACGTTGGCACCGAGCAAGATCGCGGACACGAGGTCATCTCGCACCGACGCGTCCGGCTCGATGTCCTCGGTGATGAGCTGGCGTAAGAGAATCGCGCCTTGCGAATGGCCGATGAGCACGATGCCTCGTCCGTCGTTGTAGCGGACGAGGTAGTCCTTCCAGGCCGCCAGCAGGCTCTGAAATGCGATCGTGGCCGCGGCCGCGCTGCGGTGGCCGATGGTGGAGAGGGTGCCTTGGCGGTAGATCGGCGCGAATACTCGGCAGACCTGGGAGTAGCGGGCGGCCTGCGCGACGGCGACACCGACCTCGGCGGGATCGATCGCGAGGGTGGCGTTCGGTGTCGTCTGCTGAGAGACCGTCGGATACACGTAGAAGCAGTCGATCTTCGGTTCCGCGGCCGGGGCGACGTGCACGACGGTCTGGGTGCCGTCGGGTCCGACCGTCGTCGAGTCGAGGTTCGTGAGGCACGGGTCATCGGGCTTGTCGGGCTTGCAGAGCCATACCTGCGGGTCGGGAGCCGACGGCTCGATGGTCGCTGACGTTGTTGGCGGTGCCGGACGTGCCGTGGTCGTTGCGGGCACGTTCGTGGCGTGAGACGACGTCGAAACGCATCCGGCGAGCGCGACGAAAGATGCGACGATGACTGCGACCCGTCGTCTCATGCCGTGGCCCTAGTTGAGGTAGCGCGTCGACGTCTCGCGCAACACGACCTGACATTGTGCGATTGTGTCGTGCAGGATCTGAGCCACTGGGAGCACCTCGGTGATCCGTCCCGCGACTTGACCGCTGAACGCGAACGACGCTTCGAGATTGCCGCCGAAGTACAGGTCGTGCACCGATTCGAGCTTCGGGATAACGGCCTGCGCTTGTCGTTCGGCCGACTCGCTGAACTTGGTGCGCAGCACCCGGAACGCGGGTGGAGTGTTGCGGTTGAGTAAGAGCGTGTCACCTTCGGTGGCGGTGCAGATCAACTGTTTCCAGTTGTCGTGTACGGGCGATTCCGCCGCGCTGACCATCCGTGTCCCCATCTGCACTCCGTCGGCGCCGAGCACGAGCGCGGCTGCCATCGAGCGGCCGTCGCAGACGCCACCGGCGGCGATGATCGGTACGTCGACACGGGAAGCGATCAGCGGCAACAGCACCATCGTCGACGCGCCGGTCGGAGCTTTGAATCCTCCGCCCTCGTTTCCTTCGACGACGAGCCCGTCGACGCCGGCGTCGACCGCTTTCAGGGCGCCGCGCAACGATGGGACGACATGGAAAACTGTGAGACCTGCATCCTTGAGCGCCGCTGTGTACTTCGTCGGGTCACCCGCCGACGTGGTCACGAACGACACTCGGTGCTCGGCTACGAAGTCGACGATGCTGGCGTCGCGCACGAAGAGCTGCGCGATATTTACCCCGAAGGGCTTGTCGGTGAGGTCTTGCATCTTGCGGATCTCGTCGCGGACGTCGCTCAGCTGGCCGGAAGACGTCTCGATGACGCCGAGCCCACCCGCGTTGGATACCGCCGATGCGAGCTGGGCCCGGGCGATGAAACCCATCGGCGCCTGCACGATCGGATGTTCGATGCCGAGGAGCTGCGTGATTCTGGTCCGCACGGCGTGGCACGCTACCTATATGACAACGCAAACGCCCGTAATCATCGAGGTCGCCCTCAACGGAGTCACGAGCCGTCGCCGGAACCCGCAGGTGCCGGTCACGGTCCAAGAGCATGCCGCCGACGCACTCGCGTGCGTCGCCGCGGGCGCGACGATCGTGCACACCCACGCACCAAACCTGGTTGTCGACGCCGAGGAAGCGGCCGCGCAGTACGCGACCGCGTTTCGGCCGGTCGTGGCACAGCACCCGGGGATTGTCTGCTATCCGACCGTCGGATTCGGCCCCACGGTCGAGGATCGGTACCGGCATGTCGAACTGCTCGACGATATGGGTCTCGTACGAGCGGGGGCGGTCGACACCGGATCGGTGAATCTCGGCGGCACCGGTCCCGACGGACTTCCACCGGCGAGTGAGTACGTGTACACCAACCCGTTCGCGAAGATCAGGTACGAGATGGACGTCTGTGCAGCACGCGGGCTCGGCCCGAGCATCTCGATTTTCGAGCCGGGCTTTTTGCAGGTGGTGCTCGCCTACGCACGTCGAGACGCACTCCCGAAGGGCTCGCTCGTGAAGTTCTACTTCGCGGGCGGCGGCTATCTGGGAGGTGGAGATCCGCTGTGGGGTTCGCCACCGATCGTCGAGGCGCTCGACCTGTTCCTCGCGATGCTCGGTGACACGCAGGTCCCGTGGGCGGTCGCGGTGCTTGGTGGTTCATTGCTCGACACGCCCATCGCGGTTGCCGCGCTCGAACGCGGCGGCCATCTGCGGGTCGGCATCGAAGATTGGGACGACGGTCCGTCGAACGTCGAACAGGTCGCGGCCGCGGTCGCGTGCTGCGCCGACGTGGGGCGACGGGTCGCGACGATCGCCGACGCGGACCAGCTCCTCGGGATACCCAAGTCTCCCTGCGCGCCAGCTGCGCGGCCGCTGTGAGTGACGGATGGCAAACCGCTGAGAGTTCCGTCAAGAGTTTGTCGCGCCGCTCATTCGCCTTGCCGCGGTGTCGACACAGACTGCGAGGACGCAGCGAGCGGAGGAGACGCCGCCATGACCGTGAGCGGTATCGGGGCCACGAGCCAAACGCTGGCCAACGCCGGAGTCGATCAAACCGGCGGGCAGAGCGGCATGCAGGCGACGCTCGGGCCCGTCGCGCAGCTGTTCGGGATGAGCACGAGCCAGCTCGACCAAGCGCTGCAAAGTGGCGAAAGTCTCAATGACATTGCGACCGCCAAGGGCGTCTCCCAGAGCGATCTGATCAACGCGATCAGCCAGGGGATTCAGCAGTCGCAACCGCCGGGGACGGTTGCGCTGTCCGCCACGCAGCTGACCAACATCGCGAACCGCATCGCCGGCCACCACCATCACCATCACGGCGGTGGTGGTGGCGGCGGCGGATCGAGCTCGAGCTCGAGTTCCACCACGTCGTCGACGAATTCGCTGTCGGCCGTCGGCCAAGACGTCGATCAGCTGCTCCAAGACCTGACGACCGCACTTTCGAGCAATGGCTCGACGTCGATCAGCGCGAGCGGGACGGCGACAACGTCCATCGACCCGCTCACGCAGTCGGTCACGATCGACCAGCAGCTTTAGCCACCCTGCCCGCGTCGGGCAGCTGTCGAGTCGGTCAGCGACGTCCCGGCCGTTCGGGTCGGCGGCGCGGACCAACCCGTCGTTCCAGTTCCGTACGCCCGGCCCACGCTAGTTCGACGGGCTGCGCAGCGGCAGCTCGCGCATGAGCGCGGTCTCCGGCCGCGGCGCAGCCATGAACCGGCCGACATCGGCGAGGATCGCCGAACGTCCGTCGTCGGAATCGAAGAAGCGATCACGGAAGTCTTCGCGGGTGCGAAAGTGCAACTCGGCGACGCCGTCGATTGCGTTGCCGCCCGGGGTGTAGGAGCGACGCACAACGTTCTGGGTGTAGTTCCAGAGTCCGACATGGTGGCGTCGCGCGAGCGGAGTGTGCTGTTCGGTCCAATGTCGTGCGAACTGCTCGTGGGTCAGTCCGTCGGCGCGCTGCATGAACGAAACCATCTTTATGCCGGGCGCGTACTCGCCGTCCGGCCACGTCCGATCCCAGCCGATCGGTTGGCGGAGGTCGACGCGCCATACCTCGACCCGCCGGGCCAGCGCGTGCAGCATGTCACGGGCCGGGACGTCGTCGAGATCATGGGCTCGGGTCAGGCCGAGCGAGACGAGCACGTCACAGTTCGGCACGAGACCTTGGGCGTCGGGTTCACGGGCGTACGGACCCTGGTCGGTTTCGGCCAAGCTGACCGTGCACGACTCGACCGTCGCCCGGCCGAGCGCCTGCGCAGCCCAATCGTCGACGACGCCGGGCCCGACCGACGTCGGGGCCATGTTGACGGCCCGCCAGACAGCGACGAGGAGATGTTCGGTCATCTCAGCAAATCCAGACGTCGCCGTCGAGTTGGTTACCGGCGAGGTCGAGCGCACGATCTGCGATGACGGCGTGGTCACGGGGTGCGCTGATCGCGGTCGCGGAGATTTCGACCGTGCCCGCTTCCCATACGAACAAGCCGACGCGGCAATCGTGGAACCACGAGTCGACGACGCGCGTCTCGTCCGCGCCGCGTTCGATCATGGTGCCCGTGTCGCAATGTTCGGCGAGTTGGCGTTCGATCACGTTGGCTCGGGCGTTCGATCCTTCCACGTCGACGGCGCGCATCGTGTGCCAGGCTTTGTTCGATCGCAGCACGCTGTCCCTGGCGTCGAGCAGGTGAATCCCCCACCACCGCGTCTCGGTACGATTGTGATCGACTCGCGCACCGTCGGTGTTTGCCAGCCTGAGCGCGCACAGGTCGTCGCGGCATTCGTTGTCGCTGACGACATGGTCGGCTCCGCCCGCAATCATGATGCCAACACCCCAGCGCAGCCCGTGCTGGTAGTTGGCGCGCACCTCGCAGCCGGTCGCACCCATCAACGATACGGCGCCGCCCGCGATGACGTTGCCGATCACACGGTGACCCACACCACCGGTGAGCGCGACCGATTCGACATGACAGTCGCGTACGACGATGCGGTCGCCGCCGCTGCCGGTCACGCAGGTGGGCGGCACCATCATGTAGCCAGCAGCGCCGTTGGTCACGGTGATCCGCTCGAGTCTCGAATCGTCACCTGAGAGATGCACTCCGGGCGCGCCGCCCGCGTCGATCACCACGCGGTTGGTCGCCAACGAAGCCGCGGCGCGCAGCGTCACGCCGGCGGGGACGACGAGCGGGAACGATTCACCGGTCGTAGGGGTGTAGCGGCCCGGACCGACGTCGACGGTCTCGCCGGTGGCGGCGTCCGACAATGCCCCGGTGATCGTCTCGTATCGACGACCGGCCCGCGCCGCGCCTCCCGGAGGTCGGTCGAGGAGCTTCGCGTGATCG
>Ga0182024_10008813_pt1 | contig 21094 bp, 25 predicted proteins | sample P32metaG_FD_120480 | JGI IMG/M metagenome (GOLD analysis project Ga0182024, IMG submission 120480) | Permafrost microbial communities from Stordalen Mire, Sweden - P3-2 metaG (Illumina Assembly) | ecosystem: Environmental > Terrestrial > Soil > Wetlands > Permafrost | place: Sweden: Stordalen...
GGCATGATGGGCGCCTTTGCGGCGTTGTGGATTATGGGCGAACCGTTCGGGTTTATGGCTTTCCTGGGTGTAGCCAGCCTGATCGGCGTGATCGTGAGCCATTCCATTGTGCTGTTCGACTTCATTGAAGAACGGCATGCCGAGGGAGACGACTTTGAGCTGGCGCTGATCGATGCCGGTATCCTGCGGTTGCGGCCGGTGCTGATTACCGTGGGCGCCACGGTTCTGGCGCTGTTGCCGCTGGCCTTGCACGGAGGCCCGCTGTGGAAGCCGCTCTGCTATGCGCAGATCGGCGGCCTGCTGGTGGCGACTGTCGTTACCAAATTGCAAGTCCCGGTGATGTATGCGATCTTTGTCCTCGACTTCAAGATTCTGAAATGGGACGCCGGTGAAAGTGAGCTGGCTGCTCCGGTGGGCGGTCCGGCTCTCCAGAAACCGACCTTTTCTTAGGACTATTGCATGACGATGGGAAAGAGTTTTGCACTTGCGTTGACATGGGTGGTCTGTTTGCAACCCCTTCGCGGTCAGACGCAAAGTCCAGGCGATAGCGCTGGGCAAACAAGCATTCTTAAGGAATACGACCAGGCCATCGATCAGGTGGCCGAGCGTGCGATGCAGTCGGTGGTGGAGATTGAGGTTACCGGCTACGGCGTACCGGAACACGACAAGGATCAAGGAGACCAACAACAGGCGCTGGAACGGCAGCGGTCTCTGGGCTCGGGGGTCATCGTCGACCCGGACGGTTACATCATCACGAATAATCACGTGGTCGCCGGCGCTTTGCGTATCCGGGTGATTGTCGCGCCTACTACGGTTGAAATCGCGAGCGGGAATACGCGGCTGGGCAATCCACAGCGGGTGTATGAGGGGAAGCTCATTGGGACCACCAAGTATGCGGACCTGGCGTTAATCAAGATTGAAGAGAAAGGGCTTCCCTTTATTCCGTTGCCGCAGGAATTTCATTTCCGCCTGGGACAAACGGTGGTTGCGATCGGTGCTCCTGAGGGGCTGGACCATACGGTCACCAAGGGAATCATCAGCGCGGCCGGCAGGCAACCGGAAGTCGACCGGCCCATGGTGTATGTGCAAACCGATGCGCCGATTAATCCGGGTAATAGCGGTGGCCCGTTGGTTGACCGCAATGGGAACCTGGTGGGTATTAACACCTTCATTGTTACGTCTGGTGGGGGGAGCGAGGGGCTTGGCTTTGCAATTCCGGAGCCGATTGTCCGCTTTGTTTACCACGAGCTTAAGGAGCATGGCATCGTTGCCAATGTGACCATTGGCGCCCATGCCCAATCCATCACGCCTGCGCTGGCAGCCGGCCTGAGGCTGCCACAGGATTGGGGGGTTATCCTTTCCGACATCGACTCCGGGGGCCCGGCCGCAGCCGCTGGGTTACAGGCGAAAGATGTGGTGACCACCATGGATGGCCTGAGGGTGGACGCGCTGCCCAAATACACTGCTTTTCTTTATGTACATAAGCGGAATACGCCTATCAGGATGGAAGTGCTGCGGGACGGCAAGCCGGTGACGGTTTCAGTGACGCCGGTGGATGCACCTCCGGTGGTCGAGAATTTGTCGGACCTTATCAATCCCAAAAGAGACCTGATCGCACCGCTGGGTATTTTTGTCATCGATCTCAAGCACTCTTCGGTTGGAGCCATGCTCAATCTCCGGTCCGATAACGGCGTTCTGGTGGCCGGTCTGCTCGGAGGAGAACCCGCGACCGCTGCTGACCTGGGAGTGGGCGATGTTATCCGCGCGGTGAATGGGCAGCGGCTTGATGACGCTCAACAGTTGAGACAGATTCTCGCTGGTTTGAAACCCGGCGATGCGGTGGTGCTTGAAGTGGAGCGGCAGTCAGTTCTGCAGTATGTCGCCTTTGAGATGGAGTGAGTTCGATTTGCCAGGGTGGGAAGTCGGGTTGTTCTACCAAGATGGTCAAAGTTTGTGTAACTCCCCCTTGGGATTCCAGTTACTTTTGGAGACGGCTTTCGGGGAGGAAATTTCTTTGAGCGGCTCAGCCGAATTTAATTGAGAAGCAAAGCGGCCGTTGGGCTGCGCCCATCATTTTCGGCCCACGTATCCGGATTTCCTGCACGGGGCTCCACCAACACCCGCGTGTGCGGCTTTCATTAAGGAAAGCCGCATGAAGTTCGCCAACGCCAGTAAGCTCCACAGGAAATCCGGAGTACGCTCAGGCGAACGTGGGGCACCCGTCCGATTCCCTCCGACCCGACTGGTTCGCGGTTTCAAATCGTTCTCCGCAGAGTATCAAGGCCGTACCCTTCGTTAAGTGTAGCCATTTCGGCTACACTGTGCAGGGGGTTAACTATGCGTCAAATTTCGCTCCGGGAGTTTCGGACTCGTGGCTCAAAAGCCCTTGAGGCTGTTCCTCAAGGAGAGACAATATTGCTGTCCGGGCAGCAGGGCCCAGCTTACTTTCTGGTTCCGGTGCTCGGAGATGTGGCCATGGAAGACCGCGAATTGCGGAGGGCCATGGCTAAGGCCAGCCTGCGCGAGAGTTGGCTCCATGCCAAGGCATCTGGCTTGGACCAGATGAACGAGGAGGAGATTGAGCAGGAGATCAAGAAGGTCCGCAAAGTTCGCAGACGCCGGAAGACGAGGTGAGGCTCGTCGTCCTGGACACAAACATAATCGTCTCCGCCGGCATAAGACCAGAGGGTGCACCCGCGAAACTCGTCATGGATTGGGTTCTGGACGGCCAGGTGCAGGTGGTCACCAGCCCTTTAATTGTCGAAGAGTACCGGGCCATCGTAGAACGCCCGAAGTTTCATCGTTTTGGGTTTCCTCCGCTTTGGTTAGAGTTCCTGATCGAAGAGAGCATGCGCCTATCTGATCCAGGTAGCTGGCCTCATCGTGGGCCAGACCCGAAAGACATGCCGTTCCTTGCGCTGGCGCACACCGCCGGCGCCTGGCTGGTAACGGGGAATCTTAGGCACTTCCCGCAAGAGGTTCGAGAGGGGGTAATGGTGCTCTCGCCAACCGATTATCTGGCACATCTCGTCAAAGGCGCGGATCCAGGGAGTTGACTGCAAGCCGAGAATAGCAACCATTCGATATCTGCCGTCTGATGTTTGTCGCCGGCGAGTGGAGTCCGCGGTCAGGGCTTTCCGGGTTGGCGGACGAGGCGTTCCATCAATACGGCGCTTCGTTTTGCTTGTTTGGGTAGGGAATCCAGAAAGGCTGTTTCGCCTTCTGCGTGATAGCCCTCGCCCAGGATCCCCACGCCCACGAGGCCTGGCACATAAGGGGCAGCAAACGAGATATCGCCGGCGCCTCGGGTCATGGGGCCGCTCAGCTGGACTGGGCCGAGGCCGAGCGCTTCGCTGGCCTGGTTCCAGTCGCGAAAGAGCTGCTGGCCGGCGGGAGAGGTGGCCATCGCGGGATAGGAGTCCTCGAAGGTGATGGTCGCGCCGGTCCGCGGAAGATGCTGCTCGACAATCGCGCGCATCTTCTTCTCCACTCGATCGGTCTGCTCATTGCTCAGTGTTCGCAAATCCCCGACAGCAAGGGCGGTTGCGGCGACTACGTTGTCTTTTCCTGTAGCCGTTCCGCCGGTTTGGTCCTGATTCAATTGCGCAGTTCCCCCACCCAGGATCAGCCCGACGCTATAGGTGAGTCCTTCTTCCGGCAGATCTCTCCGGAAGGCGTCGAGAATTCGATTCAACTCGTAGATCGCACCATAGCCGAGCCGGTCAGCAAAGATCTGCGAAGAGTGGCCGCTGATGCCGGTCGCCTCGATATGCCAAGTGGTGCTGCTCCTGCGCGAGACGCTCACGCTGTCTTGACCGTCGATGCGTACGCTCGGCTCAAATTCGAGCGCCACATCGCTTTGCTTCGCGGCTTCCACTAGATCACGGCGCGCCAGTTCCACCGGATCGCCGAAGCGCTCCTCATCTCCACTGAGTACGATCCGGATCTCGGTGTTGCGCAGCACCCCGGCGGACTCCATGGCACGGAGGGCAGCCAACATGACAACGAGACCACCTTTCATGTCAGCGACGCCGGGACCGGTAGCGATTTTTCTGCTGGAACCGGACACGATGGTATAGCGCTGAAATGGGCTTGAGGGCTCAAATACTGTGTCCATGTGCCCGACCAACAAGAGCCGCTTACCGCAATGCCCCTGGCCTTCAGGGCAAGGATGTTCCGCCACCAGATCGCCGGCGCGGTGGGTTAACGTGTCCATGGGAACCCACTTGACGCGGAAGCCCAATTTTTCGAATCGTGGAGTAAGGACGTCCTTGACCGCCAGCACTCCTGCAAGATGCATGGTGCCGCTGTTTATATCGACAAGCTGCTCCAGCAGAGCGAGGTCGGCCGCGTTGTTCGCATCGACATTCTCGGCCATGCGTTGTTCGACGGGGGTCAGCGAAGCCGTTGGCGACGTTGCCTGAGCGTGGGCCAGAGTCGTTGCGATCAAGGCAAGCACTACCAGGGCCCTCGGAAGCAGTAACGGAGATTGCATTTGTGCGGCAGAATACCACGCCATTCGCGTCCGGCTCTGGTCCGATTGATCTTCCTCACCCGTGTGGCAGCAACTCAAGGAAGGCTTGGGGCTGGTGAGGCGATGCTTCTGAAGATGGTGTAGCGACTGGCGAAGTAAGTGCTTTGAGCGCAGACCCTCAAGTGGCTTGCTGTCTCCACCACGCCGGACAAGACCGGGTTGTGGTACACGAGGATCACGTCACGCGGGCACTCGGCGAGGGATCGGTCCAGGTTTTGGATGACCGGCTCCATGACGGATTGGTCAAATGGATAGAAAAGATAAATGAGCAACGGTTCGAGCGGAAATTCATACTGCGTTGCATCGATGTGCACCGGTTCGATCTGAAAGCAGGCTTGGTTCGAGTTTCGATAGGTTTTCACATTCTGCTGGGCCAGGGCATGGAGATCCGAAGCGAACTCAATGCCGATGACGCGGCGGAACGGGAGCTCGGCGGCGAGTAGTAACATTCTGCCCTTCCCCGAACCGATGTCGATGAAGGTGTGGCTCGAAACGTCGGTCACGGGGAGATTGCGGAGGATGTGCCGCCCGGTCCGGGGGGTTGTCGGAATATAGGCGATGGCGTGAGAAGCGTTCTCACCTACAACGGTCACTTGGCGCAGATCGTCATCACCGCAGGTTTTGACGTGACAGCGCCAGTCGAACCACTGTGCGCGCAGCGTACTGCGAACAGAGGAAATGGTACGCATCCCGGGGAGCCGCATGAGCCTGGCTTTGCGATCAATCACTTACACTCGCAGTATTCGTGAAGCAAAACTAGGGGAAGTGCAGTCGATTCTAACCGGATTGTTCCCCGAAAGCGACACCCACTACCAGATAGTCGTTGCGATCGCGGTTTCCAAGACCGTTCTCACAGCGGTTGATTAGAATCTGTGACAGGATGAGGGCTCGTTCGTGATCAACCGCAGAGACTTCCTGAGACTTTTCGGCGCTGCCGGTGTGGACTGCGCCTCGCAGCCTGCGCCCCCGGCGCTTTCCCATCGACCGAGAGAATCGCCGAGGCAGGCGATCATCATCCTGGGCGAGTCGGTTCGTTATGACATGTTGAACTGCAACCGGCAGACAGGTTTAAAGACGCCGAACTTCGATCGCATCGCTGCGGCTGGAATCAGTTTCGAGCGGGCGTACAATTGCCAGCCGGTCTGTGCCCCGGCGCGGTCGACTATCTGGACGGGACTGTACCCGCATACCAATGGCGTGATGGGCAACAGTATGCCACTGGGGAATACGGTGCACACCATTGGCCAGCGGCTGACGGACCAGGGCATCCACTGCGCGTTTATCGGCAAGTGGCATCTGAGCGGTACGGATTACTTTGACACGGGAATACCGGCGGCAGGGTGGGATCCGCACTATTGGTACGACATGCGGACTTATTTAGAGGAGCTGACGCCTGCCGACCGGGTGCGTTCACGCAATCCGGAGACCGGTGACGACCCCACATGGACTGCGGACAAATGTTACGGGTACCGCTGCACGCAGCGAGCCCTGGACTTCCTGGAAAAGCATAAGGACGAGGACTTTCTGCTGGTGATCTCATACGACGAGCCACATGGGCCTGCGCTGTGCCCGATCGAATATTCGCGGATGTATGAGGGCTTCACCTTTCCGACGAATGTGAACGTGAATGATTCCCTGGAAAACAAGCCGGAGGAGCAGCGCGTGTGGGCTGGGCCGCGGCTTAAGCAGACGCAGCCGCCGATCAAGGCTCCGCACTTCTTCGGCGCACATACGTTCATCGATCACGAGGTTGGCCGGGTGCTGGATAGTGTGGACGCGCATACCCCGAAGGCCCTGGTGATGTACACGAGCGACCACGGCGTGTTTCTTGAGTCGCACCGGCTCACTGACAAGGGGCCGGCGATGTATGACGAGATCACGCGGATTCCCTTCCTGGTGCGTTGGCCCGCGCACGCGCCGGCGAATACGCGCTCAAAGAGCCTGGTGTCACACATCAACCTGAGTGCCACCATGATGGAGTTTTTTGGATTTGATGTGCCCAAGACATTGGAAGGTGGCAGTGCTCTCTCGCTTTTCCAGGATCCGCATGCAACGGTTCAGAAAGACGTCTTTATCGAGTGGAGCCGTTATGAAGTGGATCATGACGGATTTGGAGCGTTCCAACCGATCCACTGCATTTGCGATGGGCGATACAAGCTGACCATCAACCTGATGACGACGGATGAGCTGTATGACCTGGAGGCGGATCCGCCGGAGATGAACAACCTTATCCATTCGCGAGAGCACGCGACGATGCGCGACCAGCTGCATGACCGGCTGCTGGAATGGATGAATACCTCGCGCGATGCATTCCGTGGTTACTACTGGGGGCGACGTGAATGGCGGACCAACTTCCCGGTGACTTGGGAGAATGCGGGCTACACGCGGCAGCGCGAGGACGACGGCTATCTGCCGCGTGAACTGGACTACGACAGGGGACAGACCATGACTGCGGCGACTCGACCGAAGAAGTAGTGAAAAGATCGCTCGAACACAGCAGGGGAAAATCGACGGGAGCAATGCGGCAAGGCATTATTCGCCGGCCTCCGGCAGAACTGCCTCTGCCTCGATTTCAACACGCCATTTGGGGTTGAGCATCTGCGCCACTACCATGGTCGCTGCGGGGCGGATGCTGCCGAACACCTCTCCGTGCGCACGTCCGATCTCCTCCCAGTCTTCTGCTTTCGCGATGAACATGCGCGTGCGCACGACGTGCTCGAATTTGGCACCCGCCTGATGGAGCGCGCTTTCGATAAGGGTCAGGACATGACGCGTTTGCTCGGAGGCCGAGAGGTCATCCGCGCCAACAGGCCCGGTACCGGAAACATGGACAACGTTGCCGATGCGGACGGCGCGTGAAAAGCCAATGATTGCCTCGTAGGGAGATGTACCAGAAATGTTTTGTCGGTTCATCGCTGCTCCTTTATCTGATTGGACGAAGACGCGGGCCTGTCCGGGTTCGGTCATAGAGAACGTTGGTCGGTTAAGACGACGGAGGTGTCGATCTGCCGGGTGGGGATACGCCAATACTTTCGTAGCAGCCGTTCTTTTTCCTCCAGCGAGACTAGGTGAAAACCATGGCGCTGGTAGAAGCGTATGGCCCAATGAGCATCGGCCCAGGTGCCGATCAACACCGGGGTTGAAGCCATGGCTCTTAAGTGAGCCAACAGTTCCGTGCCGACGCCTTGTTTTTGGTAATCGGTTCTGACGTAGGCGTGGCGAATCAAGGTTACATCGTCAACATCCTGCGAGCCCATCACGCCCACCAGGGATCCGCTATCCTCGCAACCCCAGAATTGCACGCCTCTTGCTATCTCATGGCTCAGTTCCTCGGTCGTCATGTAGGGATCGTGCATGCAATCCTGCGGGATAATTCCGCGGTAAGCGGATGCTCCGTCGTTGATGATGGTCCAGATGGCGGGGAAATCATCCTGGTGGCAGCGGCGAATGGCAGATCGGCTCATTTGGTATAAATCGCACGGCAGGCAAGCGGAAATCTAGAAGGAAATTGCGGCGCGGGGTTACTCCGAATTGACGGACGAACGCACGTGTCATGTGGCTTTGATCGGCAAAGCCGGAACGCGCTGCAGCATCCGCAAGCGCTAAGCCATTTGCAATAAGTTGCTTCGCCAATCGCGCGCGCCGCTGAATGGCATAAGCGTGCGGGGTGATACCGATTGCCCTGGTAAAGGCGCGCAGGAACTGAAAACGGCTCAGATTCGACAGGCTTGCGAGCTCACACAGCGATACCGGGACATCCGGGGCACTGTCCAACCGCTGCAACGCCTTGGCAACACAAGCGCGTGGATGATCGCGCAGTTGATGGGTTCCGTGACGGCGCAAGGTATAGATGAGTGTGCCGACCACATTTTCTTCTAAGGCCAGGCGGTCTGTGCTGAAGTCGGCGAGAACGTTAAAGAGGCGCTCGACGTGCCGGCTTAAGAGACGATCCTGGGTGACGGGGCGGATCACTTCAAAGGAAGCGTGGGTCTCACTCTTAAGCTCCTTCTTGATCAGCTGCGGATCGAAATAGATCATTCGCCATTTGCGAATGCGGTTATCGATCGGAATGCCGTCGTGAATCTCGCCGGGGTTGACCATGATTACGTCGCCACGGCCGGCTTCGACCTGTCCGATTCCACTCCAGGAGCGTTGTGCGCCGCCATCGATGACACCGACGCCGAACTGATCGTGCGCATGCCTGGGAAAGTGATGATTGGAAGCGAGGCTCATGAGCTCGATGCCACTGAGGGGCGATCGATGCTGCACTACTTGATGGATTCGCTTGATCATTTCGCCTCTTACGCCGACCTCTCTTTTTTACTCGTGTTCTGATCGGCCCGAAAACTCAAATGGCGGGCTGCCGCTGGGATTGCATCCAGCTTCATTTGAGATAGGCCCTCACAAGGTCTATCAGATCCTCCGCAAGTTCCTGGGGCGGGCTGAGTTTTTGTCTGACCCAAGCAGGTGCAGCCGGATGTGGTCTTCGAGGACTTCGGCCATGAGGCTGTTGATACCCCCACGTACATTGGCCAGAAGCATAAGTACGTCAGCGCAATCGTCACCCGAAGTGAGAGAGCGTTCGATAGAGTCGACTTGTCCGCGGATACGCTTGATGCGGGCGACGAGCTTCTGTTTTTCTTTTTCCAGGTGAGACATATTCTCCTTGACTATACCCTAGGGGGATATGGTACAAAATGGTAAGCGGGGCTGCCGCGCCCGCCGAGGAACACGAACAAGCTATGAGCATGAATTCCGCACAAGAACCTCCAAGTACCTGGAGATTTTTCCTGTGTTGCGACGAGCGCTCAGAGAACTGCCTATAGCCCAGCTACAGACGATTCTCTCACCGCTCATCCCAGCATGTGACCTGTGATTTGAGCGCGTGAGCCAGCGGCCTGTAAAAGCCCAGACTCACCCCTCCCGAACCGATGATTCGTGCGACCGTCCGAGCTGCGTCTTCGTACGCGGACCCGGTTGCGCCTGCACGGAACGCTCAAGGAGGCATCATGAACAACAACTTTTCCACGACCCGGAAGAGCGGGCGCCTTACTTGTGTTTGGGCACCGACCGGGAACCCAAAGTCACCACTGGCTTGTGTTTGGATGGACGCCGGCCCGTACGAGGAGTCCTCTTCCAAGCGGAGGTCCAGCGACACCGAAGTCGAAGGGATGCAACGGTGCGCGTAGAGGACGCTCAGCTCGAAGCTGGTGCGACCGCCGCCGGCAGTGGCGCGGTTGTGCGCCGTAGTTGGCAGAAGCATCTGCTCACCTTCCTGATGGTGTTTGGCCCAGGGCTGATTGTGATGGAAGCGGACAACGACGCTGGGGCCGTCTCGACCTATGTACAGGCGGGCGGTCAGTATGGCTTGCACCTGCTCTGGCTGCTACTAGTGTTGCTGCCTATCTGTTACTTCGTGCAGGAGATGGTGGCCCGGTTAGGCATTGCGACAGGAAAAGGCCATGCCGCAATGATCTATGAGCGGTTCGGCAAGTGGTGGGGACACTTCTCCCTGATCGATCTGCTGGTGGTCAATTTCCTTACTTTGATCACGGAGTTTGCGGCCATCTCACTGGCGCTCAGCGCAATGGGAGTGAGCCCATATGTGTCGGTGCCAGTTTCGGCGCTGGGCCTGACGCTGATGGTGGTGACGGGGAGCTATCTGCGCTGGGAACGCACGGTCATCGCGCTCTGCCTGATAGATGTGACCTGGTTTTTGCTGGCCTTCGTGGTGCATCCCGGCTGGCGGGTGGTGGCGCGGAGCACGCTTGTGCCGACCATGCCACCGGGCGGCATGACGAATAGCCTGGTGTTCCTGGTTATCGCTATCGTTGGGACGACCATTGCGCCCTGGCAGCTTTTTTTCCAGCAGAGCTGCGTGGCGGAAAAGCGGCTGCGGTTTGCGGATCTGAAGTGGGCGCGTCTCGACACCCTGGTGGGCGCCATCTTCACGGTTCTGGTCGCCGGCGCCATGATGGTGGTCGGTAACTATGGCTTTCAGCACGGTGTTGTCTTTCAAGACCCAGCGCAGCTTGCTTTAGCGCTTGGTCCGATGGCCGGCAAGCTGGTCCGCAACGGGGTGCTGCTGCTGATGGTAAACGCGGCGGTGCTGGGAACCACTGCGATTTCGCTGGCCAGCGCGTGGGCTTATGGCGAGGTCAGGGGATGGGAGCACTCCCTGCACAAGAAGTTATGGGAAGCACCGGGCTTCTATGCCACCTACGTTGCGTGTGTGGCTGCGGCAGCGGCAATCGTGTTGATTCCGCATGTGCCGCTGCAATTAGTCATCATCAGCGTGCAGGTGTTCGCGGGACTTGTGGTGCCATCCGCGATCATCTTTCTCCAACTGCTGCTCAACGATCGCGAACTGCTCGGCGATCGCTGGGTTAACAAGCCGTGGAATAACTACATCAACTGGACGATTATCGTCGTCCTCTTTGGCCTGTCGCTGCTGCTGGCAGCGCAGGTAATGCTGCCCAACTTGTTCAACTAAGGATCGAGGTGAACGATGGCATCTCTACCGAACCACTATGAAGCGGCATGCTTCCGGGTTATCCACCCGCTCAACGACGTAGCGGAGCAGAAGTGTTCAAGTGAAGGCCTTGGACAGATCGCGATGACACGCCCTGTCCGCGTTTGCCTGGGCGTTCTGCGAGCCTACCTGATCGCGATGACGGGGATGCTCGGCTATCACGTACTCGACCTGGCCGGTATGGTTCACGGATTGAAATAGAGAATGCTTGCCCGTCGCTAACGAATGTATGTCAGTGACCTAACCTACTTGCTGCGCCCTGAGGCTCGCTTGCGTAAATTGGTCGTCATCTTCGCATTGCTGTTTCCGGCTGTTGCCGGCGCGCAGTCACTGGCCGCGCTCGACGACGGGCTGCCGGAAATCTAATTGCTCCAGCGGCGTCATTGGCGAGCGTGAATGCGGCTTGGCATCCCATGCTCTTTGGGTTCCCTGCTCTCGTCCCGACTTATTGGTCTTCTCTTAATGACGTTTCAAAGGCGCAGCCGCCGGCGGATGCGGAGATCACCATGTTCTCCCACAGCGAAACGGCACCCTGGTGGATCTCCGGGCAGGCCAACATCATCTTCCAGGCTCATCCTGGATTTCATTCTCCTTATCAGGGGCAGAACAGCTTCCGCAATGCGCGGCGAATACAAAACGTCGATGCTCGGCACGCTGTTTACCGGGTATCAACCACACCGCAACATGCGCTACAACACCGATTTCCTGGTGGACTTCGAGAGCGCCGGCGGCCGCGGCTTGAGCGAAGCCCTGGGACTTGCCGGCTTCAGCAATCTCGACGTGGTCCGGAATCCGAACCTCAGCTCCGTGCCGTACCTGGCGCGCGGCGAGATTCACCAGACCATCGGCCTGACCAACGAGATGACCGAGTCCGATCGCAGCTACCTTAGCCTGCCCACACAAGTGCCTGTCCGCCGCTTTGAGGTGCGCATCGGGAAGATGAGCCTGACGGATATCTTTGACGTTAACGATGTGCTTACCGATAGCCATCTCCAGTTTCTCAACTGGACCGTCGACAACAACGGGGCATGGGACTACGCCGCCGACACCCGAGGGTACACCGTGGGCGGCGCACTGGAATACGATGACCGCAATTGGAGCGCCCGCTACGGCATCTTCGCCATGCCGGTGGTAGCCAACGGTATCGATCTCGACTGGGCTTTTTCTCGCGCGCACGGCCAGAATTGGGAGTTCGCTCTGCGCCACTCTTTCGTACCCGGACGCAAGGGTGTCATCCGCATCCTCGCCTTTGCTAACAACGCCCACATGGGCAATTATCGCGAGGCGGTGCAGGCGTACCGCAGCGGGGTTCACCCGACACCTGAAATCACACGACATGAGCACTTCGGCACTGTCAAGTACGGCTTCGAATGGAACAACGAACAGGAGATGACCGAGAACCTGCGCATCGCCAGCCGCTTCGGATGGAACGACGATCACGAGGAATCCTTTGCCTACACTGAGGTCGGCCAGACGGCGCTCCTCGGTTTTGACTACGCTGGAGCCCGATGGAAGCGTCTTTCCGATAAAATTGGCGTCTCGTTCGTTAGCAACGCGATTAAGAAGGACCACCAGAATTACCTGAAGTACGGTGGTCTGGTTTTTCTGCTTGGGGATAGCAAGCTTAATTACGGCCGCGAAAACATAGAAGAGGGCTACTATGACTGGCATTCCTGGAAGGGTCTCTTCTTCGCCCTCGATGTGCAGCACGTCAACAACCCTGGTTACAATCGCGATCGCGGACCGGTGTGGCTAGGAGGAGTGCGCACGCACGTGGATTTTTGATGACCCTCCGTAGTTCAGAATTCGCCCTCCGACAGTTGGTTGCACTCCTGCTGGGTGCGCTGGCTGGTCTGGAGCGACAGTGGCGTCAGCGTATGGCGGGCACCCGTACGAATGCCCTGGTCGCAGCTTGTACACTCCTGTGATGGAAAGATTCTTTCGTCCTTTGGCCAGGCTGGCTGCGCGGTTTATTCGCGCAACTAAAGTTGCTAATCGTGCGGTGAAGCGAGGCGCACACCCTGTCGGCAGAGCTGCCGTGTTCACTGCCCTTCTGGCGTTTCTGCTAACCCCTGTGCCGTCGCCTGGGCAAAGTCTGTCTCATGCGGCTAAGGACGACAACACGGTTCTGAAGCAGATCATCATCTTCGGACGGCATTCGGTGCGCTCTGCCGCGGCGCCATCCAACGTCATCTCGGTCTTTGCTTCGCAGCCCTATCCCGACTTCGGCGTGCCGACGGGATACCTGACCCCGCATGGTGCGCAAGCCTCCGTGCTGCTGGGCAGGTATTTCCGGGATTATCTGCGGGCGGAGGGACTGTTGAGCGGCAAGGACGCAGAGGATGCAGAGTGGTCTTACTTCCGCGCCAACTCCATCCAGCGCTCGAATATCACCGCAGCGTCTCTGGCTAGCGGACTACTGCCAGGCGCCAGCGTTCCGATCCACTCCTTCCCATTGGGGACGCCGGATCCAATTTTCGATCCGATCGCTGCCGGAGTGGTGACCGCCGACGGTGCGCGTGCGGTGAAAGAAGTAGCAGGGATCTACGGGACGGAGGGATCGGCTCTCTCGGCCGCATACCGTAGCGAAGACTCGCTCATGCGCAGCGCGTTGTTTAGCTACCCGCGCGATCAGCAGCCACCTCCTGCGACGCCCTCCGGCCTGACCGATGCAACGGCTCAGCCTATCTCACTTACGGCAAGCACGGGGAAGGTGGCGACCACGAATGTGATCAACGTCGGCGGGCTGCGGGATAGGCTGCTGGCGACGGATCCTTTCGTGATGGAATACACCGACAATTTGCCCATCCAGGAGGTCGCGTGGGGACGACTGTCGCTCGAGGAAATATCTCAGCTCACACGCATCATCACCCTGTACTTTGCTATCGATACGAATCCGCCTTATTTGAACCAACTGCAGAGCTCGAATGCGATGGCCCACATTCTTCGGTCGATGGAGCAGGAGGTCTACGGCCACAAGGTGCCTGGGGCGTTTACCGGTAAGCGCGCTCATCTGTTGGTGATCAACAGCTCCGATGGGTACGTGGAGGGAGTGGCGTCACTGCTTCATATGCACTGGCTGTTGCCCGGATATCAGCCGGATTTCTGCGCGCCCGGCGGCTCGCTGGTATTTGAGTTGCGGCGATCGAAGCGTTCCGGGCGCTACATCGTGCGTGCGTATTACACCGCGCAAACGTTCGATCAGCTGCGTACTCTGACGCCACTGACGGTGGAACGACCGCCCGCGACGCAGCAGCTCCTTATTCCGCACGGCAGGGACGACGCACGCACGCTGGATGTCGATTTTGGCAGGTTCCAGGAAATTGTGCATGAGGCGATCGACAAGAAGTATGTGCAGAATCCCACGACTGAGGTGGCGCCTGGACCGTTGGCGGGTGTGCCTTTGCGATAACGATTCACGGGGAAGTGGCTGGGGAACGACACGGGGGCGCGGCTGAGATAAAAGGGAACGGACGAAACCGCTGGTTTGGTTTCGCTACGAAAAGCTCGTAGGAACGCCGCCAGTTAGATTTCGTCCGTTCTGGGTCTCCCCATTTTATGCTTGCTTGCCGTGGCTGACAGGTTTGTGTCGCAATCACAGTTGCGACATTCTAGCTGTTGGCGGGAGCGCCGCTCTGCTGGTGCCTGTTAGCCTTGCGGCTTTGCTTGATCTGTTCGTACTGCTGCTTCTGGGTGTCGTTCAGGAGCGCCTCAATCCTGCTGTCGCTGTCCTGACGGATGCCGTGTACCTTCGCCTTTCTATCCTTAGGAGCGAGCGTGGCATCGGAGCGTACGCTCTGCACCTGCTGGTCACGGTCGGCCAGTATCGGCTCGATCTTTGACATTTGATCCGGGGTAAGGCTGAGTTCTTTCGCCATCTTTTTTGCCTGATGGCGGGGGTTAGGAACATGGGCCGGTTGCTGTGCCGGCGACTGTGCAGAGGCTGCCGGTGGTGCACTCTGGTCCTGGGCCAGCAGTGCGTTGCCCGACAATCCAACAACCAAAACAGTTCCGAGGGCGAGTGAGGAGAATAAGTCACGCATAGAAGATACTCCTTGGGATTTTTTTATTGACATCCATTACTTCTATGCAGACCCACTCCTTAGAAAGAGGTTGCGTTTAGTCCTCTTTGGTTCTTAGTTGGCGCGTGGGAGTGCTTTACGGGTTCAGAGCGGAATGTAACCCGGGGCATGGTCTCGTTGGATCTTCAATGCAGGCGCCTGCCTGGGCAAACCTCCTCCGCATTTCTGTCATGTTGTTGGATTTCTGCCGCCACATCTCAGGCCAGGCCGGTCTGCTAGACTTCTCTCACTTAACTGAGGAGAAACGTGATGGCCTGGCGAAGGAAAATGACGGCGGTTCTCTGGGTTGCGGTTAGCTCTTCGATTGTATTTGGACAAGCTGTGAAACCCTCTGTCACCTCACGCACACTGGTGCGGGCGGGACATCTGCTTGACGTAAAGACGGGTAAGCTACTGGACGCGCAAACCATCGTTGTTACCGGCGACACCATCTCTTCGGTGGCGGCTACCTCCGCGGTTCCCGCCCAAGCGGGAGACACAGTGGTTGACCTTGGCAGTCTGACAGTGTTGCCTGGCTTGATCGATGTGCATACGCACATCACCGGCGAGACCAACTTCGACCCTTACTTCGAACTAACCCAAACCGATGCGAAAGAGGCCATCAACGGGGTCGTCAATGCCCGTACGACCTTGATGGCGGGATTCACCACGATCCGCAATGTCGGCGCAGGCGGGTACACCGATGTCGATCTACGGGACGCGATCAACCAGGGCCAAGTGCCGGGCCCTCATATGCAGGTGAGCGGGCCGCCGCTAGGCATCACTGGGGGCCACTGCGACGAAAATCTTCTCCCCATCAGATATCACGTGACAGGAGACGGTGTGGCCGACGGCATTGCCGGCGTGCAGCAAAAGGTAAGGCAGAATATCAAGTACGGCGTCGACCTGATCAAGATTTGCGCGACCGGGGGTGTGTTGTCGAAGGGTGACGATCCGCAGGCCTCGCAGTACACGCTAGACGAGATGCGGGCCATCGTTGCCGATGCGCACCGGCTGGGGCGCAAGGTGGCTGCGCACGCGCATGGTTCCCAGGGTATATTGTGGGCGACCGAAGCAGGGGTCGATTCGATTGAACATGGCAGTTATATCGATGATGCATCGATTGCCGAGATGAAGAAGAACGGAACTTACCTGGTACCCACGCTCTACCTGGAAGACTGGATGGTCGAAAAAGGACATTTGCCGCCGCTCTATCAGCAGAAGATGGCAGATACGATCGTAGTGGCTAAGAAGAATTTGAAGCATGCCATACAGTCAGGGGTGAAGGTAGCGCTGGGCACAGATGCCGCGGTTTACCCACACGGGCTGAACGCACATGAGCTTGATGTGTATGTTAACCAGATGGGCATGACACCGCTCGCGGCACTGCAGTCCGCGACTTTAAACGCCGCAGATTTGATGGGCTGGAGTTCCAAGACGGGCAGTATCGAGCCGGGCCATTGGGCCGACATCATAGCGGTGGAACAGAACCCGCTGGACGATGTGCGTGTGTTGCAGCATGTCAGCTTCGTCATGAAAAGCGGTGTTGTCTACAAGAACGAAACTGGCCAACATGGAGTCACGCGTCAGTAGACGCACGCAGCCACTCAGCTGGATTCAGTACAAAGTTGTTGCGTATGGGCTAAACAGGTTGATCATCGTTTCTACAGAGACGAAAGGAAGAAGGTAGCTCAGGGCCATCTAAAGAGTCTGCGTGAGGACCGCTGGGCTTGGAGAGCGGGTGAGGCCACCCAGGACTGCATCCCGTAATTTTCAGCCGTCCCTGCGGGACTAAGATCAGAAACGGGATTATCACGCAGCGGCTTTCAACCCGCGCCCTTCAGAAAAGCTTACCTCAGGGGCCTTAGAGTCTGCGTGAGAACTAAAGAGAAACCGCAGATCTCTCCACTACGCTACGCTCCGGAGGGAACAAAGTTTTGCCGGCTTGCTCCCCGGGATGAGGCAAAGAAGTTTTTAGCGACAATGGCGGCAGCGTCGACAATGACGCTCGCGAGGCCGACGACGAGATAGAGAGAATTCTTCCCACGCGCGTCACTTACCCTGCTAAAGAACATGCCTGTTCAATTTACACTGGGTTGAGCCAAAACTAATGGACGCCGAGCGCTTCGATGCTATTGAGGATCGCGAAAAGGGACTGCGCCGTGGGCTGACCTCCGCGCAGCTCAGTATGATCGCCATCGGGGGCGCCATCGGCACGGGTTTGTTTCTGGGCAGCAGTTTTGCGATTGGCTTTGCAGGACCTTCGGTGATCGTCAGCTATGCCATCGGCGCGCTCATCGCTCTCCTGTTGATGGGGTGCCTGGCGGAAATGACGGTTGCCCACCCGACTTCGGGTTCATTCGGGGCGTGGGCGGAGTTTATATCTCGCCACTGGCCGGGTTCCTGGTTCGCTATGCCTATTGGTCAAGCATTGTGTTTGCGGTGGGCACGGAAGTGACCGCGATTGCTGTCTACATGCGGTATTGGCTCCCGGCAGTGCCGGGCTGGGTTTGGATCGTTGGATTCTCCTCCATCCTGGTCGCGGTGAACGCGTTCAATGTGAAAGTCTTCGGCACGGTGGAGTATGCCTTCTCCGCCCTGAAGGTGACGGCGATTATTGTGTTCATCGTGCTCGGCGGGTGGCTGATGGTGGGCACCGGCGTCTCCAACTACACCGCTCACGGCGGATTCTTTCCTAAAGGCGTGTGGGGTATGTGGGTGGCCGTAATCGTCTCGATATTCAGCTACCTGAGCATTGAGATGATCGCGGTGGCGGCGGGCGAAGCGGACGATCCGCAGCGGGCCATCACGAGGGCTTTTCGCTCTACCGTCGCGCGCCTGGTGATCTTCTATCTGCTGACGATGGCGATCATCCTGGCCATCGTTCCATGGACGGAGTCGGGAAAAGGCCAAAGCCCATTTGTGACGGTGATGGCGCGCTCCCATGTGCCGCTGGCCGCGGGGGTGGTGAGTTTCGTGATTCTGGTGGCGGCGCTCTCGGCCATGAACAGCCAGTTGTACATCACGACACGGATGATGTTCAGCCTGGCTCGGGCGGGCTACGCGCCGCAGCGATTCGGCGAACTGAGCGCGCGCGGAACACCGGTATCGGCCCTGCTGTTGTCGTCCATCGGCATCGCGCTCGCCACGGTGCTGAATGTGTTGCTTCCGGATGCATCCTTCACCCTGATGGTGGCCATCTCGATGTTCGGCGCAATGTTCACCTGGATGATGATTTTCGTGACTCATCTGTATTTTCGCCGCGCGCACGCGGGCAAACCCCTGGCATTTCGTATGTGGGGGTACCCGTATTCGAGCCTGTTGGGTGGCGGGTTGATGGCGGCAATTCTGCTGACCACGGCGTTCACCGGAGTCTTCCGCATGACACTGGTGTTCGGACTCCCGGCGCTGGGCCTGTTGGTCGTAGCATGGCGACTACGGAGGCAGTCAGTTCATGAATGATCCATTGCTGGCGTGGCGTAAGGAATTTCCCATCCTTGGCCACACCACCTACATGATCAGCCACTCGCTGGGCGCAATGCCGCGGCGGGTGTCTGAGCGCCTGCAGGAATTCGCCGATACCTGGGCTACGCGTGGCATTCGCGCCTGGGAAGAAGGATGGTGGGAGATGCCGGTGACCGTCGGCGACCTGATCGGCTCCATTATCGGCGCCGGGCAGGGCGAAGTGGTGATGCACCAGAACGTCTCCGTCCGTCAGTGGATTGTGGCTTCGTGCTTCGATTGGCGCGGGCCACGCAACAAGCTGGTCACCGATGGCCTGAACTTCCCTTCGAACGATTACATCTATTACGGCCTGGAGCGGCAGGGTGCGCGGGTTACGCGGGTGGCGTCGGCAGACGGCATGACGCTGCCCCTGGAAGCGATGCTGGCGGCAATTGACGAAGAGACGCGCCTGGTCTCAGTCTCGCAGGTCGCGTTCCGCAGTTCGTACGTGCAGGACCTGGCGGCGATCACCGAGCGGGCCCATGCGGTGGGAGCAATGGTGGTGGCCGATCTGTATCAATCGGCCGGATGCCTGCCGGTGAATGTGCGGGAACTGCAGGTGGACTTCGCGACCGGCGGCTCGGTGAAGTGGCTGTGCGGCGGCCCCGGCGCCGGTTATCTGTATGTGCGGCGCGATTTGTGGAACCAACTGGAACCCGCGGCAACGGGATGGCAGGCCCACCGGGAGCCTTTTGGATTTGAGGCGGGACCTACGAAATTCGCAGAGAACGCCATGCGCTTTTTGAACGGCACGCCCAACGTACCGGCGCTCTATTCGGCGCGATCGGGATACGAGATTATCCAGGAGATCGGGGTAGAGCGAATTCGTGCGAAGTCGCTGCGACAGACCCAGTTGCTCATGGATCTGGCCGATGAGGCGGGTATCCCCGTGCGCACCTGCCGAGAAGCTGGGCAGCGCGCCGGGGTAGTAATTCTGGATGTGCCGAACGGCAAAGAGGCGACCCAGGAGTTGGCGCGACGCGAAATTCTGGTCGACTACCGGCCGCAGGCGGGCATTCGTGTCGCGCCACATTTCTATACGACTGACGAAGAAGTGCAGCACACCGTGAAGCAGCTTTGCCAGATCACCTCTGCTGTTCGTCGATGAGCAGGGCATGAGCGGACGAGAATGGTCTCTCTCTGCGAAGGGCAATACCGGTGCTGTTTGGTGCCTTCGTTGGCGTGTCCTGAGGGAGTGGAGAGGATGCCGGTGAAGTACGCTCCTGGCCCTGTGCAGCACATTCGCAGCGTTGGTTATCGCGGTCGTTTTTATCACTTATGGCAGCTACCTGGGCAGAGAGTAGAGTGTGGTGCCTTCGGTTTCGTTGAAGCAATCGAGGAAAAGCGATCGTTGGGCTGACGCCCATCGTTTTCGGCCCACGTATCCGGGTTTCCTGCACGGGGCTCCACCAACACCCGCATGTGCGGCTTTCATTAAGGAAAGCCGCATGAGGTTCGCCAACGCCAGCGAGCTAGACAGGAAATCCGGAGTACGCTTCGGCGAACGTGGGGCACCCGTCCGATTCCCTCTGCGCTCGTCTATGGCACGGAGTTCCTGCGCTCCCTTGCACTTCTACAGGAAGTGTTATACCTTTCCTGCAGAAGTGAAAGGGGAAACATGACAGGCACACGCATCGATCTTCCACAAGGGACCCTGGATCTCCTGATTCTGCGGACACTCGCCCTTGGTCCGCAACACGGTTGGGCCATTTCTGAGCGGGTGCAGCAGATGTCGAGTGATGTGCTGCGGATTCAGCAAGGCTCGTTGTATCCGGCGCTTCATCGGATGGAGCGGCGCGGGTTGATCAAGGCTCGCTGGGGAACGTCAGAGAATAATCGCCGGGCGAAATATTACGAACTCTCAAAGAACGGGCGCCAGCAACTCGAAGTACAGAAGGACGCATGGCAGAAACTGACGGCCGCCGTAGCCCAGGTACTGGGGACGGCTTAGGAGACACGGAATGCTTAGCGATTTGTTTTTCCGTCTTCGTTCCCTGCTCCGGCGGGACACGGTGGAGAACGAACTCGACGAGGAGTTGAGGTTCCATCTTGAGCAGCAGGTGGAGAAATTTGTCCGGGCAGGCCTCACACAGGAGGACGCTCTGCGGCGCACCCGTCTTGAATTCGGTGCGGTTGGCCGGGTCAAGGAGGATTGCCGGGAATCGCGCGGCCTAAGCTTTCTGGAAACGTCGGCGCAGGATATCCGGTACGCACTGCGGCAGTTGCGTAAGACCCCGGCGTTCACGGTTACGGTGCTGCTGACGCTGGCTTTGGGAATCGGCGCGAATGCTGCCATCTTCACGCTGGTGAATGCGGTGCTGTTGAAGAATCTGCCCGTGGTCGACCCGGGGACTTTGTTTCGTTTGGGCGACAACAACGCTTGCTGCGTGAACGGCGGTATACAAGCGGGTGATGGCGACTACGCGTTATTCTCTACCGAAACGTACCAGCAGTTTAAGAAGA